>Ga0075364_10000415_pt1 | contig 21345 bp, 26 predicted proteins | sample EndMetdeltDD1764_FD_71517 | JGI IMG/M metagenome (GOLD analysis project Ga0075364, IMG submission 71517) | Populus endosphere microbial communities from Tennessee, USA - Endosphere MetaG P. deltoides DD176-4 | ecosystem: Host-associated > Plants > Roots > Endosphere | place: USA: Tennessee...
GCCGAAGGCGGCCGAACCGGCTGCCCGCGCCGCGCCGCCCCCTTCGCCCTCGGCGCCCGCGCCCAAGGCCCAGAGGCCCGCCCGGCCGCGCCAGGCGCTGGAGGACATCGAGCCCAACCGCCGCTGGCGCATCCAGCGCGAGCGCGAGGCCATCGGCGCCAGGCTCGACCTGCACGGCCTGGACCAGGACCGCGCCCGCGCCGTGCTGGAGGCCTTCCTGCGCCGCGCCCAGGACGAGGGCTATCGCGCGGTGCTGGTGATCACCGGCAAGGGTGTGCAGGGCGACGGGATCCTGCGCCGCCGCACCCCCGAATGGCTGGCCGCCCCGCATCTGTCCGCCGTCGTCGCCGGCATCTCCGAAGCTGGCCGCCGCCACGGCGGCGAGGGCGCGCTCTATGTGGCGCTCAAGCGCAAGGCGCGCTGAACGTCCCGGCCGTCCGGGATGACTTCCGGGTTAGGGCTTGCGCCCAGCCTTCTCGGCCAGGCCGCTGGTCCCCTCGCGGGCCTCCAGCTTGGCGGCGACCTCGTCCAGGCTCACGCCCGCGGCCGCCAGGGCCACCAGCCAGTGGTAGATCAGGTCGGCGCTTTCCGCGGCCAGGGCGTCCGGATCGCCCTGGACGGCGGCGATCACCGTCTCCACCGCCTCTTCGCCGAGCTTCTTGGCGGCCCGCGCCGGATCGGCCAGCAGCTGGGCGGTGTAGGAGGCCGTGGGATCGGCCCCCTTGCGCGCCGCCACGGTGGCGGCCAGGCGCTCCAGCACCTGCGAGAACCGGCTCATGCGGCTTTCTCCGTCAGGCGCACCGGGATGCGCGCCCCGGCCATGGCCTGCTTGACCTCGCCGATGGAGACCTCGCCGAAGTGGAAGATCGAGGCGGCGAGCACCGCGTCGGCCCCGCCCTGGGTCACCGCGTCCACCATGTGCTGGGCGTTCCCCGCCCCGCCCGAGGCGATCACCGGCACCGAGACCGCCGAGGTCACCTTCTTGAGGAGCTCCAGGTCGTAGCCGGTCTTGGCCCCGTCGCGGTCCATGGAGGTCAGCAGGATCTCGCCCGCGCCGCGCGCCACGGCCTCGACGGCGTAGGCCGCCACGTCCAGGCCGGTGTCCTTGCGCCCGCCATAGGTGAACACCCGCCAGCCGCCGTCCTCGGTGCGCTTGGCGTCGATGGCCACCACCGTCGCCTGGGACCCGAAGGCGTCGGCGCAGGCGGCGATCAGGTCGCGGTTCTCCACCGCGGCGGTGTTGATGGAGATCTTGTCCGCCCCGGCCAGCAGCAGGCGCCGCGCGTCCTCGACGCTGCGGATGCCCCCGCCGACGCTGAGCGGCATGAAGCAGACCTCGGCGGTGCGGGCCACCACGTCCAGGATGATGCCGCGGTTCTCGTGGGAGGCGGTGATGTCGAGGAACATCAGCTCGTCGGCCCCGGCGGCGTCATAGGCCCTGGCCTGCTCCACCGGATCGCCCGCGTCGCGCAGGGAGACGAACTGCACCCCCTTCACCACCCGGCCGTCCTTGACGTCCAGGCACGGTATCACCCGCACCTTGAGCGTCATGCGGCCACCTTCAGCGCCTCGGCCGGGACGATGGCGCCGTTGTAGAGCGCGCGGCCCAGCACCGCGCCTGCGATGGGCACGCCCTTGCGCGCCTTCAGCCGGACGATGTCGTCCACGTTCGCCAGCCCGCCGGCGGCGATCACCGGAATGGCCACGGCGTCGGCGATGGCCCCGAAGGCCTCGACGTTGAAGCCCATGGTGGTGCCGTCGCGGTCGATGTCGGTGATGATCAGCGCGCCGACGCCCACGTCCTCGAAGCGCTTGGCCACGGTGATGGCGTCCAGGTCGCTGTCCTCGGTCCAGCCCTGCACGGCCACCTTGCCGGCGCGCACGTCGACGCTGACGGCGATCTGCTCGGGCCACAGCTTGGCCGCCTCGCGCACCACCTGCGGCTCGCGCACCGCCACCGTGCCCAGGATCACCCGGCTGACGCCCGCCTCGATCCAGCGCTCGATGTCGACCAGCGAGCGGATGCCGCCGCCCAGCTGCACCGGCGCGGAGACCGCGCTCAGGATCGCCTCGACGGCCGAGGCGTTGGCCGCCTTGCCCTCGACCGCGCCGTTCAGGTCCACCACGTGCAGCCAGTGGAAGCCGGCGTCGCACCAGTCGCGCGCCTGGGCCGCCGGGTCGGCGTTGAACACGGTCGCCTGGCCCAGGTCGCCGCGCACCACGCGCACGCACTGGCCGTCCTTGAGATCGATGGCGGGATAGAGGATCACGGTCGCCACTCCAGGAAGCGCGCCAACAGGGAAAGCCCGGCGTCTTGCGACTTCTCCGGATGGAACTGCACGCCGGCCACGTTGCCGCGCGCCACCGCCGCCGGGAAGCGGCCGCCGTGGTCCACATAGGCCGCCACATCGCGGCTGTCTTCAGGCCAGATGGCGAAGGAGTGGGTGAAGTAGACCGCCCGGCCCGCCTTCAGCCCCGCCAGCAGCGGCAGCTCGCCCACATCGACCAGCTCGTTCCAGCCCATGTGCGGGACCTTGGCCGTCCGGTCGCCCGGGGTCAGCTTGCGCACCTCGCCCGGGATCCAGCCCAGGCCCGGCGTCTCGCCGAACTCCAGGCCGCGGGTCGCCAGCAGCTGCATGCCCACGCACACCCCAAGGAAGGGTGCGCCGCGATCCTTCACCGCCTCGGTCATCGCCTCCACCAGGCCGGCCCGGGCGCTGAGCGCGGCCATGCAGGCGGCGAAGGCGCCCACCCCCGGCAGCACCACCCGGTCCGCCTTGGCCACGGTCTCGGGATCGTCGGTGACGATGACGCGCGCGGCCCCGTCGGCCGCCCGCACGAGCGCCTTCTCGGCCGAACGAAGGTTGCCCGACCCGTAGTTTATGAGCGCGACGCTCTGCATCTTCGGGGTCCTAGAGCACGCCCTTGGTGGAGGGCGCCTGGCCGCCGGTCTTGGGATCGATCTCCACCGCCTGGCGCAGCGCGCGCGCCAAGGCCTTGAAGCCGCTCTCGGCGATGTGGTGGCTGTTCTCGCCGTAAAGGGTCTCGATGTGCACGCAGGCGCCAAGGTGCATGGCCACCGCCTGGTGGAATTCCTTGAACAGCTCGGTGTCCATCTCGCCGACCTTGGGGCGCACGAAGTCCACCCGCCATATCAGGTAGGGGCGGTTGGAGAGGTCCAGCGCGCAGCGGGTCAGGGTCTCGTCCATCGGGACATAGGCATGACCGAAGCGGCGGATGCCCTTGAACCCGTCCAGCGCCTTGGCCAGCGCCTGGCCGAGCACGATCCCGGTGTCCTCCACCGTGTGGTGCATGTCGATGTGCAGGTCGCCCTTGGTCTCGACCTCCAGGTCGATGCCGGAGTGGCGGGCGAAGCTCTCCAGCATGTGGTCGAAGAAGCCGACGCCGGTGGAGACCTTCGACGCGCCGGTCCCGTCGAGATCGACGCGGACGCGGATCTGCGTCTCCTTGGTGTTGCGGACGACCTCCGCCTGGCGGCTCATCATCAATACCCCTTGGACTCGGCCAGGTCCTTCAGCCGCACCTGCGGCCTGGGTCCATAGTGCGAGATCACCTCGGCCGCCGCCAGCGAGGCCAGCCGGCCGCAGGCCTGCAGCGGGCGGCCGCGCGCGAGGCCGAACATGAAACCGGCTGCGTATTGGTCGCCAGCGCCGGTCGTGTCCACGACTTTCTCCGGCGGTTCGGCGGCCACGGTGAGCCGCTCGCCGCCGCTGAGGATCACCGAGCCCTTCTCCGAGCGGGTGACGGCCGCCAGCTTCACCCGCTCGCGCAGGGCCGCCACGGCGGTGTCGAAGCTGGTGGTCTGGAACAGCGAGGTGACCTCCGCCTCGTTGGCGAACAGCAGGTCCACCTGGGTCTCCACGAAGCCCAGCAGGGCCTCGCGGTGGCGCTCCACCACGAAGGCGTCGGACAGGGTCAGCGCCAGCATCCGGCCCGACGCCCGCGCCAGGCCCGCGGCCTTGGCGAAGGCGCGCCGGGCCGCCTCGGCGTCGAACAGGTAGCCCTCGAGATAGACGATCTTGGAGGCCTCGATCACCGCCGCCTCCACGTCGGCGTCGCTGAAATGCACCGAGGCGCCCAGGTAGGTGCACATGGTGCGCTGGCCGTCGGGGGTGACGTTGATCATGCAGGCCGCCGTGCCCGGCCCGCCTTCCAGCGGCGCGTTCTCGAAGCGGGCGCCGATGGCGCGCATGTCGTGGGCGAAGACCCCGCCCAGCTGGTCGCGGGCCACCTTGCCCATGAAGGCCGCCTGCCCGCCGAAGCTGGCGACGCCGGCGATGGTGTTGGCCGCCGAGCCGCCCGACGCCTCCACGCCCGGCGCCATCTGGGCGTAGAGCGCCCCCGACTGGGCCGCGTCCACCAGGGTCATCGCCCCCTTGGCCAGGCCCTGGGCGGTGATGAAGGCGTCCTCCGCCGGCGCGATCACGTCGACGATGGCGTTGCCGATCGCGGCGACGTCGTAGAGGTCTGGCATCACAAGGCTTTCCGGGAAATCGCGAAGGCGCGGCTTACAGGGAAAGCGCTGCTTCGGCAACGCGGGAGCCCTCTCCCCCCGCGAAGCGGAGAGGGAGAGGCGACGGTGCGCCGCCTCAGCCCTGCGACATCAGCACCGCGCCCAGCAGGGCCGGGGAGGCGATCACCAGCAGGATGAAGGCCCAGAAGACGCCCGCGCGGATTCGCTCGGCCATGTCGGCCTCGCGCCGCGCCAGGGTCAGCTCGGATTCGAGGTGGATGCAGGTCATGGCGGTCTCCACTTGCGTCTGGAGCTGGGTGAATGCCAAAGCCCAGCTTCCTCGACAAAGGAGAAGACCGGCGTTCGGTTGATCTCAGCTCACTTGGGCGCTGGAAACACCCCGTCCCGCTTGGCCTGGTCCACCAGCCAGTTTCGGAAGCGCCGGATGGCCGGCTGCTCGGCCTTTTCCGGCAGCGTCAGGATCCAGTGGCTGTAGGGGCTGGGGACCGCCAGGTCGAAGGGCCGAACCAGCCGCCCGGAAGCCAGGTCGTCCACCACCATGGCCTCCTGGGCCAGCGCCACCCCGCGCCCGGCCTCCGCCGCCGAGAGCGCCAGGTAGGTGTTGGAGAACTGCAGGCCGCGGGTGGCGTCCACGTCCGGCGCGCCGGCCGCCGCCAGCCATTCGGCCCAGGAGACCTCCTCGGACTGGATGGTCACGTCGCTCAGGAACAGGGTTCGGCACAGGTCCCGCGGATGGCGGAAGGTCTCGGTCTCCAGGAGCTTTGGGCTGCACACCGGGAACATCCGCGTGGCGATCAGCCGCGTGGCGACAAAGCCGGGATAGGGGCCCTTGCCGTAGCGGATCGCCACGTCGATGCGGTCGCGCACCAGGTCGGCGATCATGTCCGAGGCGGCGACCAGCACCTGGATGTCCGGGTGCCGCTCCTGGAAGTCGTGCACCCGGGGCACCAGCCAGCGGGCGGCGAAGGAGTGCATGACGCTGACCGCCAGGGGGCCGGCCTGGGCGTCCTGCGCCTGCGCCACCGCCGCCTGCATGGTGGCCATCCCCTGGGTGACGCCCTCCGCCAGCCGCTGGCCGGCCGCGGTCAGGCGCACCGCCCGGTTGAAGCGCTCGAAGAGGCGCACCCCAAGCTCGGTCTCCAGCGCCTTGATCTGCCGGCTCACCGCGCCCGGCGTGACGTTCAGCTCCTCCGCGGCCCTAAGGAAGCTCAGCCGCCGCGCCGCCGCCTCGAAGGCGCGCAGGGCCCCAAGCGGCAATCGCGAGAGCGGGATCACCTGACGAACAGATGGCGCGAGGGACAGAGGTCGGCCACGGGGCACTCCTCGCACTTGGGGCGGCGGGCCACGCAGACATAGCGCCCGTGCAGGATCAGCCAGTGGTGCGCCCGCGTCAGATAGGGCTGGGGCACTATGGCCATGAGCTGCGCCTCCACCTGGTCGGGGGTCTTCCCCGTGGCCAGGCCCAGACGATGGGAGACGCGGAAGACGTGGGTGTCCACCGCGATCGCCGGCTCGACGCGAAGCTCGTTCAGCACCACCGAGGCGGTCTTGCGCCCCACCCCCGGCAGAGCCTGCAGCTTGTCCCGGTCCAGCGGGACCTCGCCGTCGTACTGCTCGATCAGGATGCGCGAGAGGGCGATGACGTTCTTGGCCTTGGTGTTGTAGAGCCCGATCGAGGAGATGAAGGGCTTGAGGCCCTCCTCCCCCAGCGCCAGCATCTTCTGCGGGGTGTCGGCGACCGCGAACAGCTTGGCGGTGGCCTTGTTCACCGACACGTCCGTCGCCTGGGCCGAGAGCGCCACGGCCACCACCAGGGTGAAGGGACTGTCGTAGTCCAGCTCGGTGCGCGGATCGCCCTCGCTCGACTCGAACCGCTCGAAGATCTCGGCGATCCGCGCCTGTTCGGCGGGGGCGAGGCGCTTGGTCCTGGGCTTGGCGGCGGGTCTGGCCATGGCGCGGCAAGATGCTGTGCGCCGAGCCCCTTGTCAGCCCCGCTGGAGCCCAAGGCGAAGCCGGCGTATCGTGAGCGCCGCCATGTCCTTCCCTCTCTACATGGACGCCGAGATCCGGCCCAACCGGTCGCTGTCGGAGCGCGGCTTCATCATCCTGATCGCGGTGGTGACGCTCGCCAACTGCGCCTCGGCGGCGGTGTTCATCGCGCTCGGCGCCACCCTGGTCCCGGTGTTCCTCGGCGTCGATGTCCTGGCGATCTTCATCGCCCTGACGGTCAGCTTCCACGCCGCCCGCCGCGTCGAGCGGGTGCAGGTGAGCGCGGCCGAGGTGCTGGTCACCCTCGAGACGCCCAAGTCCAGCCGCCAGGTCTGGCGCAGCCCCACCGCCTTCACCCGCGTGCGCCTGGAGAAGGACGAGGAGCGCGCCGTGGCCCTCAAGCTCGCCCTCTCCGGCAAGGAAGCCGAGGTCGCCGCCGCGCTCAGCCCCCGCGAGCGCGCCGACTTCGCCAAGGCCCTGGAGCGGGCCATCTGGCGGGCGCGGCGGGGGAGCTGACCCCTCCTCTCCCCCCGCGAAGCGGAGAGGGAGAGGGTTGGGAGAGGGCGGCTCGGCCTCGCGGCCGCCGCGGCCTTCGACCGAGTTGAAATCTGTGGCGCCTCATAGCGGGTGGCGGCGCCTGCGCCGCCCTCTCCCCAACCCTCTCCCTCTCTCGCTACGCTCGGGGGAGAGGAGGCCTCACAGAATGTACCGCGACAGGTCCGCGTTGTGGGACAGCTCGCCGACGCGGTCCTCGACGTAGGCCGCGTCGATCACCAGGGTCTCGCCGCTGCGGTCGCCGGCGGTGAAGCTGATCTCCTCCAGCACCTTTTCCAGCACGGTCTGCAGCCGCCGGGCCCCGATGTTCTCCACCGCGCCGTTGACGGTGACCGCCGCGTCCGCCAGCGCCGCCACCGCGTCCTCGGTGAAGCTGAGCGTCACGCCCTCTGTGGCCAGCAGCGCCTGGTGCTGGCGGATCAGGTTGGCCTCCGGCTCGGTGAGGATGCGGCGGAAGTCCTCCCGCGTCAGCGCCTTCAGCTCCACCCGGATCGGCAGCCGCCCCTGCAGCTCGGGCAAGAGGTCCGAGGGCTTGGCCACGTGGAAGGCGCCAGACGCGATGAACAGGATGTGGTCGGTCTTCACCGGCCCGTGCTTGGTGGAGACGGTGGTCCCCTCGATCAGCGGCAGCAGGTCCCGCTGCACCCCTTCCCGGGAGACGTCGGCGCCGGCCCGCTCGGCGCGGCTGGCCACCTTGTCGATCTCGTCGATGAAGACGATGCCCTGGTTCTCGGCCAGATCCACGGCCTCCTGGGTCACCGCCTCCTGGTCCACCAGCTTGTCGCTCTCCTCGGCGATCAGCGGGGTCCATGCCGCAGCCACCGTGGTCTTGTGGGTCTTGGTGCGGCCGCCGAACGCCTTGCCGAACATGTCGGAGATGTTGAGCATCCCCACCGAGGCGCCCGGCTGGCCCGGCACGTCGAAGGCCGGGAAGGCGGGGCCGGAGTCGGCGAGTTGCAGCTCGATTTCCTTGTCGTCCAGCTCTCCGGCGCGAAGCTTCTTGCGGAAGGACTCCCTGGCCGCCGTCGAGCCCGGCCCGGTCATGGCGTCCAGGATGCGCTCCTCGGCGGCGGCCTCGGCCCGGGCCCGAACCCCGCCGCGGCGCTTCTCGCGCACCATGGCCACCGCGCTCTCCACCAGGTCGCGGACGATCTGGTCGACGTCGCGGCCCACGTAGCCGACCTCGGTGAACTTGGTGGCCTCCACCTTCAGGAAGGGCGCCTGGGCCAGGCGCGCGAGACGCCGTGCGATCTCGGTCTTGCCCACGCCGGTGGGGCCGATCATCAGGATGTTCTTGGGCGTCACCTCGTCCTGCAGGTCGGCCGGCACGCGCCGCCTGCGCCAACGGTTGCGCAGCGCCACCGCAACCGCCCGCTTGGCCTCGGCATGGCCGACGATGAAGCGGTCGAGCTCGGAGACGATCTCGCGGGGAGAGAATTCGGTCATTTCGCCGATTCGGGCACGGGGATGAATTCGTCGAAGACGATGTGGAAGGCCTGGCGGTCGTCGCGCCAGATCCGGACGTAGTGGCCACGGCGGCGCCGGCCGGCCTCGGTCCAGCGCGCCTCGCCGTAGGTGAAGACCAGGTCGCCGATGTCCGAGACGCGGGCGCCCTGGCGGGAGAAGCTCACCGCCTTTGGCCGCGTCGCCAGCGCGCGGGCGATCGCCTCGGCGTCGGTGGCCGGGGCCGCGGGCGAGCCCTGCACCCGGGCGTCGCGGCTCAGCGCCTCGGCGTAGGCCTTGGACAAATCCACTTTCGCCGCCCGCGCGAGCCGCCCCTCGGCCTTGCGAACCGCCGCCATGGCCTCGCGCCGGCTGTTGGGCAGCTCCCTGGCCTCCTCCATCGCCTCGACGGGCGCCTCGGGCGGCGGGGCGGTGGAGGTGTCGGAGCCTGTGCCGCCGTCGAAGATCCACTTCCAGGACCCGTCCCGCTGCTTGGCCCAGACGGTGAAGTAGTAGCCGCCCGGCTGGCCGTCGACGGCGTAGGGCCCGGTCGTGAAGCCAAGGTCCCTGGTCTCCGACAGCCCCGCATAGGTGGGCCGCCAGGTCAGCACATGCGCGCCCTTGCCGTCCGGTCGCCTGGAATAGAAGGCTCGGGCGTTCACCGGGTCGGGAGCGAAGACGATCGCGTCCGGCGCCATGGCCCGCAGGAAGCTGGCCTTGACCCCGTTGGCCGCCCCGTCCGCCGCGAACGCCCGCTCCGCGGCCACCACCGGCCCCGGATTGGCGGCCTGGGCCGGCGCGGCGAGGATGGCCAGGCCCGCCGCCAGCGTGACCAGCCCAAGCCTCTCCCCCGAGCGCGCCGAGCGCGCCGAGCGAGGGATAAGGGGGGCGGCGCGGCGCTTAGAGGCTTTCAACCGTCAGCTCGCGATTGGTGTAGACGCAGATGTCGGCGGCGATGGACATGGCCTTGCGGGCGATCGCCTCCGCATCCAGGCCGGTGTCCATCAGCGCCCGTGCGGCGGCCAGGGCGTAGTTGCCGCCCGAGCCGATGGCGGCCACCCCGCTCTCGGGCTCCAGCACATCGCCCACGCCGGTGACGGTCAGGATGGTCGAGGCGTCGGCCACGATCAGCATGGCCTCAAGCTTGCGAAGGTAGCGGTCGGTGCGCCAGTCCTTGGCCAGGTCCACGCAGGCCCGCGCCAATTGCTCGGGATACTGCTCGAGCTTGGCCTCCAGACGCTCGATCAGGGTGAAGGCGTCGGCGGTGGCCCCGGCGAAGCCCGCCACGACCCGGCCGCCCGCCAGGCGGCGCACCTTCTTGGCGTTGCCCTTGACCACCGTCTGCCCCATGGAGACCTGGCCGTCCCCGGCGATGACGGTGGAGCCGTCCTTGCGAACGGCTAAGATGGTGGTCCCGTGCCAGTCCGGAAATGTCGCGGCCATGGCGGGCATCTGGACAGAGCGGGCGGCGAGGTCAAGGCGGCGACGGTTGCGATGAGCTTCCCCCAATGAGTTTCTCCAGATGAGCTTCACCGACGAGGAGGTCGAGCGCTACGCCCGCCACCTGGTGCTGCGCGAGGTGGGCGGGCCTGGCCAGCAGAAACTGAAGGCCGCCAGCGTGCTGGTGGTGGGCGCCGGCGGCCTGGGCTCGCCCGCCGCCCTCTACCTGGCCGCCGCGGGCGTGGGCACGGTGATGCTGGCCGACCCCGACATCGTCGACCGCTCCAACCTGCAGCGGCAGATCCTCTATGTGGAGGACGATGTGGGCCAGCCCAAGGCGAGCGCCGCCGCCGACCGGCTGGCCGCGCTCAACCCGCACATCTTCGTGGCCGGCTACGAGGGCGCCTTCGACGAGGCGACCGCCGACGAGCTGGTCAGCGGCGTGGACCTGGTGCTGGACGGCACCGACGACTTTTCCACCCGCTTCTGCGTCAACGCCGCCTGTGTGCGCCATGGCAAGACCCTGGTCTCGGGCGCCATCGGCCGCTGGACCGGCCAGGTCGGGGTCTTCTCCGGCAAGCCCTGCTACCGCTGCCTGGTGCCCGAGGCGCCGCCGGACGCCGAGACCTGCGTGGCGGTGGGCGTGGTGGGCGCCCTGGCCGGCGTCATCGGCTCGATGATGGCGCTGGAGGCCGTGAAACTGATCGTCCACGCCGGCCAGCCGCTCGCCGGCCGGCTGATGATCTACGACGCCCTGTCGGGCGAGGCGCGCACGGTGCGGATCGGCGCGGACCCGCACTGCCCGGTCTGCGGAGGCGAGGGATGAGCGAGACGGCCTGGGACGCGATGGACGCCTTCATCGAAGAGACGCTGCTGGGCGAGGACGCGGTGCTGGACCGGGCGCTCGCCGCGTGCCGCGCCGCGGGGCTGCCGGACATCGCCGTCTCCCCGGCCCAGGGCAAGATGCTGATGCTGCTCGCCAGGATGTGCGGCGCACGGCGCATCCTGGAGGTCGGCGCCCTGGGCGGCTATTCGGCCATCTGGCTGGCCCGGGCCCTGCCGGCCGATGGCGAGCTCGTCACCCTGGAGTACGAGCCGCGCCACGCCAATGTCGCCCGCAGCAACCTTTCCGCCGCCGGCTTTGGCGATATCGCCCGCGTCGAGGTGGGCGCGGCCATCGACCTCCTGCCCAGACTCGCCGCCCCCTTCGACTTCACCTTCATCGACGCCGACAAGGCGGGCTATCGGCCTATTTCGAGTGGGCGGTGAAGCTGTCCCGCCCGGGATCGGTGATCGTCCTGGACAACATGGTCCGCGAGGGGCGGGTGCTGAATCCGGGCGGAGAGCCCAACGCCGAGGGCGCGCGCCGCACCTACGCCGACATCGCCGCCGATCCCAGGGTCGAGGCCACGACGATCCAGACGGTGGGCGCCAAGGGCTGGGACGGCTTCTGCCTCGTGCGGGTCATCTAGCGCGGTCCGACGGCAAAAAGGACCGCCGGGGCGCCACCCAAAGCCGCCGTCGTGCATTGAGGCTTGGCTGTTCTCACGCGAGTCGCCGCCCTGCCATGAAGACCCGTTATGAGGTGCTCGACGGATTGCGCGGCACGGCCGCCCTCTCCGTGGTCGCCCTGCACCTGTGCGAAGTCTTCCGGCCCAGCGCCGCGGCCAATCCCATGCACCACGCCTACCTGGCGGTGGATTTCTTCTACATGCTGTCGGGCTTCGTCATGGGCCACGCCTACGACGCGCGCTGGGACCGGATGACGGTGAGGTCCTTCTTCGCCAAGCGGCTGCAACGCCTCCATCCCCTGGTGATGCTGGGCGTGGTCCTGGGCCTGCATGGCTATCTGATCGAGCGCATCTGGCTGCAAGGCGGCGGGATCGCCCCCCTGCTGGTGATCGCCAACCTTGGCCTGGCCCTGTTGCTGCTGCCCGCGCCCAGCCTGCCCGGCCACGAGGGCCAGACCTATTCCCTGGACGGGCCGTCCTGGTCGCTGGGCCAGGAGTACCTGGCCAACATCGCCTATGCGCTGGCGGGCCGGCGGCTTGGCCTGCGGGCCCTGACCGCCCTGGTCGCGATCACGGGCGTTGGGCTCGCCGTCATGGGCGCGGCCCGGGGCGCCCTGCACGTGGGCTGGACCTGGGAGACGATCTGGCTCTCGCCCCTGCGCACCGCCTTCCCCTTCTTCGCCGGACTGCTCCTCCAGCGCAGCGGCCTGCGCCTGCCCGTCCGCATGGGGTTCGTCGGCCTCTCGCTGGCGCTGCTGGCGGCCTTCATGGCCCCTCAGCTCCAGGGCGCCGCCAACGGGCTCTTCGAGGCCGCCCTGGTGATCGGCGTCTTCCCCCTGCTGATCGCCGCCGGGGCGGCGGCGCCGGCGACCGGCCGCTCCGCCAGGCTGTGCCGGCTCGCGGGCGAGCTCTCCTACCCGCTCTACATCGTCCACTATCCGCTGGTGCGGCTCTACGCGGCCTGGGTCTGGAGCCATCAGGCGCCGCATTGGGCCGAGCTCGCCGCCGGGGCCGCCCTGGCGCTTTGCCTTCCCTTCGCCGCCTGGGCGGCGCTGAGGCTCTACGACGAGCCGCTCAGGGCCTGGCTCTCCCGGGGGCGGGCGACGGACGCCGGGGCCTCGCCCCAGGTCGCCCCTACAGCATCGCCGGGATGACCCGGTCGGGCGGGCTGTGGCCGTCCATCCAGGTGCGGATGTTGATGATCACCTTCTCGCCCATGTCGATCCGCCCCTCGATGGTGGCCGATCCCATGTGCGGCAGGAGCACCGCGCTCGGCAGCTTGAGGAGCTTGGGGTTCACAGCCGGCTCGAACTCGAAGACGTCCAGGCCCACCCCGGCGATCTTGCCCGCCGCCAGCATGTCGGCCAGCGCGTTCTCGTCGATGATCTCCCCGCGGGCGGTGTTGATGACGAAGGCGTGCGGTTGCAAAAGCTTCAGCCGCCTGGCCGAGAGCAGGTGATAGGTGGCCGGCGTGTGCGGCGAGTGCACCGAGATGATGTCCATCCGGGCCAGCATCTGGTCCAGGCTGTCCCAGTAGGTGGCTTCCAGCTCCTCGGCGATCTTCGCCGGCACCGGCTTGCGGTTATGGTAGTGGATCTGCAGGCCGAACGCCTTGGCGCGCTTGGCCACCGCCTGGCCGATCCGGCCCATGCCGATGATCCCCAGCCGCTTGCCGGTGATCCGCCGGCCCATCATCCAGGTGGGCGTCCAGCCCTTGAAGTCGCCCTGGTGCAGGACGTTGGCGCCCTCCACGATCCGGCGGGCCACCGCCATGATCAGCGCCAGGGTCAGGTCGGCGGTGTCCTCGGTGAGCACGCCCGGCGTATTTGTGACCGTGATCCCCCGCTCGGTGGCCGCCGCCACGTCGATGTGGTCGACCCCGGCGCCGAAGTTGGCGATCAGCTTGAGCTGCGGCCCGGCCTTGGCCAGCAGTTGGGCGTCGATGCGATCGGTGATGGTGGGGGCCAGCACGTCGGCGCGCGCCACCGCCGCCTCCAGCTCGGCCCGCGTCATCGGCGAGTCGGTGAGATTGAGTTCGGTATCGAACAGTTCGCGCATGCGCGTCTCCACCGGATCCGGCAGTTTGCGCGTGACGATGACTTTCGGCTTGCGGGCGCCCATCAGGGACCTCTAGCAAAGGCCCCACGGACGGCCAAGGCGAGGCGGTGAGTATGCGGACACTTGGGCGGGCTGCGCTCACAGCCGCGTTGAGCTTGGGCGCCGCTGGTTTCTTATGCGCCGCCGCCTGGGCGGGGGACGCGGGGCCGCACGATCGGCCCACGCCCTCGGGCCTTCCGGTGCCGCGTTACGTCTCGCTCAAGTTCGACAAGGTCAACGCCCGGGCCGGTCCTGGCGATGATCACCGCCTGCTCTGGATCTACCGGGTGCGCGGCCTTCCCCTGCAGGTGGTGGCCGAGACCGCCGAGTGGCGCCGGGTCTGCGATCCCGACGGCCAGCTGGCCTGGGTGCACAAGCGCACCACCGATGGTCGGCGCATGGTCATCAACACCCAGGCCCTGCCGGTCGCCCTGCGGTCCCGCCCCAAGGACGTGGCGCGGGTGGAGGCCTATCTGAAGCCCCGTGCCATGGCCACGCTGGCCCGCTGCGAGAAGGACTGGTGCCGGGTCAAGGCCGAGGACGAGACCGGCTGGGTCCGCGCCGGCGAGCTCTGGGGCACCGCCGAGGCGGTGCAGTGCAGGGCGCCGTGACCGCGGGTCGGGGCGCGCCGGCATGAGAAATGGGTCGGGCGCGCGCCTTTTCGGGTTTTTGCCGTCTTTCCCCACCCTCTTCCGCCCCCGTCGCGGCTCCCTCGGGCCGTTTGGAGCGTTGAGCCCGCCGTCCGGCTCGTGATAGGGCCTGACGCTCTTGTCCCGAAAGTCCCCGCTATGAGCAGCGCTCCCGACATCGTCGCCCGACCGTCCAGCTTCACCAAGGACGAGTTGCTGGCCTGCGCGCGCGGCGAGATGTTCGGGCCCGGCAACGCCCAGCTGCCGGCTCCGCCGATGCTGATGTTCGACCGGATCGTGCGGATCACCGCCGATGGCGGCACGCATGGCAAGGGCTACATCGAAGCTGAGCTCGACATCACCGACGACCTCTGGTTCTTCGCCTGCCACTTCATCGGCGACCCGGTGATGCCCGGCTGCCTGGGCCTGGACGCCATGTGGCAGCTCGTCGGCTTCTTCCTCGGCTGGTCCGGCGCGCCGGGGCGCGGCCGCGCCCTCGGGGTCGGCGAGGTCAAGTTCACCGGACAGGTGACGCCGAAGGTGAAAAGACTGGTTTATCGAATCGACCTGAAGCGAGTGATCATGCGCAAGCTGGTCATGGGGGTCGGCGATGGGCTGCTGGAAGCCGACGGAAAGCCTATCTACGAAGCCAAGGACTTGCGCGTCGGCCTGTTCGCCGCCGAAGACTTGGCCTGACGCGCGGGATCACGGAGGGTAATCGTTCATGCGCCGTGTGGTCGTCACCGGACTGGGCGTCGTCTCCTCGATCGGCGCCAACGCCGACGAGGTTCTGGCTTCGCTGCGCGAGGCGAAGAGCGGGATCACCGCGGCGCCCGAATACGCCGAGCTGGGCTTCCGCTCGCAGGTCCACGCCTCGCCCAATCTGGACTGGGAGGCCCTGGTCGATCGCCGGGCCGCCCGCTTCCTGGCCCAGGGGACTGGCTACGGCCACGTCGCCATGGAGCAGGCCATCGCCGACTCCGGCCTTGGCCCCGAGGATATCAGCCACGAGCGCACCGGCCTGATCGTCGGTTCGGGCGGGCCCTCCACCCGCACCCTCATCGAGGCCGTCGAGACGGCCAAGACGCGCGGGCCCAAGCGTATCGGCCCCTTCGCGGTGCCCAAGGCGATGAGCTCGGGCCCCTCGGCCTCGCTCTGCACCTGGTTCAAGATCCGCGGCGTCAACTTCTCCATCTCCTCGGCCTGCGCCACCTCCGCCCATTGCATGGGCGTGGGCTTTGAGCAGATCGTCATGGGCAAGCAGGACATCGTCTTCGCCGGCGGCGTCGAGGAGCTCGACTGGACGCTCTCGGTGCTGTTCGACGCCATGGGCGCCATGTCGAGCAACTTCAACGACCGGCCGGCCGTGGCCAGCCGCGCCTACGACGTCGACCGCGACGGCTTCGTCATCGCCGGCGGCGCGGGCGTGGTGGTGCTCGAGGAACTGGAGCACGCCAAGGCCCGGGGCGCCAAGATCTATGGCGAGATCGTCGGCTACGCCGCCAACTCCGACGGCTACGACATGGTCGCGCCCTCCGGCGAGGGCGCGGCGCGCTGCATGCGCATGGCCCTCGACATGGCCGGCAACCCCACGGTGGACTACCTCAACCCGCACGGCACCTCGACCCCGGTCGGCGACCTCAAGGAGATGGAGGCGGTGCGCGAGGTGTTCGGCGACAAGATCCCGCTGATCTCCTCCACCAAGTCGATCACCGGCCACAGCCTGGGCGCGGTGGGCGCGCAGGAGGCGATCTATTCCCTCCTGATGATGAACGCCGGTTTCGCCTGCGAGAGCGCCCACATCGAGACCCTCGACCCCGCCTTCGAGGGCCTGCCGATCCTGCGCAAGCGCCACGACGGCGAACTCACCACCGTCATGAGCAACTCCTTCGGCTTTGGCGGCACCAACGCCTGCCTGGTTATGAGCCGCATTTAAGGCTGTCATCCCAGACAAGGCGCGCGAGCGCCGTAGATCCGGGACCCATGAACACGGGCCTCGACGACGGGCTGCAGCGCCGCGACCCTCGCCTGCCTCGGTGTTCATGGGTCCCGGTCTCTCGCTGCGCGAAAACCGGGATGACACAGGGTGTTGCGGCCCCGTCATGGATCGTCCACAACCCGCCCATAAGAGGGAGAGCAAGCGCGTGGCCGACGACTATCAGATGCCCAAGGGCGAACTGATGAAGGGCAAGCGGGGCGTGGTGACCGGCGTCGCCAACCACCAGTCCATCGCCTGGGGGATCGCCGCCCAGCTGGCGGCCCAGGGCGCCGAGATGGCCTTCCTGCACCTGCCGGCCATGGAAAAGCGCGTCGGGCCGCTCGCCGAGAGCATCGGGGTCAAGACGCTGGCCCCCGTGGACGTCACCGACGACGCCTCCATGGACCAGGCCTTCGACGCGGTGAAGCAGGCCTTCGGGACCATCGACTTCTTCGTCCACTCCATCGCCTTCGCCAACAAGGACGAGCTGAAGGGCTCCTTCCTCGAGAACACCACCCGCGAGGGCTTCCTGCGGGCGATGAACATCTCCGCCTTCAGCTTCGTCGACTGCGCCCGCCGGGCCGCCGAGCTGATGCCCGATGGCGGCTCGATCATCACCATGACCTACATGGGCTCGGAGCGGGCGATCCCGAACTACAACACCATGGGCGTGGCCAAGGCCGCCCTGGAGTCCGCCGTCCGCTACGCCGCCCGCGACCTGGGACCCAAGGGGATCCGGGTGAACGCGGTCTCGCCCGGCGCCATGCGCACCCTCTCGCTCGCCGGCATCCAGGGCGGGCGCGGCATGCTCGCCAAGGGCCGCTCGCTCAGCGCCATGAAGGAAGACACCGCCATGGAGGGCGTCGCCGGCTGCGCGCTCTGGCTGCTCTCGGACCTTGGACGCTCCACCACCGGCGAGCTGATCCACGTCGACGCCGGCTTCCACATCATGGGCTTCTCGGAGGACGAGGGGTCCGAGGGCTAGGCCCCGGGTCATGCGATGACTGACAGCTTCGACGCCGACGTCGTCATCGCCGGAGCCGGCATCGCCGGCGCCACTCTGGCGCTCGCGCTGAAACAGGCGGGGCTGGAGCCGATCCTCGTCGACCCGGTCCCCTTCGAGAGCCAGCTCGCCCCCACCTTCGACGGCCGCGCCTCGGCCATCGCCTACGCCGCCTTCCGCCAGTGGCGGGCGCTGGGCCTCGCCCCCCTGCTGGAGCCGCACGCCTGCCGGATCGAACAGATCCTGGTCACCGACGGGCGCGCGCCTGGCCCCTCGGCGGGCGCCCAGAGCCCCTTCTTCCTGCGCTTCGACGCCGCCGAGATCGCCGGCCGCGTGGCCGGCGAGCCGCTGGGCTACATGCTGGAGAACCGCCGCATCCGCGCCGCCCTGGCCCAGGCGGTGGCGGCCGCCGGAATCCGCGTCCTGGCCCCGGCCCGCGTGGCCAGGGCCAGCTTCGACGAGCGCTGCGCCCGGGTGGTGCTGGAGGATGGCCAGACGCTCACCGCCCCTCTGGCCGTCGGCGCCGAGGGCCGCGGCTCGGCGATCCGCGAGGCGGCCGGGATCGGCGTCCAGGGCTGGGACTACCGCCAGGCCGCGGTGGTGGCGACGGTGCGCCTGCAGCGCCCGCACGGCGGGGTGGCGCACGAATATTTCCTCCCCTCGGGCCCCTTCGCCATCCTGCCGCTCACCGACCAGCGGGCGAGCCTTGTGTGGACCGAGAGCCCCTCGCGCGCCGCCGCCCTCAAGACCGCCCGGCCGCAGGTCTTCCACGCCCACCTGCAGCGGCGCATCGGCGACCACCTGGGCGAGGCCATCGTCGAGGGGCCGATCTTCACCTATCCCCTGGGCCTGCAGGTCGCCGAGCGCCTGGCCGCGCCCCGCGCCGCCCTGCTGGGCGACGCCGCCCACGCCGTCCACCCGATCGCCGGACAGGGGCTGAACCTGGGCCTCAAGGGCGCCGCCGCCCTCGCCGAGACCCTGGTGGACGCCATCCGCCTGGGCGAGGACATTGGCAGCGAGGTGGTGCTGGAGCGCTACGCCGCCTGGCGCCGGTTCGACACCGCCACCCTGACCGCCGGCATGGACGCCTTCGTGCGCCTGTTCTCCAACGACCAGCCCCTGCTGCGCCTGGCGAGGGGCGCCGGGATGGCGGCGGTCGGGGCCATCGGCCCGGCGCGGCGGTTCTTCATGCAGCAGGCCGGCGGCGCGGTGGGCGACCTGCCAAGGCTGCTCAAGGGCGAGACGCTGTAGCGCCCCCTCAGTCGGCTTCGCCGACAGCTCCCCCGCAAGCGGTGGAGCAATTGGCGCTCAATTCCTCCACCGCTTGCGGGGGAGGTGGATCGGCGCGTAGCGCCGAGACGGAGGGGGCGTGCGGCCTACCCCAGCTCCCGGGCCTCTTCCGGCAGCATGATCGGCACGCCGTCGCGGATCGGGTAGGCGAGCTTGGCCGAGCGGCTGACGAGCTCGCCCTTCTCGCGGTCGTACTCCAGCGGCCCGCGGGTCACCGGGCAGACCAGCACCTCCAAGAGGCGCGGATCGACCTCGGCGGCGGTCATGTCGGCGAAGGGAGGGCTCTGCTCGCTCATGGGATGGCCTTACCGCGCGCGCCGCTCATTGCAAGGGCGAGCGGTCGTCGTCGCCCTCCGCCCCGTCGATCTCCAGCAGCACGGTGAGCATGTCGAAGCGCGCCGCCAGGTCCTGCGCCTCCAGGAGCGCCTGCTTCTCCTGCGGGGCGAAGGGCAGGCCCATGGAGAGGCTGTTGATCAGCGACTCCAGCGGCGCCTGTTCGGCCACCTCCCAGTCGAGGTCCAGCTCGCGGCGGTTCAGGTAGCGCTTGAGCGCCCGCGAAAAGCGGTCCCGCCCCGGCTCCAGCTCCGCGCCCGAAACCTCCGCCAGGTCGTCCTCGAAGCGGTCGTAGATCGCCTTCACCTGGCGATAGGGCAACTTGAAGGCCAGCTCCTCGCCCGGCTCGAAGCGGCAGACGCCGGTCAGGGTGATCAGGTAGCGGCCATCGGAGGTCTCGGCGAAGGCGGTGACCCGGCCCAGGCACCCCACCTTGGCCAGGGTGGGGCGCGCGCGGTCGCCGCCGGCCCGGGTCTGGATCATGCCGATCACCCGGTCCGAGCCCATGACGTCGTCCAGCATGTTCAGGTAGCGCGGCTCGAAGATCTGCAGCGGCAGCTCGCCGCCGGGCAGCAGCATGGCCCCGTCCAGCGGGAACACCGGGATCATCTGCGGCAGGTCCGAAACCTTGCGATAGCCCGGCATCGCGCCCCTCCTAGCTGAACAGGATGGCCGACAGCCGCCGCCGGCCCTGCTTGGCCAGCTCCGAGCCGTGCCCCGCCGCCTCGAAGACGGTGAGAAGCTGCTTGCGGGCGGCCTGCTCGTTCCACTCCCGGTCGGCCTCGATGATGGCCAGCAGGTGGTCCATGGCCGCCTCCAGCCGCCCGTGGCCCGCCAGCGCCTTGGCGAGCTCGAAGCGCGCCTCGTGATCGGCAGAATCCTTGGCGAGCCTGGCCTCGAACTGCGCCACGTCGGCCGGCGCCTCGGCGGCCAGGGCCAGGGCGGCGCGCACGCTGTCCAGGTCGGGGTCCTTGGCGTCGGGCCCGGCCATCTCCAGGATCTCCTGCGCCCGCTCGGTCTCGCCGCCGGCCAGGTAGACCCTGGCCATGCCGCCCAGCGCCTTGAGGTTCTCCGGATCGTGCTGCAGCACCTGGGCGTAGCCCTGCGCCGCGCCCGCCAGGTCGCCCAGGTCCAGGGACTCCTTGGCCATGGCCAGCGCCTCATCGACCGCCGCCTCGACCCCGCCGCCGGCGCCCAGCTTGGCGAGCTTTTCGACGAACGCCTTCACCTGGCTGTCGGGCAGGGCGCCCATGAAGCCGTCCACCGGCCGGCCGCCCACGAAGGCGAACACCGCCGGGATCGACTGCACCCGAAGTTGGCCGGCGTAGGCGGGGTTCTTGTCGATGTCGATCTTGACCAGCTTGACCTTGCCCTTGGCCTCGGTGACCGCCCGCTCGAGCGCAGGGCCAAGCTGCCGGCAGGGCCCGCACCAGGTGGCCCAGAAGTCGACGATCACCGGCGTGGTCGCCGACGCGTCAATCACGTCGGCCGCGAAGCTGGCGTCGGTCCCGTCCTTGATGATCTCGCCGGCCGGCTTGCCGGCGGTTTCCCCGATCAGGGTCATGCTCGCGCCCTCGTTGCACGTATCGTGCGGTTCACTGGAACTGACGTAGTTGGAAACGCCCAGCGCCCAAGATGGGCGCAAGGCCACGGCGGTTCAACGCGCTCCAGCGTTTGAATTCAAGGTGCGCTGTCCACCACGGCAAGCGCGCCAAAGTCCACCACCAGGGGCTCGACGCCGACCGCCGCCAGGAAGCGCCGGAACCCCGCCTGCGGCAGGGCGGTGGTGGCGGTGTTGGTCATCGGGTGGAAATTCACGATCGGCGCCTGCGCCAGCGCCTGGTCGAGGACGAAGCGCACGCGCCGGGCGGTGTCGTTGATCAGCGACAAGGCGGTGACCGATCCTGGCGTCACGCCCAGGGTCTCGCCCATCAGCGCCTCATTGCCGAAGGACAGGCGGGCCGCGCCGATGACGCCCGGCAGGCGCTTGAGGTCCACCGTCGTGCTGTCCTTGGCCGAGATCAGCCACAGCTGGCCCTTGGCGTCCTTCAGGAACAGGTTCTTGGAATGCGCGCCGGGCAGCTGCGCCTTCAGTTCGGGCGCCTCGCCCACCCGGAACACCGCCGCATGTTCGTGCGTCTGCGCCTCGACCCCCAGCCCCGCCAGGAAGGCCAGCACCTCGTCCTTGCCCATCATGGCGCCCGACATAGCCGCTCTCCCGGCCAGCGTCATCGCTGGACGCGCGCCCCGCCGGCGCTCTAGACCTCCAGGCAGAGACCCAACCGTCAGGGACGCCCATGGAACTCGAGTGCTTCCCCACCAGCGAACGCCCGCCCGAGCTGGTGCCCGGCCGGCCGCAGCGCGCCTGGATGGATCACTTCGCCGAGCGCCACCCCTACCGCTGCCTGCCGCTGACCATGGCCAACACCTCGGGCTGGGAGATTCTCACGCCCATGTCCTTCACCGCCGAGTGGAACGGCGGGAACATGCAGCACGACATCAAGCTGACCCCCGACAATCCCCACCCCGACTTCCACCGCCACGCCACCAGCCACTTCAGCCACGGCGTGCTGACCTTCCAC
>Ga0075364_10000416_pt1 | contig 21322 bp, 19 predicted proteins | sample EndMetdeltDD1764_FD_71517 | JGI IMG/M metagenome (GOLD analysis project Ga0075364, IMG submission 71517) | Populus endosphere microbial communities from Tennessee, USA - Endosphere MetaG P. deltoides DD176-4 | ecosystem: Host-associated > Plants > Roots > Endosphere | place: USA: Tennessee...
GCCGCCGAAGCCCTGTTCAAGCCGGCGAAGAAAACCGCCGCGGCCCCCGTCGAAAAGCGCGCTCTGCCGGAAGTGAAGGAGCTTGTCTCGATCAAGCTCGACAGCGCCGTGATCGAATATTTTCAGGAAGACGGCCCCGGCTGGCAGGATCGCATCAATGATGCGCTCAGGGCGGTGATGGCGGAAAACCCGAAGGGGTAATGGGCGTCCACGCTACTTCAGCAGGCGACTGTCGAATGGGTAACGAAATACCGTTTCGATCTTCAGTCTGGCGGCGTCTTTATGTGTAGGATTGATCAAAACATTATTTGCCACCGGAAGAACGATGGATGGTACGCGGAGCAGGCAGGTTGCTCCTTGCGATAACCATGTGTTGCCGGTTTCCCGTGTCAGCGTCTCATCCGAAAGATCGATTTTTTCAGCGATCTGAATGCTCACGTCATCGGGACAGTTGATCCTGAGAAGCTGGAAATGTGTCGGAAGATCTTCGAGGTCCATGTGGACCAGCATTTCCAGCAAGGTGGTGGAAGGATGGTCGCAGCAATAGACGATCGGCCTTCCCTGTTTATGCCAGCGACCGGGAGCAAGCATTCCGCCCCGGCCGGAAAGATCCGCATAATTGGAAATGCGCCACAGGATCATCGTCAGGCATAAATGCCATGGTCGATCTGATGCAGCGTCTGCTCGATCAGTATCGCACCGCTTTCGGATTCGAGAAGATCGAGCGGCACGATGCCGCCAATCGTCCTGTTCGGTTTGCGCAACCAGCGCTGGGCACGTTCCTTTTCCCCCAGCACCCTTTCGGCAAGCTCCATCACGCGCACGACGCGCAACGCACTGTCGTTTTCCTGCATGGTCAATGGTTCGGCATTGGAGATTCTGCGCGATAGCGTTCGGCGCGGAGCGACGAAACGATACAATTCCTCCATCGAAAACCCAAGTTTCGTGAGATCGGCAACCATGTTGCCGTCAAAAATCGTCATCTGCCCCTTTGAGGCGATTTCCAACTGCTTTCGAATTGGTAGGTGGGCAGATGTAGCCATAACTATGCTCCGTGCCATTTGCCGCTTAATGTAGGCGCAATTGGCCGGATCGTCAAATTGCAACTCGGTGACCGACAGATGATAATCCGTCTTCCTTTCCGCCATAAAACCCCGTAATAACCGCGGTCATGACAGATTTCCGGTCGGCTCAGATCAATATGATCATACGAATTATCGGCCCGGCTTTCCGCGCGCTGTAAGCAGCGGCCGGAAGGTCCGGGATTTTGGCGTTTTCTAACGCGCCTCCGCCACCGACATTTTTCCGCACGCGCCCCGTTGCCGGCGCCAAGAGACGATTGCCCAAAATGACCGATACCGTAGAAAAGCTCGATTACTCGAAGACCCTCTATCTGCCCGAGACCGAATTCCCCATGCGCGCCGGCCTGCCGCAGAAGGAGCCGGAAACCGTTGCCCGCTGGCGTGAGATGGATCTTTACAAGAAGCTGCGCGCTTCCGCTGCCGGCCGCGAAAAGTTCGTGCTGCACGATGGCCCTCCTTATGCCAACGGCAACATCCACATCGGCCATGCGCTCAACAAGATCCTCAAGGATGTCATCACCCGCTCGTTCCAGATGCGCGGTTATGACAGTAACTACGTTCCGGGCTGGGATTGCCACGGCCTGCCGATCGAGTGGAAGATCGAGGAAGAAAACTACCGCGCCAAGGGCAAGGCCAAGCCGGACCTGAAACAGCCGGACGCGATGATCGAGTTCCGCAAGGAATGCCGCGCTTACGCCGAGAAGTGGATCAAGGTGCAGGGCGACGAGTTCAAGCGCCTCGGCATCGTCGGTGATTTCGACAATCCGTATCTGACGATGAATTTTCACGCGGAAAGCCGCATCGCCGGCGAACTCTTGAAAATCGCCATGAGCGGCCAGCTCTATCGTGGTTCGAAGCCGATCATGTGGTCGGTGGTCGAGCGCACGGCGCTGGCTGAGGCCGAGGTCGAGTACCACGACTACGAGAGCGACACGATCTGGGTGAAGTTCCCGGTGGTCGATGACGGACGCGATCCTCAGTCGGGCATGTACCGCATCAGAAGAGCTTTGGCCGTTGAAAATAATGAGCCAAATGTAGATCAGGCTGTCGAAGATTTTCGCGAAAAGTACAGCCTTGAAGGCGCGTGCGTTGTCATCTGGACTACGACGCCCTGGACAATCCCCGGTAACCGCGCCATCGCGTTTTCGCCACGTGTTGCCTATGGTCTTTATGAAGTGGCAACAGCCGAGAACGATTTTGGTCCACGTCCCGGTGAGAAATTGATCTTTGCTGATGGTCTATCAAAAGAGTCTGCCGTCAAAGCCAAGTTGACTTTTAATCGTCTTCGCGACGTATCTGCAGATGAACTTGGCGCATTGACGTGCGCTCACCCGCTTGCTGATCTGGGTTACGGATTTAAGGTTCCGTTGTTGGATGGCGATCACGTCACCGATGATGCCGGTACCGGCTTCGTGCACACCGCACCGTCGCACGGTCGCGAAGACTTTGACGCATGGATGTCGTCCGCCAAGGAAATCGAAGCCCGCGGCATCGACACAAAAATCCCGTTCCCGGTCGACGATTCCGGCACCTATACCGCCGACGCTCCCGGTTTCGAGGGTGGCCGCGTCATGGATGACAACGGCAAGAAGGGCGATGCCAACGACCGCGTCATCAAGGCGCTGATCGAACGCAATGCGCTGTTTGCCCGTGGCCGCCTGAAGCACCAGTATCCGCATTCCTGGCGCTCGAAAAAGCCGATCATCTTCCGCAACACGCCGCAGTGGTTCGTCTATATGGACAAGGACCTGAAGGACGGCACGACTTTGCGCACCCGCGCGCTGAAGGCGATCGACGACACCCGTTTCGTGCCCGCCAGCGGCCAGAACCGCCTGCGCGCCATGATCGAACAGCGCCCGGACTGGGTTCTGTCGCGTCAGCGCGCATGGGGCGTTCCGATCTGCGTGTTTGCCGATGAGGAAGGCAATGTCCTGCAGGACGAGGCCGTCAACAAGCGCATTCTCGAAGCCTTCGATGCCGAAGGTGCGGATGCATGGTTTGCCGCCGGCGCCAAGGATCGTTTCCTCGGCAATGGTCACGACCACGCCAAGTGGAGCCAGGTGATGGACATCCTCGATGTCTGGTTCGACAGCGGCTCGACGCACACCTTCACGCTGGAAGACCGCCCGGACCTGAAATGGCCGGCCGACGTCTATCTCGAAGGTTCCGACCAGCATCGCGGCTGGTTCCATTCGTCGCTTCTGGAATCGGCTGCCACCCGCGGCCGCGCGCCTTACGACACGGTCGTCACCCATGGTTTCACCATGGATGAAAAGGGCCAGAAAATGTCGAAGTCGCTCGGCAATGTCGTGTCGCCGCAGGATGTGATGAAGGATTCGGGCGCCGATATCCTGCGTCTGTGGGTCATGACCACGGATTATTGGGATGACCAGCGCCTCGGCAAGACGATCATCCAAACCAATGTCGATGCCTATCGCAAGCTGCGCAACACCATCCGCTGGATGCTTGGCACGCTGGCGCATGACGAAGGCGAAGAAATCGCTTACGCCGAACTGCCGGAACTCGAAAAGCTGATGCTGCACCGCCTGTCCGAACTGGATGCGCTGGTGCGTGAAGGGTATGATGCGTTCGAGTTCAAGAAGATCGCCCGCGCGCTGATCGACTTTTCCAACATCGAACTGTCGGCCTTCTATTTCGATATCCGCAAGGACGCGCTTTATTGCGATGCCCCGTCGTCGCTGCGCCGTCGCGCGGCTCTGGCCGTCATCCGCAAAATCTTCGAATGCACGGTCACGTGGCTGGCGCCGATGCTGCCGTTCACCACGGAAGAGGCATGGCTGTCCTTGAAGCCGGATGCGGTCTCTGTTCACCTCGAACAGTTCCCGAACGTGCCGGCCGAGTGGAAAAACGAAGCCGTCGCCGAAAAGTGGGCAAAGATCCGCAAGGTGCGTTCGGTTGTCACAGGCGCGCTCGAAATCGAGCGCAAGGACAAGCGTATCGGCTCGTCGCTGGAAGCGGCACCTGTCGTTTACGTCGCCGATGCCGAATTGTTGAAGGCACTGGAAGGTCTCGAATTCGAGGAAACCTGCATCACCTCCGCGATCACCATCACGGCGGGTGAGGGGCCTGAGAGCGCCTTCCGCCTGGCTGAAGTTGCAGGTGTTTCGGTTGAGCCGAAACTGGCGGAAGGCACAAAATGCGCCCGTTCGTGGCGTGTGACGACGGATGTCGGTTCGGATCCAGAATATCCAGATGTCTCATCCCGTGATGCGCAGGCGCTTCGCGAAGGGAGATGGAAATACCAGTCTGAAACTGGTTTCCAAAAGGACTATGATAAAAATCAGAAGGGCGATCTTGGTCGTCATTGATACTGAAACGTGACGGATGATTGCGCTTGTGCGCGTCATCCGTTAATCCTGCCTGAAATTGGCCGGATTTTTCCGTCAGGCCGACACAGGTAGAGTTTTGCGTCAAGGACGGGCGCGGCTGGAAGGGTTTTGATGAAGACGACACAGGTGTTTCGTTCCGGCCTTGGTGTAACGGCCATCGTCGCTGTTCTCGCAGGCCTTTCCGGTTGCCAGAGCCCAAGCTACGGAACAGGCAAAAGCGCCGCCGAACAGTTGGCCGACGATCTTGGCAATGCTGTTTCCATCACCGGCGAAAAGAAGGAAGCGGTGCGTTACAATCCGCGTCCGGGTCTTGTCGTCGCCGGTCGCAGCGCCGATCTGCCATCGCCGCAGCAGACCATGGCCGGTCGCGATAACAATCCCAACTGGATCGAAGCGCCGGAAGAAACCCGTCAGCGCCTGCGTGAAGAAGCGGATGCCAACAAGGACAATCCGAAATACGTTTCGCCGCTGTCCGTCGGCAAGGGCAAGGGCGGTCAGATGACCGAAAGCGAAAAGTGGGAAGCGTTCCGCAAGGCCAAGGAAGAAGCCAAGTCGGGTAGCACGGTCACCTCCGGCCAGCGCCGTTTCCTCACCGATCCGCCGGCCGAATATCGTCAGGTGGATAACGCGGATGACCTCGGTGAACCGGAAAAGGTCAAGGAACGCCGCCGCAAGAAGGAAGCCGAATCCAACGGCAAGCAGAATTCTTCCTGGTGGAAGCCTTTCCAGTAAACCTCTCCGTCGTCATCCTCTGGCTTGACCAGAGGATCGATACGGCACCCGCCGAGCGCTTGGCATGGATCCTCGGGTCAAGCCCGAGGATGACGGAAGAGAGGTTGGCGACCCTTTCCGCTGAAAACCCTTACTCTCGCCGCGCCTTGAAAAAATCCGTCAGAATTTCCGCCGCCGCCGTTTCATTCAGGCCCGCATAAACATCCGGTGCATGGTGGCAGGTCGGGGCTGCATAAAAACGCACGCCGCTTTCCACCGCGCCGCCCTTGGGGTCATGAGCGCCGTAATACAGCCGGCGGATGCGCGCGAACGAAATCGCCGCCGCGCACATGGTGCAGGGCTCCAGTGTCACATAGAGGTCGGCGCCGGTCAGTCGCTCCTGTCCCAGTTCCTCGCAGGCCATGCGGATAGCGACGATTTCGGCATGTGCGGTGACGTCGTTCAGCTCACGGGTGCGGTTGCCGCCGCGCGAAACAATGCGCCCGTCGAGGACGATAACGGCGCCGATCGGCACTTCACCACGTTCTCCGGCGGCTTTTGCCTCGGACAATGCCGCGTCCATGAAACGATTTGTCCCCGTCATTGGGCGATTTCCTCTTAACCCGATCCACTCGAACTGGTAGGACGGTTTCAACCTGCGTCACCCGAAGCATTAGGCAACGGGCAAGATGCGACCTAAACTCAACATGATCTGTCCGGCCAAAAGCCGGAGACACATCACGCTTCAGGCAAACAACAAATGAGCTTTAAAGACAAGCCGAAGCGCGGCGGGCCCAAACCCTTCGAGCGCGAAATCAAACCCCGGTCCAACCCGAAGCCGAAAGCGGCAGAGGCGGCCCCGGTGAAAAAAGCCCCCCGCAAACTGCCGGCGGCACCTGCCACGGTGGAAGCCGAAGGCAAGCCCGAACGCATTTCCAAGATCCTTGCCCGCGTCGGCGTGGCATCGCGCCGCGATATCGAACGCATGATCATGGAAGGCCGCGTCACTCTCAACGGCAAACTTCTGGAAACGCCGGTCGTCAACGTCACCTTCGAAGACAAGATCGAAGTGGATGGCGTGCCGATCCGTGGCGTCGAGCGCACCCGCCTGTGGCTGTACCACAAGCCGGGCGGACTGGTGACCACCAATTCCGACCCGGAAGGCCGCCCGACCGTTTTCGAAAATCTGCCGGATGACCTGCCGCGTGTTCTCTCCATCGGCCGTCTCGATATCAACACCGAAGGTCTGCTTCTGCTGACCAACGATGGTGGCCTGTCGCGCGTTCTCGAACTGCCGACCACCGGCTGGCTGCGCCGTTACCGCGTGCGCGCCCATGGCGAGATCGATCAGGCCAAGCTCGACACGCTGAAGGATGGCATCGCCGTCGATGGCGTACTCTACGGTTCCATCGATGCAACGCTCGACCGTAGCCAGGGCCGCAACGTGTGGATCACCATGGGTCTGCGCGAAGGCAAGAACCGCGAAATCAAGAACGTGCTCGGCGCGCTCGGTCTCGAGGTCAACCGCCTGATCCGCATCTCCTACGGTCCGTTCCAGCTGGGCGATCTCGAAGAAGGCCGCGTCATCGAGGTCAAGGGCCGCATGCTGCGCGATCAGCTCGGTCCGCGCCTGATTGCCGATGCCAAGGCCAATTTCGATGCGCCGATCTACGGCAATGCCGTCGATACTGAAGAAGCACCGGCACGCGGCGCACGTCCTGAACGCACGGAGCGTTCCGAGCGCAGCGAACGCCCGGCACGCGAAGATCGCTCCGAGCGTGGCGACTGGAGCCGCGAAAAGCCCGCAGAGCGCCGTGATGAGCGCCGTTCGGATGACCGTTTCGGTGACAAGCCGCGCGGCCCCAAGGCCGGTGGCGATCGTGGACCAAAGAGCTTTGGCAACAAGGGCCCGGCACGCGGCGGTTTTGCCGATCGTGGCCGTGATGGCGAAGGCGAGGAACGCCCCAAGAAGCGTCCTGCTCTCGGCACCAGCCGCACCGCCAATGTCTGGATGGCGCCCGGCGCCCGTCCGACCACAGATGACCGTGGCCGCAAGATTTCGGCGCGTTCCGAGGCCGAGCAGCTGTTCAAGAAGCCTACTCCGCAGAACGACCGCCCGATCGTGATCAACCGCGTCGAAGGCGACAGCGACTGGATCCGCGCCGACAGCCCGCCGGAACCGGAACGTGGCGACCGTCGTGGCGGTTTTGGTGATCGTGGCGACCGTGGTTTTGGTGACAAACCTCGTGGCGAGCGCTCATTTGGCGACAAGCCCCGTGGCGAACGCAGCTTCGGTGACAAGCCCCGTGGTGACCGTTCCTTTGGTGATAAGCCGCGTAGCGACCGCCCCGCAGGTGACCGTCCTCGCAGCGACCGTCCTTATGGCGACAGGCCGCAGGGAGATCGTCCCCGTGGTGATCGCCCGTATGGCGATAAGCCACGCGGCGAACGCTCCTTCGGCGACAAACCTCGTTTTGACCGCAAGCCTCGCGAAGAGGGAGATCGCCCTCGCGGTGACCGCCCTTATGGTGACAAGCCTCGTGGTGACCGTCCGTTCAGCGACCGTCCTCGCGGAGATCGTCCGGATCGTGGCGAGCGTCCGGCACGCGCCTTTGGTGGCGAGGGTCGCTCGGAGCGTCCGGCCGGTGAACGTTCCTATGGTAATCGCCCGCAGGGTGATCGTCCGCGTAGCGGCAAGCCCGGCGGCTTTGGCGGCAAACCCGGTTTCGGCGGCAAGCCGTCCGGTGGTCGCGGCAAACCCGGTGGCGGAAAATCCTTCGGCGGCAAGCCTGGTGGTGGCAAGCCCAGTGGCGGCAAACCGGGCGCTCCGCGTTCCGGCGGTCGTCCGGCTGGCGGCAAACCGCGCACGCCGAGAGGGTAAGCCCAGGTGCGGATCGTAGGTGGTGAATTCCGCGGCCGTGCCTTGGCCGCTCCGAAAACGAACGATATCCGGCCGACCATCGACCGGACGCGCGAAAGCCTGTTCAACATCATCGGTCACGTCTATCCCGAGGCGATCGATCAGACCCGCGTTCTCGATCTTTTTGCCGGTACCGGCGCGGTAGGACTTGAGGCCCTGTCGCGCGGTTGCCGCGCGGCGCTGTTTGTCGAAAACGGCGTAGAGGGTCGCGGGCTGTTGTGGGAAAATATCGAAAGCCTCGGCCTGCATGGCCGCGCCCGCATTCTGCGGCGCGACGCGACGAAAATGGGACCGGCCAACAATGTCGAGCCGTTCCAGCTGGTCTTCGCCGACCCGCCTTATGGCAAGCAATTGGGTGAGGCGGCGCTCAAGGCGGCGCATGAAGGTGGCTGGATTGCACCCGGCGCCCTTGCGATTGTCGAGGAACGTGCCGATGTAACGGTCACGGTCGATGCCTGTTTCAAGCCGCTCGAAAGCCGTTCCTTCGGCGATACGCGCATCGAATTTTTCCGTTACCAGCGGACTTAAGGAATTTTCGATGAACACCCGTCTCTCCATCCCGCATGCTACCCATTCGGGAGGAGAGCCGAGAGTTGCTGTGGCGTTCGGCGGTGGCGGTGCGCGCGGCATTTCCCATATTCAGGTCATCGAAGCTCTGGATGAGCTCGGTATCCGCCCGGTGGCGATTGCCGGTTCCTCCATCGGCGCAATCATGGGCGCCGCCATGGCCGCCGGTATGCGCGGCCGCGAAATCCGCGATTATACGCGCGCCACGATCGGCAACCGCAGGCTCATCGCCAACCGGCTGTGGAGCCTCGGCCCCACCAGCATGCGCGACAGGCTGGGAGGCTTTCGCCTCGGTCACTTCAATCTCGAACCCATTCTCGGCGCGTTTCTTCCCGCCGCCGTGCCTGAAAATTTCGATGCGCTGCACATTCCGTTGAAGGTGACGGCGACGGATTATTACGGCCAGAAGGAAGTCATTCTGGAAGAGGGCGAGCTTCTGCCGGCGATTGCCGCTTCCGCCGCCATTCCGGCGCTGTTCATGCCGGTGCGTGTCCATGGCCGCATCATGATCGATGGCGGCATCCTGAACCCGATCCCTTACGATCACTTGCTTGACCTTGCCGATATCGTCATCGGCGTCGATGTCGTCGGCGGCCCGGAAGGCGACGGCACCGATATGCCCAACCGCATCGACAGCCTGTTCGGCTCCAGTCAGTTGATGATGCAGGGCTGTATCGCACTGAAACTGAAACTGCACCCGCCCCACATCTTTCTGCGCCCCCGCGTTCACCGTTTCGGCATTCTCGATTTCCACAAGGTCGAGGAAATTCTGGACGAGTCTGCGGAGATCAAGGACGAGCTGAAACGGTCCATGGATGCGCTGATACGGGCGATGGCGCAGCAGTAGGCTGGTCGACGCGCGAGCTTTACTGCCAGCGCCATCCTATGGAAAACAGGCCGGATACCGGCTATACGTTGCAAACGAAGTAGAGTTTGGGGCGCATGATGAGCGTCGTTGCAGATATTCTGAAAAGGCCTGTCGCTGATCCGAAACGTTTTCCGGAACTGCAGACACTGATCGAGCGTATCAAGGAAGCATACGATCCGGTCGATGTTATTCTTTATGGCAGTCAGGCGCGTGGCGAGGCCACGGCTCAAAGTGACTGGGATCTGAAAATCATCGTATCGGATGATGCACCCGAACGCCTTTTTTCGCCGATGCTCGGTTGGCGTGTCCAGCAAGGCTCCGGTGTCTATGCCGATGTGTCCTGCACGCGTCTGTCGGATTTTCGCGCGGATCTGCACGTTGCCAACTCCGCAGCCAGCCATCTGGCCGACGAAGGCGTCATTCTCGATGTCCGCTGATCTTCACATCGCAAATGCGTTGAGATTGGCCCATGAGGACCTTGAGGCCGCCAAAGCTTTAACGGCTATAGGCAATCGCAATGATGCTTATCACGCCCAGCAGGCAGCAGAGAAAATCCTGATAGCGCTTCTGACCTCTGAAAACATCAGGGCGGAACGAAAGGATGCGCATCGGCTCGATGTGCTGCAAAGCCTGTTGCCTGATGCCAACCCATTCAAGCGTAAGTTCGACCCTATTCTGTTTTTGACCATCTATGCCACGACCTATCGTTACCCGAAGGACGCGGGACGTTTGCCGGCGAAGGCGGATAGCGAGGAACTTGGTTTAGCGATGCATACGGTCAGGCAGCTACTACACGATGTTGCCGCACATTTCGGTGTTGGCCTCACCGACAATGATAGGGTTCCGGCAGCTTCCTCACTTGCTCCTCGACTCTAACCCTCTCACCACTTCCCGATAGCCACCTTCTTCGCCTCATCCTCCGTAATCTCCTCCCCCACGCTGCCGCGTTTCGGTTTCATCAGCGGTTCGGGGCGGACCGGCTGATTGTGCAGCATGTCGCGACCGGCGGCGATGCCTTCGACGGCTTGCAGCTGCAATCGCTGTTCGTCGCGTTTGCGGATGTCGTCACCGATGGCTTCGGCGTCCGCTTCCGGCATGCCGAGCGCTTCCAACGTGCGGCGGCCGAACAGGAGGCCGGATTCCAGGGTTTCGCGCAGCTCGTATTCCACGCCCTTGCCGCGCAGTTCTATCGTGTGAATGCGGTCATAGGAGCGCACGAACAGCCGCGTATTGGGAAATTCCTTGGAGATCAGGTCGACGATATGGTCGGTGGTTTCGCGTTTCTGGGTCAGAACCGCGACGATTTTTGCCCTTTCGATACCGGCCGATTGCAGAACGTCGCGACGGGTGCCATCACCGAAATAGATGCGGAAACCGAACAGGGCCGCCTGCCGGATACGGTCGGGGCTGTCGTCGATGACGGTGACGGAGCGTCCGCCGGCCAGCAGGATCTGCGAGGCGATCTGGCCGAAACGCGAAAACCCGACGATCAGCACATCGGCGCCGGCCCCTTCGAAATCCTCTTCCAGTTCCTCGCGTTGGCCTTCCTCGTCGCCGATCAGCTTTTTGGCGAGAAGCGAGCCAAGCGGCGTCAGCGCCATGGAAATCGTCACGCTGGCGATCAGAAGCGAGGTCGCGCTTTGCGACAGCAGGCCTGCCGCGGCGGCCGTGGTGAACAGCACGAAACCGAATTCGCCGCCCTGCGGCAGGAGGAAGGCGATGCGCACCGCATCCGCATGCGATGAACCCCAGAGCCGCGAAATGCCATAAAGGATCCCTGCCTTCACCAGCATGAACAGCGGCACGGCGGGCAGGATGATCATCAGGTTGTTGAAAATGGCGCCAAGATCGAGCGACAGGCCGACGGCCATGAAGAACAGCGCCAGCAGCAGGCCGCGAAACGGTTCGACATCCGCCTCCAGCTCATGCCGGTAGGAGGATTCCGACAGCATGACACCGGCAAGGAATGCGCCCATGGCCATGGAAAGGCCCACAGCCTGCATGGCGGCGGCCGATCCGAGCACGACGAGAAGGGCGGCGGCGATCATCACCTCGCGCGCGCCGGTGCGGGCAATGATCTGGAACATCGGCGTCAGCAGATAACGACCGGCCAGAACCACCGCGCCGATTGCGCCGATCGCCACGGCAAAATCCTGCAATAGCGGCGATCTGTTCTCCCCCGAACCGCCGTCGAGAATGGTGACCAGCGCCAGAAGCGGCACGATGGCGAGATCCTGAAACAGCAGAATGGAAAAGGCGCGCTGGCCATAACGTGTATTGGTATCGCCGCTATCGGTGAGGATCTGCAGCGCAAAGGCGGTGGAGGAAAGCGCCAGGCCGAAACCGGCAATCAGCCCGCCGCGCCATCCGGCAAAGCCGGTGAGATAGGCAAGCGCCGAAAGCGCCAGACCTGTCAGCAGGACCTGTGCCGTGCCGAGCACAAACACGTCGCCGCGCATCTGCCACAGGCGCGACGGTTTCAGTTCCAGCCCGATGATGAACAGCAGGAACACGACGCCGAGTTCCGACACATGCAGAACCTCGCCGGCATCGGTGATGGTGTGCAGGATCGGCCCGATGACGATGCCCGCCGCCAGATAACCGAGAACGGTGCCGAGACCCAGCTTGCGAAACAGCGGTGCCGCCAGCACGGCGCCGCCCAGCAGCAACAGGGTTTCGGTAAAAAGTGTCTCGGGGGCGGCCATTTTATGCTCATCATGCAGGAGTGAAGCGGGCGGGCCCCAAGAATCGGCGCTACGCCCTTGATGCTTTATCTAGTGCACAATAAATGGATTCGGAACGAAAGGCCTTCATATGTCTGCTGAAATCGATTCCGAAATTCTTCTCTCCCGCGCTTCCGAACTGATCGACCTCGCCATCAAGGCGGGTGCGGACAAGGCCGATGCGGTTATCGTCCGTTCGCGGTCGCGTTCGGTGAGCGTTCGTCTCGGCAAGGTCGAGGGTACGGAGTCGTCGGAAAGCGATGATTTCGCTCTGCGCGTCTTCGTCGGCAACAAGGTTGCCAGCGTCTCCGCCAATCCCGGTTTCGATATCAAGGTTCTGGCCGAACGCGCCGTCTCGATGGCAAAAGTCTCGCCGGAAGATCCTTATGCCTGCCTCGCCGATGAGGCCGATCTGGCGCATTCCTACCCGGATCTCGAGCTTTACGACGCGACCGAAGTCTCGACAGATACGTTGCGTGATGCAGCCCTTGCCGCAGAGCAGGCGGCGCTGGAAGTGCCCGGTGTCACCAATTCTTCCGGTGCCGGTGCATCTGCCGGTGCAGGCGGGCTCGTGCTCGTCACCTCACATGGTTTTTCCGGCAGCTACATGGGCAGCCGTTTTGGCAATTCCGTCAGCGTCATCGCCGGCGAAGGCACCAAGATGGAGCGCGATTATGACTTCGACAGCCGCCTCTATTACGCCGATCTCGACGATCCGGCCCTGATCGGTCGCCGTGCTGCGGAACGTGCCGTCAAGCGCATCAATCCGCGTCAGGTCGATACTGGCAGCAATGTCACCGTCGTGTTCGATCCGCGCATCGCCCGTGGTTTTGTCGGCCATATCGCCGGTGCCATCAACGGTGCCTCGGTTGCCCGCAAGACCAGTTTCCTGCGCGACAAGATGGGGCAACAGGTTCTGAAATCCGGCCTTCATATCACCGACGATCCGTTGATCGTGCGCGGTGGTTCTTCGCGTCCCTTCGATGGTGAGGGCGTGAAGGGTGAGCGCATGGTGATGATCGAAGACGGTGTGTTGAAACACTGGTTCCTTTCCACCTCGACAGGCCGCGAGCTTGGCCTTTCCACCAATGGTCGTGGCGTACGTGGCGGAACTTCGGTTACGCCTGCTTCGACCAATCTCGCGCTGGAGCCGGGCGATATCGCCCCGGAAGACCTGATCCGTCAGATCGGCAACGGTTTTTACGTCACCGAACTGATTGGCCAGGGCGTCAACATGCTGACGGGCGAATATTCGCGCGGCGCGACAGGTTTCTGGATTGAGAATGGCGAGCTTTCCTTCGCCGTCTCCGAGGTCACCATTGCGTCCAACCTCAAGGACATGTTCATGCGGCTGACACCTGCCAACGATATCGATCGCAAGTTCGGTGTCGCTTCGCCGACGATTGCCATCGAGGGCATGACGCTGGCCGGACGCTGAAGATGATGGAAAGCGACCGCTGGCAAAAAGATCTCGACCTCATCCGTGATGCCGCAAGGCAGGCGGGGGAGGTCGCGCTCGGCTTTTTCGGGCAGTCGCCGGAAGTCTGGTGGAAGAACGAGGGGCAGTCGCCCGTCAGTGCCGCCGATTTTGCCGCCAATGATCGCCTCCAGAACATCCTCACCAAGGCGCGGCCGCATTATGGCTGGCTGTCGGAGGAAAACGACGACGATCCGGCGCGGCTTGCGGCGGAAACCGTCTTCGTGGTCGATCCGATCGATGGCACGCGCGGTTTCATCAACGGCGCCACCAATTGGTGCGTCAGTGTTGCCGTCGTTCACAAGGGTAGCCCGGTGGCGGGTGTTCTGTTCGCACCGGCATTGGCCGAAGAGTTTTCCGCCATCATCGATGGCCCGGCGCTCAAGAACGGCAAGGTCATTTCGGTTGCCGCACACCGGCCGGACGATGTGCTCAACATTGCCGCCTCGGCGGAGATGGTCAACAAGTTCGAGCCGGAATACGCCAAGCTCCTGAGCCGGGTCAAACATGTGCCGTCGCTGGCATACCGGCTTGCCATGGTGGCGGATGGCCGGATCGACGGCACGCTGGTCGCCCGCAACTCGCATGACTGGGATCTTGCCGCCGCCGACCTGATCCTTAGCCGCGCGGGAGGCAGCCTTGTCGATACACATGGCGACCGTCTCGTTTACAATCGCGAAAATGTGAAGCACGCGACACTGTTTGCCGGTGGGGAGCAAGTTATCAAAAGCCTGTTGCAGCAAACCCACTCGGGTTGACCTTTCGGGGGAAATCCCGCAATGACTGGCAAATAAGGCCAGGCCTTGAACATCTACGCTCAAGAGAGATCGACATGACGGAAACGACCGAAAAGAAACAGCTTCTTCATCTGGTTTTCGGGGGCGAACTTTCTGATCTCACCGATGTTCAGTTCCGCGATCTGTCGGCTCTCGATATCGTCGGCATCTTCCCGGATTACGCAACCGCGCTGACCGCCTGGAAGGCCAAGGCGCAGCAGACCGTCGATAACGCCCATATGCGCTATTTCATCGTGCATATGCACCGCCTGCTGGACCCGAAGGCAACAGGCGTCTGATCCTCTTGTTGCAGCCGGAGCCGTCACAGACCTGTGCCGGCTCTATACTGCGGCTACCCCTTTTTTTGACGTATTTGTGAAGCAGAACGCGGGCGTTATAAGCATTACATGCTAGGGGCTGGGCACTTGAAATCGATGGCAACGGATTGGGGACTGATGCGATGAGCAAAGGCTTGGCGCGCATCGCTTTGTCCGCATACCGCGTTGCCGGTATTCTGGCCTATCCGCTGGCCGGCAGTTACCTGACCTATCGCACCGTCAAGGGCAAGGAAGACCGTCGCCGCCGTCTGGAGCGCTTTGGTTATGCCAGCCAGCCGCGCCCGTTCGGGCCGCTCGTCTGGGTGCATGCCGCAAGTGTGGGCGAAACGCTTGCCGTCATTCCGCTGATCCGCGAATTCGGCCGCCGTGGCATCCACGTGCTTCTGACCACCGGCACGCTCACATCTGCAGCGCTGGTGGAAAACCGCCTTGGCGATGAAGTCATTCATCAATACGTGCCGCTCGATTTCAAATTCTCGATCAAGCGTTTCATCCGTTACTGGCGTCCCGATGTGGCGATAACCGCCGAGTCCGAAATCTGGCCGACCACGATTGCCGAGCTCAACCGCCGCCATATTCCGCAGATCCGCGTCAACGCCCGCATTTCCGACCGTTCCTTCGATCGCTGGAAAAGCTACAGTTCTGTTGCCGAGCAGCTGTTCGGCAAGATGGCGCTGGTTGTTGCCCGGTCCGATGTCGATGCCGAGCGTTTCCGCGATCTCGGCGCATGGCCGGTTTCGGTTTCCGGCAATCTCAAGGGCGATACCGATCCGCCGCCCTGCGATCAGGCACTGGTCGACAAATATCTGGCCGAGATCGGCAACCGCAAGACATGGGCAGCCATCTGCACATTCGATGGCGAGGAAACTGCCGCCGCCAGCGTGCACAAGGCGTTGAAACCGCGCAACGGCCAGCTGACCATCATCGTGCCACGCCACCCGGAACGCGGCGATGCCATCGAGGCCATGCTGCTCGAGCAGGGGCTGACGGTTGCCCGCCGCTCCCGCAACGATGCCATTACCCCGGAAACGGATATTCTGCTCGGCGACAGTATCGGCGAGATGGGCATGTATCTGCGCCTCACCGAAGTGTCTTTCGTCGGCCGTTCGCTGACGGCCGAGGGTGGGCAGAACCCGATTGAGTCCGCCATGCTCGGCTGCGCGGTTCTATCGGGCAGCAATGTCCAGAACTTTCGCGAGACCTATCAGCATCTCATCCGCAAGGGTGGCGCGCGCATGATCCGCGACACGGAAATGCTGGCCAAGGCCGTGCATTACCTGCTGACCAACGATATCGCCCGCCGCACCATGATCGATGCGGGCCAGGAAGCCATTCAGGACATGCGCGGTGCGCTGTCTTCCACGGTCAAGGCGTTGGAACCCTATATCAATCCGCTCGCCGTTTCCGCCGCGCTGCAACCGAAAACGGCTGCCCAATAATGACGAAACGCGATTTCTCCGGCATCAAGGCAGTCCTGTTCGATAAGGACGGCACGCTTCTGCGTTACGATGAAAGCTGGGGTCCGGTGAATCGTGAGGCCGCCCGTATTGCAGCCGATGGCGATGCCGTGCTTGAGGCGCAGCTTCTATCTGCCGGTGGCATGGACGATGCCAGCGGCCACACCCGCGCCGACAGCCTGTTTGCCGCCGGTAGTGCTGCCGATATCGCCCGTGGCCTTGTCGCTGCCGGATCGCCGTTTGAGGTGCAGGACCTCACGGAAAAGCTCGATGCGCTGTTTCTGCGGGCCGCAGACTATTCCGTTGCCGCCGCCGATCTTTCCGGCTTTTTCGCACGCCTGAAGGCGCGCGGCCTGAAGCTCGGCGTCGCCTCCAGCGATAACGAAGCCTCCATCCGCGCCACCGCAGATCGTTTCGATTTCGCCAGAAACCTCGATTTCGTTGCCGGTTACGATAGTGGCCATGGCGTCAAGCCGGAACCCGGCATGCTGCTCGCATTTGCCCGCGCAGTCGGTGTGGAGCCGGTTGAGGTCGCCATGGTCGGCGACAACAATCACGATATGCATGTCGGGCAATCGGCGGGCGCTGGCCTCAAGGTCGCGGTTCTGACCGGCACCGGAACAGTGGAAACCCTGTCGCCGCTTGCCGATATCGTGCTTGCGGATATTACCCTGATCGAAGATCTTTTGCCCTGAAACCTTGCCTTTTCGGGCGTTCTGCCGTTTCTAAGCCCAAAATGGGCAAAGGCAGGGAATAAGATGGTTTCGGAAGCGCCGCCATTCTGGTGGACAAAGGCGGATTGGCGCGCCTGGGGGCTTTCCCCGTTCTCCTACCTTTACGGCCGTATCGCGGGCAGCCGCATGCGCAAGGCGCGCCGCGCCAGCGTATCCGTTCCCGTCATCTGCATCGGCAATTTCACCGTCGGCGGTGCGGGCAAGACCCCGACCGCGATTGCGATTGCCCGCGCCGCCATCGCTCGCGGTCTGAAGCCCGGTTTCCTCAGCCGCGGTTATGGCGGCTCGCTCGATGTCGTCACCGTTGTCGATATCCACCACCACCGCGCCGATGCGGTGGGGGATGAGGCTTTGCTTCTTGCCCGAGAGGCGATGACGGTGATTTCCCGTCGCCGTGTCGATGGTGCTAAACGGCTGGTCTCGGAAGGGGCCGATCTCATCATCATGGATGACGGTTTCCAGAGCGCCCGGCTGGAACTGGATTTCGCGCTTGTGGTGATCGACAGCAATCGCGGCATAGGCAACGGCCATCTTGTGCCCGGCGGGCCGGTGCGCGCACCGATTGCCGAACAGATGCGCCAGCTTTCCGCCATCCTCAAGGTCGGAAACGGTGTGGCGGCGGATGCGCTGGTGCGTCAGGCCTCGCGTGCCGGAAAGCCGGTGCATGTGGCCTCCGTCGTGCCAAGGCCCGACCCGTCATTGCAAAACCGCCACGTGCTTGCTTATGTCGGCATTGCCGATCCGGAAAAATTCTACCGCACGGTGGTGAGCCTGGGTGCCGCCATTGTCGAACGGCGCGCTTTCCCCGACCATCATTATTTCACCGAGGATGAAATCGCCGATCTCCTGAAGGATGCGGCGAAACAGGATCTGCTGCCGGTGACAACCTCGAAGGACGCCGTGCGTCTGGCTGGACATTCAGGCAAACCGCAGGAGCTGGCGGAAAAGACCACTGTCGTTGAGATCGACATGGTGTTCGACGATCCGCATGCGCCCGATCACATCATCGACGCGGCCATCGCCCATTGCCGCCAGCGTTTGCTGAAGGCGAAATAAGCATGTCTCCCGAAAGTGGTCACCGGTTTCGGGAGAAAGACATGCGAAAAACAAAAAAGCTGAAGCGCAACGCGCTTCAAGATCAGGGGCGTTTCTGATTGGGCAGGATGCCGGCGCGCTTGTCGGCCTCCAGCGATGCCGCGCAATCGGCATAGGGTTCCTGGCGGGCAACGCTCCAGTAGCGCAGCTCGTCGAGCGGAATGTTGGCTTTGGTCATGGCGCAGACGACGAAGGAACCGGATGTCAGGATCTGGTAATCGCCGTCGAGATAACGAAGCTTTGCCTCACGGAAGCCAGCGCCTTCAAAACGGTTCATCCTGCGTCTCCTGCTAAAAATCTTCGATCCGAAAATCATGACTGGTGATTACCGCGAAGGTGAGGGGATGGGAAGAGGCTGCTTGCAGGATGAGACTGGAAGAGGGTGCGGCATTCTCCCGATGATCTCCCCCCTTGAGGGGGAGATGTCACCGAAAGGTGACAGAGGGGGGTGAACAACGGTGTGGCAGATGGATCGTAAGCTGCATTCGCGCCAGAACCACCCCCCTCTGTCCTGCCGGACATCTCCCCCTCAAGGGGGGAGATCGGCTGGGGCACCCTCAACTGCGTCCGAACAATCTCTCGATATCCGTCAGCTTCAGTTCGATATAGGTCGGGCGGCCATGGTTGCATTGGCCGGAACCCGGCGTTGCTTCCATCTCGCGCAGCAACGCATTCATCTCTTCCGGTTTCAGGCGGCGGCCTGAGCGTACCGAACCATGGCAGGCCATGGTGGCGGCTACATGTTCCAGCCGGCCCTTCAGGCCGCCCGCCGTGTTCCATTCCGCCACTTCGTCGGCCAGATCGCGGATCAGGTCGGAGGCATCGACTTCGCCCAGCATGGCAGGCGTCTCACGCACGGCAATCGCGCCGGGGCCGAACCTTTCGATGGCGAGCCCCAGCCGGTCGAGCGCATCCGCATGCACCATCAGCCGGTCGCAATCTTCCTCGGCCAAATCGATGATCTCGGGGATCAGCAGAACCTGCGAGGGCAGGCGATCTGCTTCCAGCGCCTTGCGCATTGCCTCGAACACAAGCCGCTCATGCGCGGCATGCTGATCGACGATGACGAGGCCGTTTTCGGTTTGCGCGACGATATAGTTTTCGTGCAGCTGCGCCCGCGCAGCACCCAGACGATGCCGCACCGGTTCTTCCGCCACGGCTGGCGCTTCGAAATGGTCGGCCCGCGCACTCGGCATGGCCATCGCGTCGAAACCGCTCTGGCGTTCGGCAAACCCGGTCTGCTGAGCCATGGGTTGGAACGGCCGTGATGGCGAGGTGGCGGCACTCCAGGGCGCGCTTGCAGCCGGGGCCGCATAACGCGATGCGGACCAGCCGCCGCCAAACCCGGCGCTCTGCGCTGGTTGTCCACCCGGTGGCTGGTATGCCGGCTGATAGCCGCCCGGTGCTTCCGGCCGGAAGGCGCGCAGCAATCCACTTGCCCCCGTCGTTGCCGCCCGGTCGCCTTCGCGCGCCAAAGCCTGCCGGATCGCGCCGACGATCAAACCGCGCACAAGGCCGGGATCACGGAAACGCACGTCGGACTTGGCCGGGTGCACGTTGACATCCACCAGTGCCGGATCGAGCCCGATGGACAGAACCGCAATCGGATAACGGCCCGACGGAATGGTTTCGGCATAAGCGCCACGAATGGCCGAAAGCAGCAGCTTGTCCTGCACAGGCCGGCCGTTGACGAACATGTATTGATGGCCGGAATTGCCACGATTGAAGGTCGGCACACCGGCGAACCCGGTCAGCGTCACATCCTCGCGCGCCGCATCGATCTCGATGGCATTGTCCTTGAACTCTGCGCCCAAAATCTGCGCCATGCGGGCGAGATGATCGTCGCCGGTCGCCGGCAGTTCCAGAGTCGAGCGGTCGGGACCGGAGAGCACGAAGCGCACTTTTGGAAAGGCAATCGCCATGCGCTTCACCACTTCGGTGATCGCACCGGCCTCGGCCTTTTCGGTTTTCAGGAATTTCAGGCGGGCAGGGGTGGCGAAAAAGATGTCGCGCACCTCGACGACAGTGCCGGGATTGGCGGCGGCCGGTTTGACCGGAGACGTCTTGCCGCCGGTGACGCTGACCTCATAACCTTCCGACGCGCCCTGCTGGCGGCTGGTGATCGTCAGCCGCGCCACCGAACCGATCGATGGCAGCGCCTCGCCGCGAAAACCGAGCGTGCGGATGTCGTCGAGATGGGCATCGATCTTGGAGGTGCAGTGACGGCGCACGGCAAGCTCCAGATCGGCCGCATTCATGCCCGATCCGTTGTCGGTAATGCGCATCAGGCTTTTGCCGCCACCGGCGGTGGCGATCTCGATACGGGTCGCACCGGCGTCGATGGCGTTTTCGATCAGCTCCTTGGCGGCGCTGGCCGGACGCTCGATCACCTCGCCTGCGGCGATCTGGTTGATCAGCGTTTCTGAAAGAAGTTTGACGGGCATGGCGCCATTTTCCCGGATTCGTTCCGTTCTGCATAGAGCCGAGCGGGTAATACTGGCCTGATTGCGACGATTAATTCGACTTTAAGACAAAAGCGCTACATCTGCGCAGGGTATCATGCCTGCCGATCTCTTCAGCCGTTGGTGCCTTGCACTATCGGTCTTGCCAAGCCGGAAACGCCGATCAGCGACCCTCTAAGGTTCAAGCTGTCAGGCGTCAAGACAGGGGGAGAGGATGATCGACAGGTTCTGCGTTCCGGCCGTTGCCGGTGCGCCATGTGGGGTGCAGGAGTCGTTTTGATGAATGATTTGACGTCGCCAGACGCAAACATTCAATCTGCCATGCTGGACGTCGTCTCCGAAGCCATTTCGGGGGCGTTTCTGGTCTATGACCGCAACGACCTCATCCTGTTCGCCAGCCCGCAACTGCGCAATTTTTTCCCCACCATCATGCCGTTGCCCGGCAGCCGCGTGCGCGATTTTTTCGGCAGGATCTACGACACCGGCAAGCTTGTCGGTCGCGATGCGCTGGCACGGCCGCACCGTTCGCCGATGTCGCGCGAGGACTGGGTGGCCGAGCAGATCGCCACGCTGTGGAAGGAACGTTGCGAAACGCTGGAGCGCTGCGGCGCGGAACGCTGGATTTCCTATAACAAACGCCGTCTGCCTTCGGGATATGGTGTCTGCATCATCCGCGATGTTTCGGAAACCAAAAAGCGGGAAGACCAGTGGCGCGCCGATCTCGAGCGTGTGCAGGTCACCGAGGATATTCTCGACAATCTG
>Ga0075364_10000417_pt1 | contig 21289 bp, 17 predicted proteins | sample EndMetdeltDD1764_FD_71517 | JGI IMG/M metagenome (GOLD analysis project Ga0075364, IMG submission 71517) | Populus endosphere microbial communities from Tennessee, USA - Endosphere MetaG P. deltoides DD176-4 | ecosystem: Host-associated > Plants > Roots > Endosphere | place: USA: Tennessee...
GAGGTGCACGTCGCCACGTCGCTGGCCGAGTGCGAAAAGCGCGACCCCAAGGGCCTGTACGCGCGTGCGCGCCGGGGCGAGCTCAAGGGGCTGACCGGGGTGGATGCGCCGTATGAACCGCCCGACAGCCCGGACCTTGTGCTCGACACCACCGCTGCCGACATCGACGAGCTTGCGGCTCGGGTCATCGCCCTGCTCGACGAGCGCAGCCCGCGGCGGGGGCAGTGACCTAAATTCAGCGCGATCCAATCGCTTGGCCCAACAGGATCGGCCACGCAACATTGCGGTCGTGCGCAGGTTATCGGTGGACTGGTGGGCGACCCTGGTGGCAGGTGTGATTGTCGCGTTGGCGGTCGCCGACGTCCTTCCCAAGATTCCGTGGTGATCGGGTGAGCGCCGTTCGCGTCGAGCCCGACGAGTCACCGGCCGAGGCCGAGGCCGCCTTCAGCAGCCGCCGGCCGCTCGACTATGTGCCGGGGATTCTGCTGCTGATCGTCGTGGGCGTACTGGGCAAGTATGCCCAGGTCTGGTGGAACGCCCTTGCCAAACAACAACACTGGACCGTGCCCGACATCGAATACGTGTTGTGGGCGATCGTGATCGGGCTGCTCATCACCAACACGATCGGCCTGCATCCCATATTTCGGCCCGGCGTGCTGACCTACGAATTCTGGCTCAAGGTCGGAATCGTCCTGCTGGGCTCTCGGTTCGTGCTGGGGGACATCGCGAAACTGGGCGGCACCAGCCTGGTTCAGATCCTGGTGGACATGACGATCGCGGGAAGCATAATCCTGCTCGCTGCGCGCGCATTCGGCTTATCGGGCAAGCTGGGCTCGCTGCTGGCGATCGGCACCTCGATCTGCGGGGTGTCGGCGATCATCGCCGCCAAGGGTGCGATCCGGGCCCGCAACGCCGACGTCAGCTACGCCATCGCGGCGATCCTGGCTCTGGGCGCGGTGGGGCTATTCGTGTTGCCGCCGCTGGGACATGCGATCGGGCTCAGCGACTACGAATTCGGCCTGTGGGCGGGCCTGTCGGTGGACAACACTGCCGAAACCACCGCGACCGGCTACCTGTTTTCCGACCACGCCGGCAAGATCGCCGTGCTGGTCAAGTCGACCCGCAACGCGCTGATCGGGTTCGTCGTCCTGGGCTTCGCCGTGTATTGGGCCGCGCGGGGGCAGGCCGACGAGGTCGCGCCCGGTGTCGCGGCCAAGGCCGCGTTCATCTGGCAGAATTTCCCGAAGTTCGTGCTCGGCTTCCTGGCCGTCTCGGCGATCGCGACGGCCCACTGGCTGACCAAGGGCCAGACGGCCAACCTCGCCAACGTGTCGAAGTGGGCGTTCCTGCTGACCTTCGCCGGTGTCGGGCTCAACACCGACATCCGCCAAATCGCGCGCACCGGCTGGCGCCCGCTGCTCGTCGCGATCATCGGGCTCACCGTCGTCGCCTCGGTCTCGCTGGGGCTTGTGCTGCTCACCTCACGCGTATTCCATTGGGGCTTGGGCGCTTAACAAGCTGCGGATCCCGGGGTTGCGAAAGCCGGGCGGCCATCATTGGCTACTGTGCACCGATGAAGCACATCACCAAGATCTGGCTGGGCGTCTGCCTGGCCGGCATCGCGGTGGGCTGGGTGCTGGGCTCCCCGATCGGCGGTGCCTTCACCGAGGACAACTGGCAGCGTCGGCTGATGTTGCGGGTGGCGTTGGCCGGCATCGCGCCGTTGGTGGCCGCTGTTCTGGCCCTGCGGCGCAACGAAAACCACCGGCCCGTCCGGTTTGTGCTCATCGTGCTGGTCACCCTGGTGGTGATGGCCAGCTCGTATGGCGCGTTGGCCGACCTCGCGGAGGGCCCCCACCAGCAGCGCATCGTGGTGGCGTACACCGAGGTGACCGGCGCGCCTCCCTACAGCGGTGGCTGCTGCACCAGCTACCGTGCAACCCTGTTCGACGGCCGCCGGCTCAGCTATGACACCAGGGTCTCCGACCGGCTGCCCCCCGGCCCCTACGAGGTGACGACGCTGGAGCACAACGACGCCTTGCTGTCGGTGGTCGGTGTGCCCAATCGGGCGAAATCGCCCATCGCACCGATCGGTTGGCTATTGCTTGTACTCGGGATCGTCGCCACGACAGGCGCTTTCGTACTTGCCCAGTGGGCGGGCCGGCGAGAGCGCTTCGTACGCGGGGCGCTCGACGGGCGCGCCTGGCACACGGGCCGCACTTCAGCGTTCACCGTTTACTTCGCCATGCTGGCGCAGAAGACCTCTCGCACAACAACTTTGGTCCCGACGAACTGGTTCTGCTACACACCCGCCAAGGCGCACCTGGATACGGCCACCGGTCCCCTGCAGCTTGATTTGCACAGCGCCGCATACGGCGTACCGCTGACCGGCCAGCAATGGCGCCAGGAGCACGTCGAACGAGAACTTCGGGATCTGGGCTGTCAGCGCGCAACTTCGCTACCCACCGGCACCAAAACGCCACGCGGCGCCGATGTCTGGCAACGCTCGATCCCGGACGGAACGGTGTTACAGGTCTTCGCCGGGGCCCCGGGCAAGCTGTTGCTTTTCACCGACGCGCCGCCGGAAAGCCGCCCGCAGGCGATCGGCTTCCTCGCGGCGGCGGCCGCGGCGAGCGTCACCGGCTACGCTCTGGTAGGCATTCTGTCGGCGGCAGTCGTGGTGGTCAGCGGGTACGCGTTTCTGTACCTGTAGCGGCCTGAGCCGCGTGATGCGACGCGTACACCTCGGCGAGGAACTGCTCGACGGCCACCGCGGCATGGGCCGCGCGGGCCGATCCGAGGATCTCGAAACCGTGCTGCGCGCAAGGTAACTCGGCATAGACGACGGGCTGACGACTGACCTCGCGCAGTCGGGTCGTGAAGCTGCGGGCCTGCTCGACGGGAACCAGGGAGTCGTTGATGCCGTGCAGCACGAAAAACGGTGGCGCGTCGGGATGGATGTGCGTGATCGGCGAGGCGTTGCGGAACGGCTCCGCGGTTTCAGTGCGGCTCAGCTTGAACACCCGCTTCCCCACCAGCGGCGCCATCAGCGGATGCATCGAATCGTCGTTTCGGGTGAAGTCGTAGACACCGTAGAACGGGACGGCGGCCTGCACCCGGGTGTCCGCGTCCTCGAAGCCCGGCTGGAACTGTGGATCGTTCGCGGAAAGCGCGGCGAGAGAAGACAAGTGGCCGCCGGCCGAGCCCCCGGTGATCACGATCCAGTCCGGATCGCCGCCGTACTCGGCAATGTGCTCCTTCGTCCACGCGATCGCGCGCTTGACGTCGACGATGTGGTCGGGCCAGGTGGAGCGCGGGCTGAGCCGGTAGTTGACCGACACGCAGACCCAGCCCAGCTCGGTCAGGTGGCTCATCAGCGGATGTGCTTGTCCGCGTTTGTTTCCCACCATCCATGCCCCGCCGTGAACCTGCAGCAGCACCGGGGCCCGTCCGCCGCGGTCCAAATCGGGCCGTCGCCAGATATCGAGATGGTTCCTCGAGCCGAACTCCCCGTAGCTGATGTCGCCGTCATGCACGTAATCGCGCCAGATGCGCAGCATGCGCGCCGCGCCGGGCCGCTTCGCGGTGGCACCCTCGGGCGCGGGGCGCTTCCACAAGTCGCCGGATTCAGTACGACGGTCGGGGCCCAGGCCGGCGTCCAGCGCCGCGGTCAGGGGTTCGTTGGCCGTGCGCGCGCTCTGCCGCAGACCCAGCAGCCCCAGCCACGACAGCGCCGATACCAGCCAGCTGAAGCGTCGCGCCCCGGGGGGCAGCCAGCGGGACACCGCGGCCAGCACCGTCGCCTGCGTGACGAGCGCCTGGGTGGGGAGTTCCGACGCCAACACGCCGTAACCGAACGCGTAGCCCGACAGGTAGCCGTTCTTCGTCAGCGGCCGGTAACCATTGGCGGTGAACGCCAACCCCAGCACGGACAGTGCGGAACCCGACACGGCTACCAGTCGCTTCATGGCTAATCAATCTAACTGCTAGCTTTCCCCTTGATTGCCGGGATCCTCGATCACGTCATACGCGGGGTCTGCCAGCCAAATCGGCCGGTTGCCGCTCTGGCGGGCCTTTCCGGTGACCCGCAGGAGCTGACCGGGCTGGATGTCGGCGCCCTTCCCGGGGTGGAACGTGAGACGGACTTCCCCGCTGTCGTCGCCGATCACGATCGACCGGGACGTGCGCCCGCGTTTGGTGATGTCCTCGACCTCATTGACTCGTCCTTCGAAGGTGGCGCGGTGTCCGGGGATCAGGCCCGCCACCGTGATCACCGACGGGGGGCGCTCGGGGTGTTCATACTCGTCGATGTCGTCCTGCTGGTCCCTGGAAAGCCACTCCCCGACCTTGTCGAGCTTGCGCCCGACCCGATGCTCGAGAACGTCGGGATAGGCCTCCCTGATCCGTGACTCCACGTCGTAGGGCACGATCGTCGCCGCGGCGTCCGGGATGACGCTGATGGCCCGCGCGATCTTGTCCGCGCTGCGGTCATGCAGCAGCCGCCCCAGCAGCGGCGCATAGGTTCGGCGTGGCAACAGCACCGTCACGTTGGTGTTCAGATGTTCCTCGCGCGTCTTGGCGACCAGAACCTGCGCGGCCCGGTTGAGCCGCCGGTCCGGACAGTCCACGACCCGCAGCGGGGTGTCGAGCTCGTAGTGATCCCAGCGCGTACGCAACCGCGCGGCATGGGCCTCGTCGACCATAAAGTGCACCGCGATCAGCTCGTCGGCCCGCAGCCCCTTGCCGTAGCGCAACGCCTCCAGCACGGCCAGGTCGACGGAGTTCACGAAGACGAACACCTTGTGCCGCGCGTATTTCACCAACTCGGGGCGGTCGGTGCGGAACATCTCGAGAATCGCGGCCTCGGCCCGATACTCCTTGTTGAGCCTAATCAGCCCGAATACCAGCAGCGGGAAGACGACGACCACCAGCCACGCACCCTCGGTGAACTTCGCCACCGCGAAGATGCCCACCACGATCGTCGACAGGATTCCGGCGGACAGGTTGATAGCCAGCTTGTGTCGCCAGCCCGGTTCCCGTTGTGTGAGATGGTGTTTGGTCATCCCGTAGCCGGCCATCGAGAACCCGGTGAACACGCCGATCGCGTAAAACGGGACCAGCGCGTTGACCGAGCCGCCGGTGATGACCAGCAAGGCCACTGACAGCGCCATGAGCGCGATGATGCCGTTGGAGAACACCAGGCGGTAACCGCGTTGCGTCAATTGCCTTGGCAGGAAACGGTCTTCGGCGACGAAATTGGCCAGGGCCGGAAACCCGTTGAAGCTGGTGTTCGCGCCGGTGAACAAGATTGCGGCCGTTGCCGTTTGGACCAGAATATAGAAGATGTTGCCGGTCACCCCGCCACCGAACACGGCCCGGCCAATTTGGGACAGCACCGACGGATACTCGGTGAGATACGGGGTGGCGTGCGTTTCGTACGCAAGGTAGGCGACGCCGGCAAGCAAGAATCCGAGAATGGCTGCCATGGTCGTCAGCACTCGACGTGCGTTGACGCCCTGGGGCTTTTGGAAGACTTCGACGGTGTTGGAGATCGCCTCGACACCCGTCAGCGACGAACCCCCGTTCGCGAATGCCCGCAACAACACGAGGACCGTCGCGCCCATCACCAGCCCGTTGCCCTGATGGACGGGCACGGTTCCGTGCATCTGCTGCGGGTCGTAAATCGGTAAGTCGCCGAATATTACGCGGACAACCCCCACCACGATCGTCAGGCCGACCATGAACACGAAGGCGTAGGTCGCAATCGCGAAGGGCAGTCCCGCTTCCCGAAGGCCGCGCAGGTTGGCATAGCAGATGAGGATCACCACGCCGACCGTGATTTCCAGGCTGTAGGGACCCAACGCGGGCAGCGCCGACACCACCGCGACCGTCCCGGCCGCCGACTGCACCGCGACGGTGACCACGTAGTCGATCAGCAGCGCCGCCGCGGCGATCTGTGCGACCTTCGGCCCGAAATTCTCCCGCGCGACGATGTAGGAACCGCCGGCCCGCGTGTAGGCCATGACGACCTGCCGATACGACGCGGCCACCAACACCAGGATCAGCAGGATGACCCCGGTGAGGGGAAGCAACAGCGCGAACGCCGCCAACCCCGCGTGCGGCAGCAGTTCGATCAGGATCTGCTCCGGGCCGTAGGCGGTCGAGGAGATCGCATCCGGCGAAAGCGCGCCGAGCGCAACGGGATTCGACAATCGCTCGGACTTCAGGTCCTCGGTGATCAGCGGCTTGCCCAGAAAGACACGCTTGGCTATGTCCCCGATTGTCAGCGGGATACGCAGCTTGCCAGCCGAACCCTCAGCCGAACCACTAGCCGAATCTGTCACCGATGCATTGTGCCTCGCCAGCGGTCGCGCCGCGTAGCTAACCGAGCCGCCGCACCGCGGCGTCGATGCGCTCGTCGGTGGCGGTCAGCGCCACCCGCACGTGTTGTGCACCGCCCGGGCCGTAGAACTCGCCGGGCGCCACCAGGATGCCGCGCTCGGCGAACCAGGCGACCGTCTCGCGACACCCCTGGCCGCGGCTGGCCCACAGGTACAGGCCGGCCTCCGAGTGGTCGACCCCAAAACCCGTGGAGCGCAGCGCCGGCAACAACACCTCACGCCGCCGCGCGTAGCGCTCCCGCTGCAGCTTTTCGTGGGCGTCGTCCTCGAGGGCGGCCACCATGGCGGCCTGAACGGGCGTCGGCACCATCATGCCGGCGTGCTTGCGCACCGCCAGCAGCTCGGCGACCAGGCCGGCGTCGCCGGCGACGAAACCCGCCCGGTAGCCGGCCAGCGACGAGCTCTTCGACAGCGAGTGCACCGCCAGCAGCCCGGTATGGTCGCCGTCGCACACCGAGGGATGCAGCACCGACAGCGGTTGGGCGTCCCAACCCAACCCCAGGTAGCACTCGTCGGAAGCCACGAGGACGCCGCGCTCGCGGGCCCACCCGACGACCTTGCGCAGGTGGTCGAGGCCCAGCACCCGTCCGGTCGGGTTGCTCGGCGAATTCAGGTAGACCAGCGCCGGCGTTTGCGGGCCCAGCTGGGTCAGCGAGTCCGCGCGCAGCACCTGGGCCCCGGCCAGCCGCGCACCGACGTCATATGTCGGATACGCCAATTCGGGCACCACCACCACGTCCCCGTCACCCAGGCCCAGCAGGGTCGGCAGCCAGGCGATGAGTTCCTTGGTGCCGATCACCGGCAAGACCGCGGCCTCGGAGAGCCCGGTGATGCCGTAGCGGCGCGCCAGGGCGGCCACCGCGGATTCACGGAGCCGCGCGGTGCCCGCGGTGGTGGGATATCCCGGCGCGGCACTCGCGGCCGCCAGCGCCTCCTGGATCAGCGGCGCGACCGGGTCCACCGGGGTGCCGACGGACAGGTCGACGATGCCGTCCGGATGGCCCCCGGCCAGCGCCCTCGCGTCGTCCAGGGTGTCCCAGGGGAACACCGGAAGGGAGGCCGACACCAGTCGGCTCACAGGGCCGCTCAGTCGACTCAGGCTTCTTCGCCCTGCGGCGGCAGGTCCTTGACCACTTGCGGGTCGTTCTCGGTCATGCCGACCTTGGCCGCACCGCCGGGAGATCCCAGCTCGACGAAGAAATCGGCGTTGATCTGCGTGTACTGGCTCCACTGGTCGGGCACGTCGTCTTCGTAGTAGATCGCTTCGACGGGACAGACCGGTTCGCACGCGCCGCAGTCGACGCATTCGTCGGGGTGGATGTAGAGCATCCGAGCGCCCTCGTAGATGCAGTCGACCGGGCATTCCTCAATGCATGCCTTGTCCTTGATGTCGACGCAGGGTTCGGCGATCGTGTACGTCACAGACATCTCCTCAAGGTGTCCTCCGTGTACAACTCGGTGGGGGCTGTCATGTTGGTCGGCCCGGGTGCTTCCAGGCGACACGCTTCGATTACTGATACTAGACGTTGCACATACACGTCAACCACTTGGCACGCCTAACAAAATCTGAGTGTCCGATATGCGGCGCCGTGCGCGCTATCACGGACGGAACCGAACTCGCGGCCGGGCGCCAGCGGCCCATTTCGCCCACAGTGAAATCCGCGCTAGACGGCCCCTGAGCTGCGGTTAGTTACATCGGCGGCGAGTGCTGCGATAACAAGTTTGTGCGGAGCACGTCCGGGGGGCCTGGTACCCTCGATCGGAGACGGCAACCGCTGGGCAGATGTCGTCGCCGTTCTTTTTTGGGGCGGTGCAAGAGTTGGGGAAGGTGTCCACAGAATGGTTAAGCTGTCGCTCGCTAAGTTCGCCGCCGCGATCGGCGGAACGGGCTTGGTATTGTCCGCCGCAACCGGGATCGCGTCCGCGTCCCCCGACGATGCGGTCATCAACACCACCTGCAGTTACCCGCAGGTGATCGCCGCGCTCGACGCCACTAACCCGGCTGCTGCGGCGCAGTTCCATGCCTCGCCGCAGGCGGCGGCCTACCTGCAGCAGTTCCTGGCTTCTCCACCGCCGCAGCGTGCCGGCATGGTCGCGCAGTTGCGGGTGATCCCGGGTGCCTCGCAGTACATCGGGGTTGTCGAGCAGGTCGCTGGAGTCTGCAACAGCTACTGAGTCTCTCAGTAGCCGCTGAGCAGCCGGCGCACCCGGCCCAGGGTTTCCGGACCGACGCGGCTGCAGATCCTCGATGGGTCGCCGGGTCGGCGGCCCCACAGCAGTAATACGCGTGCGGCGCCGTCTGTTTCCAGGGTCGGTGCGCCCGTGGGTTCCTCAAGCGCGATCGTGGTGTGCTCGGCGTCGGCGCTGAGCACGACGTCGTCGGTGTCAGCGACCCGCAGCCGAGCCTCGATCCGCTCGCCCGACCCCAGTGCCTTGGCGCCCTTGGCCAGCAGCGGGCGCCCCACCGCGAGGACGCTGTGGGTGGTCATCCAGGGTTCGGCGAGCCGGGCCTGCGCGTCCGCGTCATCGCCGGTGACATCCCAGCCGTGCAGAACCAGTTCCTCGCGCATGTGCTCGGCGAACCACGGCACCTTCATAGTGCGGCCCGTCCAGGCGACGTCGGTCTCGGCGGGCACTTCATCGGCCGCGGCGGCGACCTCGTTCAGGGTGGCCATCCGGTCGTGCAGCGCGTCCCACAGGTCCGTGTCGTTCATGGCGCGCAGCGGGGCCTCGCGTTCCTCGAAGTTGCGGGTCCGGACGGTCTCCCCCTCCAGGTGTGCGCCCAGCACCCGCGCCAGTTCCTCGGCGTTGCCGGCTTGATGGACCACGATGTCGCGCACCGTCCAGGCCTCACACCAGGTGCCGGCGTCGGGTCGCCGCCGCTGCACCGCGTCCAGGAACGGCTGCCATTCCGGAAATCGGTCGCGATCTATGGGTCCTCGCACTCTGAGCGTGTACCCACTGAGCGCGAGGGTCCGCAAAATGTCACCAACTACGGCGTGTCGCTGTACCGACACGCGCCCTCGCGAAGGAAAACGCCGCCAGCGGCGCGCAGGTGGTGGTGCGCTGGCGCGCCGGGCGATCGACCGTGTACCCACTCAGCGCGAGGGACCGCAAAATGCCACCAATTACGGCGTGTCGCCGTACCGACACGCGCCCTCGCGAAGGAAAACTACGCCGCCAGCGGGGCGTAGGTGGTGGTGCGCTGGCGTGCCGGGCGGCCGATGCCCTCGGCGATCGCGACGAGTTCGGCGACGGTCTTGGCCGAGCCGTATTCCGAACCCGCCATCCGCGAGATCGTCTCCTCCATCAACGTGCCGCCCAGGTCGTTGGCGCCGCCGTTGAGCATCACCTGCGTGCGCTCGACACCGAGCTTCACCCAGCTGGTCTGAATGTGGGAGATGCGGCCGTGCAACATGATCCGCGCCAGGGCGTGCACCGCGCGGTTATCGCGATGCGTGGGCCCGGGTCGCGCCCCGCCGGCCAGATACAACGGCGAATTCTGGTGCACGAACGGCAACGGCACGAATTCGGTGAAGCCGCCGGTGCGGTCCTGGATGTCGCGCAGCACGTTCAGGTGAGTGATCCAGTGCCGCGGGGTGTCCACGTGTCCGTACATCATCGTCGACGACGACCGCAGGCCCACCTCGTGGGCGGCGGTGACGATCTCGATCCACATTGACGTCGGCAGTTTGCCTTTGGTGAGCACCCAACGCACCTCGTCGTCGAGGATCTCGGCGGCGGTGCCGGGGATGCTGCCCAGCCCGGCCTCGCGCAGGCCGATCAGCCATTCGCGAATGCTCAACCCGCTCTTGGTCACTCCGTTGGCGATCTCCATCGGGGAGAACGCGTGCACGTGCATCGACGGCACCCGGGCCTTGACGGCACGGACCAGATCGGCGTAGCCGGTCACCGGCAGCTCCGGGTCGATGCCGCCCTGCATGCAGATCTCGGTGGCGCCGGCGACGTGAGCCTCCCAGGCGCGCTCGGCGACCTCGTCGGTCGACAGCGAGTAAGCGTCCGCATCGCCCTTGCGCTGGGCGAACGCGCAGAACCGGCAGCCGGTGTAGCAGATGTTGGTGAAATTGATGTTGCGGTTGACAACAAAGGTCACGTCGTCGCCCACCACGTCGCGGCGCAACGAATCCGCCAGTGCGGCAACGGCTTCCAGCGCGGGACCGTCGGCGGTCGCGAGCGCCAGGTAGTCGTCGTCGGTGCAGCCACCCGGATCGCGTTCGGCCGATCGCAGCGCGGCCAGCACGTCGGTGTCGATGCGCTCGGGGGCGCGCGCGGCCAGCTCGTGCACGCGCGCGCGGATGGATTCCCAGTCACCGAAGGCGCTGTCGAGGTCGCTGCGGTTTTCGGTGTTGCGGCCCTCGGTGTCGATCAAGGCGTTGAGGTCGACCCGGCCGGAGGACTCCACGTCGTCGGGTTCCTGCCACGGCATGCCGACCGGGTTGACGTCACGCGCCAGCCCGGTCGCCGGATCGGCAAGCGCCACAACGTGTCCCCGCACCCGCGGGTCGATCCACGCCGCTCCCGCCTGGACGTATTTGGGCTGGGCGGTCAGCCGCTGCACCAGGTCGTAACCGCCCTCAGCAGTGACGGCGTCCAGCTCATCCAAAGCGGGCCAAGGGCGTTCGGGGTTGACGTGGTCGGGGGTCAGGGGCGAGACACCGCCCCAGTCGTCGACACCCGCGCCGATCAGCGCCAGGCACTCGTCGCGCGACACCAGGTTCGGCGGCGCCTGGATGCGCATGCCCGGGCCGAGCACAAGACGCGCGACCGCCACCGTCGCCAGGTAATCCTCGATCCCGGCATCGGGCACCGCGGCCATCGCCGTGTGTTCCTTGGCCCGGAAGTTCTGCACGATCACTTCCTGAACATGGCCGAACTCCTTGTGCGACTTGCGGATCGCATGCAAGGTGTCGGCCCGTTCGGTCAGTGTCTCACCGATGCCCACCAGCAGACCGGTGGTGAACGGAATGGACAACCGGCCCGCGTCGGTCAGGGTGCGCAGCCGGACCGTCGGGTCCTTGTCCGGGCTGCCGTAGTGCGCAAGCCCTTTCGTCTCGAACAGCCGCCGCGACGTCGTCTCGAGCATCATGCCCATCGAGGGCGCCACCGGCTTGAGCCGCGACATCTCCGACCAGCTCATCACCCCGGGGTTCAAATGCGGCAGCAGCCCGGTTTCCTCCAGCACCCGGATCGCCATCGCGCGCACGTAGGACAGGGTGGAGTCGTAACCCCGCTCTTCGAGCCACTCGCGGGCCTCGGGCCAGCGCTCCTCGGGCCGATCGCCGAGGGTGAATAGTGCTTCCTTGCAACCGAGTTCGGCCCCACGGCGGGCGACGTCGAGGATCTCGTCGGGCTCCATGTACATGCCGGCCCCTTGGGCCCGCAGCTTGCCCGGCACGGTGACGAAGGTGCAGTAGTGGCAATTGTCGCGGCACAGGTGGGTGATCGGGATGAACACCTTGCGCGAATAGGTGATCGGCAGCCGGCCGTGCGGGCCGCGCCGTCCCGCCGACTCCAATCCCGCGTCGCGCACCCGTGCCGCGCTGGCGCACAGGTCGGCCAGGTCGTCACCGCGGGCCGTCAACGCTACGGCCGCCTCGTCGATATTCAGCACGACGCCGTCGCGGGCCCGCCGCAATACCCGCCGCAGCGCGGACGCACTGGGCTGGGGCGGAACAATCGGGCTAGGCAGGGCGGTGGGCTCCCGGTCCGGACTCAGCGGCACGTTGGTGTAACTTCCCGGCGGTCGAATTTCATCCTTGCGTCCAAAAGTGAAACTCCGGGCAGTAGCGCCATACGCGCAACATTAGCGTCGACCTGACCCCGGCATGCGGTCGACCATCCCCCCGTCGGCACGGCACGCCGGCTGGGTACGAGCCCGTTGGTGGCCTGTTCTTCCTGATCGCGGCTGATCACGATAGGATCCTGGATCTAGCAAACTGGCACGTCGGGGAAGGTAGGGGGCGACATGTCATTTGTTCTGGCGACACCGGAGGCGCTGGCCACCGTGGCTTCGAACGTAGCCGACATGGGGTCGACGATAAAGAGCGCCACCACAGCCGCCGCGGCACAGACAAACAGCCTGGCCGCTGCTGCCGCAGATGAGGTTTCGACGCAGGTCGCGGCCTTGTTTTCCACACATGGGCAGGAGTTTCAGCAGCTCAGCGCGCAGGCGGCGGCCTTTCACGACCAATTCGTTCAGAATCTGACCGCGAGCGCGAGCGCCTATGCCGCGACTGAAGCCACCACTACGCAGACGCTCGGCGGCGCGGCCGCCAGTGCGGCGGCGACGCCGGGACCGTACTTGCCGTATCTCCCGTATACCGGAATCGGGTTGCTCGATCGGCTGGTCGTTGCGATCAACGCGCTCTTCTATCAGATCGACCTACTTCTGTACCTGTACGTTTTGCGGTAGGCGCCCTGGTTGCCGTGGGTGAGCCCGCCCTTCGTAGGTCGGCGATGTTGGCTCAACGAATCCGCAAGCGCCCCAACCGCTTCGCGCCCGACCAGCTCGTGCATGTGCGTACGGGTCAGGCCGATCGCCGGATCACCAAGCGCCACCACGCGATTTGTCGCGGCATGGAGGCGCGATCGGGATTTGAGACTCGCGGTCGAGGTTCCTAAGTGCCAGCTGTGTGATGCAGATGTGTTTGATGGACATGCCCACGATCGGCCGCCGGTCGGGCTACCATCCGTTTTTTAGGCGGTATCGGGGAGGTGCGGGATGTCGTTCGTGCTGGCAGCGCCGGCGGCGCTGGCGGCGGCGGCTTCGGACATAGCCGGCATTGGTTCGACGATCAGCGCGGCCAACGCGGCGGCGGCGGTTCCCACCACCGGGGTCCTGGCGGCAGCGGCCGACGAGGTGTCCGCGCAGGTTGCGGCACTGTTTTCCACCCATGGACAGGGGTACCAGAAGCTCAGCGCGCAGTTGGCGGCGTTTCATGACCAGTTCGTGCTGGCGCTGAACTCCGGCGCGGGCCAGTATGCGGCCGCCGAGGCCGGCGCCGCGCAGAACCTGCTGAGCGCCATCAACGCACCCGCCGAGAAACTGCTGGGATCCAACGCCGTCAGCCAGATCCAGAGCGCGGCCAGTCAGGCGGCACCCAGTGTGCTCGGTCTGCGGCCCACCGGCGGGGCCAGCGGTGTGGCGGCCGCGGCGGGCGCGCTGCTCCGGCCGGCCGCCAGCGTCGCGGCGGCACCGGCCGGCTCGATCGGCGAGGCGATCGAGAATGGCTACCTGGCCATCCAGCCGTACGTGGAGTACGGCGTCGAGGTCGCCGCGTACGCGGCGGGCTGGATACCCTATATCGGCTGGGTAGTCGCACCACAGATCTACTTCGTCTACGACCTGATCCAGCCGATCGTGCAGAGCGGTCTGTTCAATACCATTGACTGGCTTAGTGGATCGATCACCTTCGCCCAGGGGCTGAGCAACTTCACGGACGTCACCAGGGCGTCGATCAACCAGTTCATTAACTCCGAATTCAACTGGATCTTCGGCACCCTCTTGCCGCCGCTCCCGCCGCTACCGCCGTTGTTCCCGTAAGCCGGCGCGGGCTCAGGCTCGGTTCGGGCGCCGCCACAGCACCCAAGCCGGGGGCACCACCCCGAGCACGATCAGGATCAGCGCCCCGTAGGCCATCAGCCCCTGGCCGCCGAGGATGACGTCGTCGTTGGGAATGCCCAGGTTCATCGCCGCCACGGTGAGAAGCCAGGTCCACAGGGGCAACGCCGCCACCCGCGTGGATCGGGTCCACCGCCCGGCCGCCCACACCAACGCCGCGTTGACCAGTCCACTGATCAAGGCGCTGACGGGGAAGGGAATCGAGCCGATATAGAAGGGCAACAGCAGCGCGCCGGCCAGTGCGGAGAGGATTCCGTCGACCGCCAACAACGCCAGAACAACAATGCGAATCGCGGGGTCTGTCGCACCGATCTCGTCAGCCGATGCGGCGCGCGGCTTGGTTTCGGTCAGGTCGGGATGCTGTCGATCTGGGAGAGTATCGAGCCGAGCACCCACTGCATGCTGTCGAGTCGCTCCTGCCAGTGCTGCAGATTAGGGTCCAGGTCGGGGTCCATGCGAGCTCCTTCCGCGGCTGCCTGTTTCGCAGCCTACCGCGTGTCGGCCCCGGTGAAACCCAGCCCACCGAGCAGACCTGTTTCCCAGCCACGCTCATCCCGTTCCCCCGCGGAGCCGGCCACCAGAACGTAGTGCTCATGTCCGAGGATCGGCAGCGCCAGATTGTTCGACAGGGCACACACCCGGCCGGTGGGACCGACGACGACCTGGGTGGCATGCTCGGCCAGCGCCGCGGCCTTCGCGATGCGTCCTCCTTCACCGGCGTCGACGACGGCGTCGATGTCTTCATCGGAATATCCGAACGGGATGTCCTCCGGCCGCGGGAGTATCCAGTCGGGTAACAGGTCGTCTTGAGTGATCGAACCGCGGGCCGTGATGAACGCGCTCCTCGAGAAGACCGACCAGTAAAACTTCGGCACCGCCCACGGCTCGCCCGGGTAGTCGGTAGTGGCCGCGGCGGCGACCGCGGCCGTCGTGACGATGTGCGTGTGTATGTGGTCGGGGTGCCCGTAGCCGCCGTTGGGGTCGTAGGTCACGACGACGTGCGGCCGCAGCTCACGGATGATCGCGACCAGTGCCCCGACGGCCTCGCGTTCGTCGGCGTCGACGAATCGCTGCCGGCTGCGCGGCGCGGTGCCCGGCATGCCCGAGTCGCGCCAGCGGCCCGCGCCCCCGAGGTAGACGGGTGCGCCAATCCCCAACGCGCGCAAGGCCGCCGTGAGCTCGCCGATCCGGTAGCCGCCGAGTTGGTCGGCGTGATCGACGGCGAGCTGGGCCCAGGTCTCGCCGATGACTTCACCTTCCTCGCCGAGCGTGCAGGTGACGACCTGCACCTGCGCCCCGCGGGACGTGTAGTGCGCGATGGTGGCGCCGTTGCCGATGCTCTCGTCGTCGGGGTGCGCGTGCACGAACAGCAGCCGCGGCGTCTCAGGCATGGACGCACCCTACCGTTCCCGACCGGTGTAGGAACGCTAGCGGCTACTATTGAGCAATGAAGCAGCTGAGGCGGCGAGGCGAAGTGCTCGAACGCGCACTGTATGAGGCGACGATTGCCGAGCTGGCGTCGGTCGGGTACGGCGGACTGACCATGGAGGGGATCGCGGCGCGCGCCCACACCGGGAAGGCGGCGCTGTACCGGCGCTGGGCGTGCAAGCACGACCTGGTGCAGGCCGCGCTGCAGCACGCCGTGCCACCATTGCCAGAGCCGCGCGCCGGGAAGTCGGCGCGGGAGAACCTGCTCGCCGTGATGACCGCCCAACGCGACGTGCTGGCCGGCAAGACGGCCTTCCCCGGCCTGGACATCGTCAGCCAGCTGTTGCACGAACCCGAACTGCGCGCCATCTTTGCCGACGCCGTCGTGGCCCCGCGGCTGACCATCGTCGAATCGATCCTGCAAGCAGCCGTCCGCGAGGGGGAACTCGACCCCGCCACGATCACCCCGCTGACCGGGCGCGTCGGACCCGCCCTGATCAACCAGCACTTCATGCTCTATGGGGAGCCGCCGAGCCGACGGGAACTTGCTTTGATCGTCGACACCGTGATCCCGCCGAGGACACCCGCCCGCTAGCCGCCCGTCTGCCCGGTAACCCCACCGTTCACGCCTCCCGTCAGGGCGGCCTGGAACGGAAATCCGAAGTTGCTGAGGAAGGCCCCATCCATCAAGAACTTTTGCTCGATGGCGCCCAACAACCCGGCGGTCTGGACGCCGCCGAAGACGTCCCCCGAGCCGTTGGCCATCAAGCTGGTGTCAAAGCCGGGCGGTACGGGGATACCTAACAAGGCGTCGAAGCCGTGCTGGCCGGTCACCACCACCGAGCTGACCATGTTGAAGGCATTGTTGATGACGCCGTTGAAGGCACTCGTGGTGCCGAACAAAGACTGTTGCAGCCCAAGCACATTGGCGACCGCAGCCTGATTGAACGCCAGCTGATCGTTGACCAGGTTGGCACCGCTGAGCTGCAGCTGCGACAGGAAGGACGCATCGACGGGGGGTCCACCCAGGGCCGCGTTGACGCCCAACGCCTGCTGCATGGCACCCAGCAGACCACCGGTCGGGACGCTGCCCTGACCCGAGCCACCGACGATCAGGCTGCCGGTAAAGCTCTGCGGCATCGGGGCACCCAAGAGGACGTTGACGGCTTGTTCGCCGGTGCCCAGCACCACGTTGGCGGTGTTAAAGCCAGAGTTGATCGCGCCGTTGAATGCGGTGTCGGTGCCGAAAAAGGCTTTCTGCAATGCCATTTCATTGGCGACGAGGGACTGGTTGAACGCGACCTCACGATTGACCAGCCCGGTGAACATGTCGGCCTGGGCTTGTCCCAACTGATCAACCACGCCGGTGGGCAGACCTGCGGCCCCGGTGAAATCCCCGTTGAGGGCGCCATTCAGAGCCCCATTGAAACGGGCTTGCAGCTCCGACATCTGGGCATTGAGATTGGCTGTCAGGTTGGGAAGATCCGCACCGAAGCTGCCCTGCAGGGCACCACCGAGTTGCGTGGCCAGACTCGGGTTCCCAAGCGCCCCGGCCAAATTGCCGGCAAACGTCTGCCCGGTCTGGATTAGCCCGCTGAAGCCGTTGCCGAGGCCGCCCGACAACGCCCCCGACAGCTGCGCGGCCAGAGTCGGCGCACTGAACGCCCCGGCCAAATTGCCGGCGAACGCCTGACCCGTCTGGATCAGCCCGTTGAAATCGCCCCCCAGGCCTTTGGCCAGGTTGGCTCCTAGGGTCTGGCTGGCATTCGCAAACCCGTTGAGCCCGCCGTTCAACGCCGCCACCAGGCCCGGGGAGCCGTCGCCGAAGCCCGCCGATAGCGCCCCCGACAGCTGCGCCGCCAGAGTCGGCACACTGAATGCCCCGGCCAAATTGCCCGCCACCATCTGACCGGTCTGGATCAACCCGTTGAAGCCCCCGCCCAAACTGTTCGCCAGGTTGGCGCCGAAGTTCTGGCCCGCGCCCAAGAACCCGTTCAACCCGCCGGTGAACGCGCCGCCCAGCGCAGGCAGGCCGGGGCCGAAGTTGGTCGACAACGACGCGTTCACCTGGGCGTTCAGCGCGGGCAGGTTGATCCCGAAGCTGGCGGCCAGCGCATTGAGCTGCGCCTCCAGTTGAGCGCCGAGGCCTATCGACTCGGCACTTGCCGCCGCGGCGGTCCCCTCCCCCGTCGCGACGGCCTTGATGTTCTGCGCCAGCGCCGCCCTGCCGGCGGCCTCGGCGTTGGCATACGCGCTCGCGCCGGCATTCAACAGGTTGACGAACTCGGCGTGAAACATCGCAGCTTGGGCGTTCGCCGCCTGGTATTCCTCGCCGAACGTCCCGAACAGCGCCGCGATGGCCGCCGATACCTCGTCGGCTGCCGCGGGCGCCAATCCGGTGGTATGGGCTGCTGCGGCCGCAGCCACCTCAGCCAACGCAGAGCGAATCCCCGCTAATTGCGATGCCGCCGCCTGGACCAGACCCGGCTCCGCGATCACGAAGGACATGTCCATCACCCCCAAATGAACACTTGTGCAATAGAGCGCTCAGCTACCCGCGTGGCAAAACCAGCAATTTCAGCAAATTGCTTTGGCGAGTGCATACCCGCCAGATCTTGGGCTGCCGCCCATGCCTACCCCCCGCGGCGATTACCGAATATGTCCGCCCCATCGCACATGAATTAACCGACTGTGACGCGATGTGCCCGAGGACATCGGCAGCGTAAGCGTAGTAGCTCGCGACGGTGCGCGCAGGAAAACACGCTGTTTTCACCGGATTTGATCGCAAGAAGAAATTTTGGCGATCGAGCGACTCGGCACCCGGCGGCGACGGCGAGCGCCCACCGGCGGGCGCCGCGCCGGTCGGCACCGGCGGGCCGACGGTAATGGGCCGCCATGTGTAGTTCCTCCGCTTAATTCCGGATAAAACTGTACGAGCGTCCCATAGCTAATTAGTTGCGCAAGCACATTGCATTTATTCCGACTCCCCGCTGACGTCCCTTTTTCGCCGTCGCGACATGTTCCACAATCGAGTTTCGGCGGCGGTTCACCTATCGGCCCGTGATTTCGGCATTGAAGGGTGGGGCCGAGGCGCTGGTGCGCAGGCTCGCGGTCTGCTCAACCGGGACGCGGGCGCCCAACACGCAGTCGGCGGTCTGCTCGCCGGTGCCGCTGGTGACGCTCAGCCGGCCGCTGGCCACGTTGGCGTTGTACGGGGTTTGAGCGTGCGAAATCTGCTGCAACAATCCGCTCGGCGAGCTCGCCAACGCCTGCACGGGCGCGGGGACGACACTCAGCAGCGGCTGTACCGGCGCGCTGTCCACCGCGGCGCCCGCCACGCCGCCGGTCTGGCCGCCACTGACGACCTGTGCCGGGCTGCCGCCGAGCAGGCCGGCGGTAAACCCGACCGGGCTTTGCACGCCCAACAGGTTGCCAAAGTTCACGCCGCGGTTGATCGCACCGTTGAGGGCGCTGTTGGTACCGAAAACCGATGGCGCCAAAACGATTCCGTTGTTCGCCACCCCGCGATTGAACCCGGTCCCCGCCTGCTCGAGCCGCTGCGGCGGACTCCCCGCCCCGGCCGACAGCGCCTGCGCGGGCGCGCTGGCCGCACTCGCCAAAGTCTGCACGGCGTCGGCCTCAACCGCCGCATACGCGCTTCCGGCCCCGTTCAGAATTTGCACAAACTGGTCGTGGAACAGCGCCGCCTGGGCGCTGAGCGCCTGATATGCCTGGCCATGCGCGTCGAACAATGCTGCCATCGCCGCCGATACCTCATCGGCGCCCGCCGGAAGCACCGCCAACGTTGGGCCGGCCGCAAAGGTATTGGCCTCGTTGATTATCGAGCCAATACCCGCCAAATCCGTTGCGGCTGAAGCCAAATACTGCGGCGCTGCGATCAAATAGGACACGATCGGGCCTCCCCCACCGAAACATATCCACCCGGGTCCCGGCCCGATCGGAACCCGGACCGAGCGTATCGCGATGTCGACGCGGACTAGTCCGTTTTGAGTTTCTCGATGAAATTCGCCGCTCTCACGGCCCCGTCTTGATCCATTGCCCGGCGTCGCCGACGATGCCGACCGGCACCGTGCCCGAGAGGCTGACATTCTGCACGCTCGGCCCGGCCGCGACGATCGTCGTGTCCTGCAGAATCGGCAACACCGTCGACATGTTCCACAGTCGCGGTTCGACGGCGACGATCACGTCGTTGATGCTCTTGGTGCCGTTGAGGGCGGCGTCGATGTTCGACTGGATGCTGCGATCGCAGATCCCGGTGAGGTTCGACGGCGCCTGCACCAGGGCGCCCGGATCGGGGGGCCGGGTGGGTGTCGTCGGCGTCGGCGTCAACGAAGGGGGATCGGGTCCGGCCGAAGGCGTAGGACCCGGCGGGTCTGAGGAGTTGGTCGTCGCCGTAACCGACGTCGGTACCGTCGTCGTCTGCAGCGCGGGGCAGCCAAAACGCGAGGCCAGTGACGTCGCCAGGTTTCCGCCGGCCTGATGCCAGCCCACGATGGCATCCACCTGGTTGTTGTTCAGCGCGTCGCGATAGAGCAGCACCGGGTCCAGCGCCAGCACCGTCGCGTCGATGCCGACGTTGCGCAGCTGGTCGGCGGCCGTGTTGGCGACGGCAACCGAGGTCGGGTCGTTCGCCGCCACCCCGATGACCAGCGTCAGCTGTTTGCCGTCCTTGCTGATCCGGCCGCGGATGACCTCCGGCGGCGCGGTATTCACCGGGGTGGGCGCCGGCGGCGTCGGGGAGGCCGACGCGCTGCTCTCGATCGTGTAGCCCGATGACTCCAGCAGGGCCAGCGCCGCCGTGGTGGTCATCGCCGGCGGCGCGGTCGGTACGTATCCCGGGTCGCTCGGCGACCGGATCTGGGCCTGGTCCAGCGTGACGGTGTTGTCGCTGCCGGCGCCCACCGCGGCGAGCAGGTCGACGTCGATCAACCCCAGAACCGCCTTGCGGACCTGAGTGTCGGCCAGCTTGGGCTCATTGGCGCGCAGCGTGAGCTGCATGACGCGCGGCGTCACGATCCGGGCGGTGCGCACGTCGGGGATGGCCGACAACTGCGCGAACGCCGCCGAGCCGCCATGGACCTGGGCGACCTGGGTGTCACCGTTGCGCACCGAGTCGGCGAGCGCGGCCGGCGACCCGGCCCTGCGGAAGAGGATGAGGGCGGGTTTGGCCGGCGATCCCCAATAGCGGTCGTTGCGGGCGATCAGGATCTCGTCGCGCTGCGGGTCGATGCTCTCCACCCGGAACTGTCCGCCGGTGACCGGCAGCGCCCGAGCGAGTCCGGCCGCGAAGCCGCCCGGGGCGTCCTTGACGATGTGCGCCGGCAGGATGTTGCTGAAAAGCTCGCGCCAGGCCGGGTAGGGCTGGGCGAAGGTGACGACGGCCTGCTTGCCGCCCTCGAGCGACTGGACGCTGGTGATCAGGTCGTAGCCGGCCGGGTCGACCACGCCCGGCTGGCTGACCATCTGACGCCACAGATACCAGAAGTCGTCGGCGGCAATTGGGGCGTTATCCGTCCATTGCGCCTCGGGCCGGATCTTGTAGGTGACCGTGAACGGGTTTTGGTTGGTGACGTCGGCGGACACCAGCAGCGTCGGGTCCATCTCCCAGCGCGAACCGGTCGGCGTATTGGCGTCGGGCACCGGCCGGAACGTGCTGGGTAGCACCAGCGAGCTGATCGCCGCGTTGACCGGCGACAAATCCGAGACCAGATGCGGATTGAACCCGGCGCCGATCGTGTCGATGCCCATGATGATCTGGGTGGGGCGCTGCGGTGGCGGCGGTGTGTTGTGCGGTGTG
>Ga0075364_10000418_pt1 | contig 21287 bp, 17 predicted proteins | sample EndMetdeltDD1764_FD_71517 | JGI IMG/M metagenome (GOLD analysis project Ga0075364, IMG submission 71517) | Populus endosphere microbial communities from Tennessee, USA - Endosphere MetaG P. deltoides DD176-4 | ecosystem: Host-associated > Plants > Roots > Endosphere | place: USA: Tennessee...
AAAAATCCAGAGGGCGTTCGGGTCGCTCGGGAGCTCGCCGCGAAGTGCGACGTGGTCATCGAGAACTTCCGTCCCGGCGTAATGGCCAGGCTCGGCCTGGATTACGAGGCGCTGCGTGAGGTGAATCCCGGCATCGTCGTCGCCTCGATCTCCGGTTTCGGGGCGCACGGGCCGATGCGGGACCGCCCTGCCTTCGATGTGATCGCCCAGGCCATGACCGGCGCCATGTCGGTCACCGGCCACCCGGGCCAGCCGCCATCGCGGCTGGGTGTCGCCATGGGGGACCTAGCGGGCGGGCTCTACGCCATCATCGCCATCCTTGCGGCGATACGGGAGCGTTCGATCACTGGTCGTGGCGCCTCCATCGACATCGCGATGTACGACTCGATGCTGGGGTTGATGCACTACTACCTGACGGACTACTTCTTGACCGGCAAGGATCCGGGTCCGGTCGGGTCCGGTAACCCCAGCATCGTTCCGTACGGCGCCTATCAGGCTAAAGACGGCGACATCATCATCGCCGCGTTCCAGACCCAGTTCTGGCGCCGACTCTGTGACGTCATCGGCCGTCCTGATCTGTCGCGTGACGAACGTTTCGCAACAAATGATCTGCGGGTTGCCAACAAAGAAGAATTGACGCAGATCCTCGAAGAGGTCCTCGTTACGAAGACCCGTGCCGAATGGTCGGCTGCACTCGATGAGGCGGACATCCCGAATGCTTCCGTCCAAAAGGTCAGTGAGGTGGTGGTGGCGCCGCATACCGAAGCTCGGGGAATGATCGAGCAGGTCGACCATCCCATCGCCGGGATCGTGAAGATGACGGGTCGTCCGATCAAGTTCGTCGGACGCGATCGAGAACCGCTGCGGCCCTCACCGATGCTGGGTGAGCACACCGTAGAGGTGCTGCGTGGCCTTCTTGACTACTCCGAGAAGGACATCGACGGCCTCGTCGCCGCAGGAGCAACGGAACTCGGCGCTGTGCCGGCGGAGGTTTGATCCCGCACCGTGGTACACCCGATCGATCAATGCCCGGCCGGAAGTGACTGGCGTGACCAGTACCGCAGCCGCATCGTGGACGCGCGCACCGCGGCAACAAAAGTGCCGGCAGGAAGCCTCCTCGTCTTCACCTCCTATGAGGGGGAGCCGACGGTGCTGATCGACGCGATGATCGCCGAAGGCGTGCTCGGCACGTGTCGGGGATTTCAGTCGGTGCGCGGAACGCGCGGGCTTCTGGCAGACCCGGACCTGACGGGCGGATTTCGCCTGCTGACTTACTCGCCAGGTGGAGCGGCCGCTAAGGCCGTTGCCAGCGGTACGGCCGACTTTGTGCCCGGCTCTATCCATACAATCTGTGGTCTCCTTAAAGATGGTGCGATCGCGCCCGATGTGGCTGTGGTAAACCTGTCGCCGCCGGACGAGCATGGCTGGTGCTCGTTTGGCACCAGTACCGATTTTGCCGCGCTCGCCGCGCAACGGGCGCGCGTGGTCATCGCGCAGGCGAACTCTGCCATGCCCCGGGTGTGGTCGGATCTGCGGCTGCACGTTTCAGAGGTCGACTGGTTCGTGGAGGTCGACGAACCGTTGCCGACCCCATCGCCGGTAGTCGTTGATGAAGTCTCCGAACGCATCGGCGAATTCGTTGCCGAGCTCGTGCCCGACGGCGCGTGCCTCGAGGTCGGAATCGGAGCGATCCCGGACGCCGCGCTCGGCGCCCTCAGCGGGCATCGAGCCCTCGGCATGCATTCGGGTTTGTTGACCGACGGCATGCGGCGATTGCATGACAAGGGAGCGCTCACGGGGGAGCGGAAAGAGGTTGACCCTGGTCTGCTGGTGGCTAACCAGCTCCACGGGTCAGCGGAGCTCTACCAATTCGCTGCCATGTCTCCCGCGGTCGCCATGCGGTCGGCGGCATATACCCACGACGTTCGAATCATGGGATCGCTCAGTAACTTTCACGCGCTCAACTCGGCCGTTTCGGTGGATCTGCGGGGACAAGTCAACTCGGAGTTCCTGCGTGGCCGACAGGTTGCAGGCACAGGCGGTTCTCTCGATTTCGCGATCGGTGCATCCATCTCGCCGGGCGGGCGGTGCATCGTCGCGCTGCCGTCCACGGCGGGGGACGGGAGATACTCGCGAATAGTGCCGACGCTTGAAACAGGCAGTGTCGTGACTCTGCCGGCCGTCCTCGTCGACTACGTGGTCACCGAGTATGGAATCGCGCGGTTGACGGGCCGGACACTTGAAGAACGTAACCGCGAACTGACTGCGGTGTGCCATCCGGAATTTCGTGACCGCGTGCGGGCGCCGTCGTGAGACGGGCGTCACCGCGCAGGTCGGCTTTACCGGCTGCGTTTCGTCGGCGCCTTGCCATCGTCAGAAGCGTCGAAGTCGTGGCTGGCGCACAAGTGGAGTTGCATTTGGTTCTCCGCCCGGTCGGCGTCGCCTTTCCGGATAGCATCGACGATCGCCAGATGTTCCTCGATGGTGCGACGCAGCCGTGCCGAACTGCGTTGACTCGAGTTGTAGAACCGGTACTGGTCGACTCGGTTGTACACCTGGGCGAGAAACCTGGTCAGCATTTTGTTGTCGGTGGCGTGGAAAATCGCCTCGTGAAACGCGCGCGCCGACTTCAGGGCCATCGCGGTATTGCCCTTCTTGATCTCATAACGCATCTCCGAGATCGTTCGCTCCAGGTGTGGCACGAGCGTCTCGGCGGGCCGTCGGATAATGGCTTGACGAACGGCGACAATCTCCAGCGCGACCCGGATTTCGTGGACGTCGTCGGCTTCGGCCGCCGAGAGGCTCGCGACGAGTATTCGCCGGTGATGGCGAGTCAGCAGACCCTGCACCTCGAGCTCGCGAAGGGCTTCGCGCACGGGCGTTCGGCTGACGCCGAGTTGACTCGCGATTTCGCTCTCCGTGATCGACTGCCCCGGAGCAAACGCGCCGGACAGAATGCCGTCGCGAACGGCGACGAAGACGTCCCCCACGGCGGACGACGAGCGTTGCTGCGCGGCGGAAGTAGCGCCGGCGGCCGCGAACGGGTTGGGTTGCAACGAAGGAGTCCTCTCTCACGTTCGTCGAGAGGTGGCCGTAACGCCAGCCGTCTCGAGTCGCTGGCCCAGACGCGACAGGCCAGGTGGCCTAGTGCATGCTTGTATGCTAAAGCCCAGCTAGTAGCCACAGTAGCAACCGCGAACCTTGAATCTGAAGAGCGGCACACAGCGGTGCCTCTGCGAAAGGTGAACATGTGGCTGACGACCTAGCGAATATATTCTCCGCGGCCGAACGGTTGATCGACCAGCTCGACAATCCCCATCACATCGCGATCATGGAGAACTACCGCATGCACGCGATGCTGGAGTACTGCGGCCGGTTCGACGAACTCCTCGCACCCGAGATGACGGTCGAGCATCCGGTCTACCGCATATGTACTCCTCAGACCGGTTATCGCGTGTACGACGGTATGGAAGAAGTGCGCAACGAGTTCTACGCACCGCTGGTGGAACGAGGTCAGACGGTGCAAACCAAAGAACAAGAGCACATCGCCGTCGACGACTGGGGGTTCTCGCAGGAACAGTTCGTGCACCAGCACCTGAGGGGACACGCGGCGAAAGCCAAGGGTCACGATGTCGACGATCTCGACGGCTATTACATCGAGGACCACTGGACATCGATGTACTTCATCTACAACGACGAGGCAAGGCTCATCGGCGAACACATCTATCACTCGCCCGCTACGGACCTGCGCAAGATCACCCGCGACGATTTCTACGATCTCGAGCAGTTGCGAGCAGTGCTGGAACCGAAGATTGCAGCGGGTCCGCATCGTCGGCCTCGGGTGGGGAGCGATGTATGAGCGAGACTACGTTGTCGGGCATCCCGACGTTCTTCTCGGCCGAAGTCGCCGCGGACCCGTACGCGTTCTATCGCAAGCTGAGGACCGACGCGCCCGTGCATTACGACCCCGAACTGAACGGTTACCTGATCAGTCGGCACGCTGATGTCGCGAAGGGGTACCGCGATCCGGTTTTCAGTTCGCGCAGTTACGAGCAGATCATCGAGCCGGTCTTCGGGCGTTCGCTACTACAGATGGACGGCAAGGAGCATGCGCGTAAGCGCGCCCTGGTGACCCCGTACTTCCGTGGTAAGGGTCTGGAGGCCTGGCAGGGCGTCATCATGCGCAGCGCGATGGCGATCATGGGCGACGCCACCGCGGGCGCGGCCGCCCACTTGGCCGGGCGGTTCGAACCGGGCCAGACGATCGATATTGTCGAGGAATTCTGCAATTACCTTCCGGTGTATGTCATTACCGAGATGCTCGGGCTGCCGCGGGAGGACTACCCGAAGTTCAAAGCGTGGTACACCGCGCACACCAACTTCATCGGCGCATTTGGCTCCGATCCCGAGATCGACCGGATCGGACGGGCGGCGACTGCAGAACTGTGGGAGTACCTGACGCCGATCATCGCCGAGCGCCGCGCAGACCCCGGCTCCGACCTCATCTCCACGCTGGTAACGGCCGAGGTTGAGGGCGAGAGGTTCGACGACATCGAGGTCAAGACCCATATCACCCAGCTTCTCAACGCGGGTTCGGAGACCACGGGCAAGGCTCTGGCGAGCATGATCGCCCTTGTGCTCGAGCGACGGGAGCTTTTCGAGGAGATCAGGGATGACCGCTCGAAGATCACAGCGGCGATCAGTGAAACCTTGCGCTACATCCCGCCGTCGCAGATGAACAGTCGGCAGGTCACCGAGGATGTCGAGTTGCACGGCCAGCACATCCCGGCTGGGTCGCTTGTAGTCCTGATGATCGGCAGCGCGAACAGAGACGAAACCCGATTCGACCATGCGGACCAATTCGATCCGCGCCGGACCGACTTGGAACACGAGAAGGTATTCAACAACACGGGGGAGCATTTCGCGTTCGGCGGTGGCCGGCATTTCTGTCTGGGGGCCATGCTTGCCCGCAGCGAGATCGACGTCGGGATGAACTTGCTGATGGATCGGTTCCCGAATATGCGTGTCGCCGAAGGATTTACGCCCACATGGACCGGCGTGAAGGCACGCTATCAGCCGCATCTTCTGTTGACCCTGTAGCGTCATCGACCGCCGCTGATGACAGACGCCTATTACGAGCGGATCGACCAAAGTGACTCGCTCGGTGAACGTTTCGGCGCGACTGACTATGTGCGCAGCGCGTGGGATTCCACCATCCAGAACGGTGCGCCCGTGTCGGCCTTGCTCGTTCGCGCGCTGGAACGCTGCAGTCCCCGCAGTGATGCTCGCTTGACCCGGGTGGTGGTGGACCTGCTCGGCCCGGTGCCGATCTCCGACGAGCTGTGGGTGGTGGCGCAGTTGGAGCGCACGGGTCCCAAGATCGAACTGCTGAGCGCCGAAATGCTCGCCCCGAGTCGCAACGGTGTTCTGCGCATCGTCGCCAAGGCCAGTGCGTGGCGGTTCGCGCACCACGACACCGAGGAGCTGACTTTCGCCGTGGCCCCGCCGCTACGCCCCGTTACTGCGGCGGACCGCTTCGAGGTGGATGGCGATTCGGCGCAGGGTTACATCAACAGCTTGGAATGGCGCATGCTCACCGAGTTGCACGATATCCCCGCCGAGTCGTGGGCCAGGCCGATTGTCCACCTGGTGGCAGGGGAGACGCTGACGCCGCTGGAGCGACTGTTCACGGTGGCCGATATGGCGAACGGTCTAGGCACCCGCATCGAGATGCTCGACTGGATGTTCATGAACACGGATCTCGTGGTGCACATTCATCGCGTACCTGAGGGTGAGTGGATCGGGGTGCGGGCAGAGACGAACTACGGACCCGACGGTGTCGGTGTCTCGGCCGGCACGCTGTTCGACCGGCATGGTGCAATCGCCAAAATTCAACAAGCTCAATTACTTCGGCCCCGGACAGACGAGTGACGGAGTTGCGGTTCGACGAGCAGGTAGTGGTTGTCACCGGGGGCGGCCGCGGTATTGGGCGCAGTCACGCGTTGCTGTTGGCCAGTCGGGGGGCCCGCGTCGTGGTCGCCGATCTCGGCGTTGAGGCCGACGGTAGCGGATCGTCGCACACACCTGCCGACGATGTGGTGCGCGAAATCAAAGCGCGTGGCGGTGAGGCGGTCGCATCCTTTGGTTCCGTTGCCGATGAACAGTTCGCTGAATCGGTAATCGCCACTGCCATCGGCTCGTTCGGCAGGCTCGACGCCATCGTGAACAACGCCGGTATCGGTCTGGGCGGCTCGTTCGCCGAGTCGGACCCGGCGACGTTTCGCGCGCTCATGGATGTTCACTTCTATGGCACCCTGTACCTCACCCAAGCCGCGTGGCCGCATTTCGTCCGCGCGGGCTATGGACGCGTGGTCAATACCGTCTCGGAAGTGATGCTTGGGGGAATGCGCGGAGTCACACCGTACGGCTCGGCCAAATGCGCGGTGTTCGGCCTTACTCGCTCCCTGGCTGTTGAAGCCGCCGCTCACGGCATTCGGGTGAATGCGATCGCACCGCGTGCCTACACGCGGATGTCCGCGACGCAGTCCGACCAGATGGCCGCCAATATGTCGCTCCCTGACGAGGTGGCAGGCAACCTTGCTGCTGCGATGGTTCCTGAGCAGTGCGCTCCCGCGGCGGCGTACCTGGCGCACCGGTCCTGCTCGCTCAATGGCGAGGTGTTGCAGGTGGGACTGGGGGCGGTGGCCCGTATCGCGGTCGTGCAGAGCCAGGGCATTTGGCGGCAATGTCTGACCGTCGAGGACATCGCCGAGCACCTGTCATCGATCGTCGATATCGGTGGGGCGCACGAGGTAGCGGCAGTGGCGGATATTTAACGACCGCTACCTCCCGTTCGCCAGTCGCCCTACGCGGGCCATCAGCCCGGTGTATTGCGCGCCGACAAGCCGCGCCAGCGCGGCAGCGGCCCACCCATCGGGGCCCACGAGGATTCTGGGCCTATTCTTGTCGACGCCGCGCAGGATTACACGGGCCGTCTTCTCGGGACTCGTGAGAGCGGCGCGTTGGAACTGTTGCACTGCCTTGTCACGGTTCTCGGTGGCGGCGGTGCGCATGTGGATGCCGAAGTTGCTGCGAACTACGCCGGGGTGCACGCAGTGCACGGTGACGGGATGCTGCTGGATGAGCATTTCCTGACGAAGCGCTTCGGTGAATCCGCGAACCGCGAACTTCGATGTGCTGTAGGCACTTTGGTAGGCAAAGGCGATCAGTCCGAACGCACTCGAGATGTTCACCAGGCAGGAACGCCGGTGCGGTGATCCTGTCTCGATCAATTGCGGCAAGAACGCCTTGGTGCCGCTAATGACGCCACCGACATTGATCCCCATCAGCCAGTCAAAGTCCTCCCAGGACATATCGGCCGCGCTGGCGAAGAGGTCGACACCGGCATTGTTGAACACCATCGAGGCGGGCCCCAGGTCGCGGCACACGTCGTCGGCGTGCGAAATGACCGCATCCCGGTCAGCCACATCGACGTCGTATGCGAACACTCGGCCCGGGCTGCACGCGGCTTGAGTCTCGGCCAGCCCGACGGAGTCGATGTCGGAGGTGGCGACATGCGCGCCGTTGGCGGCCAGGGCCACCGTCAACGCGCGCCCGATGCCCGAACCGGCACCGGTAACGACTGCCACCCGATCGTGGTACCGCATCATCGGATTCCTGTCGACGCTCAGCGGAGGATCAACGGCAACTTCCCCCAGCCACGGACGCTCTGTGTGTGCGCCTTCTCTGCGTTGGCGTAGTCCGCATCCCAATCCGGCCAGCGCTTGAGTAACTCTTCGAGAGCAACGCGGGCTTCCATGCGCGCCAATGCGGCGCCCAGGCAGAAGTGCAGGCCCTGCCCAAAGCTCAAATGGCTTGCACTGCGGCGGATGTCGAACTTATCAGGGTCGCTGAAGTGGCGTTCGTCGCGGTTCGCCGAGCCGTTGATGAGCAGCATCGCCGAACCCTCGGGAACTTGTTGGCCGTAGAACTCGGCGTCGCGCGCAACGTAGCGGGCCTGCACGGGTGACGGCGCCTCGTAGCGCAGCACCTCCTCGACGGCGCCGGGGATGAGTGATGGATCAGCGGCCAACTCGCGGCGTTGGTCGGGGTGGTCGGCCAACAGTGCTCCGGCGAACCCGATCAACCGTGTCGTGGTCTCGTTGCCTGCGCCGGCGATCATCACGCTGTAGGCCAGCGCCTCGTCACGGGTGAGCCGACGGCGCGTGCCGTCCTCTTCTTCGACTTCGGTGTGCAGCAGATCGGTCATCAGGTCATCGGAGGGGTTTTCGGCTCGCCAGTCGATGTAGTCGGCAAACAGTTGGAACATGTAGGCGAAGGGATCTTCCTTGAATTCGCCGAATTCCTTGTCCGAGATACTCAGGAAGTCGTCGGCGCTGTCCCGAATCGTCGCCTGACTGCTCTCGGGAATGCCTAGCAGATATCCGATTACACGCATCGGCATCTGTTTCGCGAGGACATCCATCAGATCGAAGCCGGACTCGCCTATCAGTGGATCAAGCGCCTCTACGCAGAACTCGCGCGCCAAAGGCTCGATCGCATTCATCCGCCGTGGCGTGAACACTCGTGACAACATGCGCCGATGGAGGTCGTGTAGCGGCGGATCCTCGAAGAGGAGAATCCCCGGTGGCACGTCGACGTTGTTGACCAGGAAGTCCAGGATTGTGCCCTTGCCGGACCGGAACGTGTCCCAGTTATGGAGTTCACGCAGCACGTCGTCCCAGCGGCTCAGGGCATAGAAGCCGAACTTCTCGTTGTGGTACAGAGGTGCCTCGTCGCGTAGCCGCTTCCAGTGCGGGTACGGATCCGAGTCGATATCGAAATCGTAAGGGTCGTAATAGACTTCGCTAGCTGTCGCTTCAACCATGAGAATGGCTCCTATCTTCGGGTCCCGCTGGGGCTGGCTTATGCGAGGCGCGTCGGGTGACGATTGACGGCCCCGACAGTGGGTGGTCGATGACACCGGCATCGGCAGCGATGACGCTGGGTATCGCGTTGACCGCTGCCATCGCGGTCGCGGTGACGCCCGGGTTGGTTCGGTCGCCACCCTGTGGCTCTTCGAATTCGAAGTCCACGCGAAAGCTCGGGCGGCCGGTGATGCGAAAGGACATGCCCCCGGTGAGTTGGCCGGGGTCGGTCCAGTGCTCCGGCCAGGGGGTGCTCGAGACGGCCGCGAAATATTGGACGGCAATCCGCGGGTGTTGGTCGACCAGCCCGGCGAGTCGCCACCGGTGGGCGCAGATGGTGCCGGCCGCGATGCTTCCGATGGGCGTATCGAGGTCTGTCGGGGTCAACAGGGTCTCCCAGTCCAATTCGAGGCCGTCCAGTGTGAGGCCGAGAATGTCTGCGATGTAGCGCACGACTGTTGACCAATCGGACTCGACCTTGCCGTAGGCGATGCGAGCCGGGGTGTAGCCATCGGGTTTGCCGAAACCCATGGACTCGTGGAGCACATCCCAGATGGGGTACTGCTCGTCTAGCTTTATCGCAAAGAGGTCCATCCGGTATGAGTCGACCCGGCCGGCGCCGGTGAGCAGTGCGGTCGGAATGTTGAGGCTCACGAACGCCGGTTCGCTTCCAGTGGCGTAGAACGTCGAGTTGCCCTCTCGAGTGGCTTCTCGGATGGTCTCGAGCCACGCGTGAGGCGCCACGGGCGGGTACACCAGCGGAATGGTCGATATCGTCACGACGTTGAAGCCGGACCGCAAGTAGCGGCCGATGTCGTCGACCGCTTGATCTTCGCGTCCGACGGCGGTGGCGCAATAGCAGACACAGTCGGGTTTCAAGGCGATGATCGTGTCCACATCGTCAGTCGCGATCACGCCTGTTTCCGGTCGACCGCACAGCTGGCCCGCGTCCACGCCGATCTTTTCAGCGGTTGAAACCGCCACGCCGACGAGCTCCAACGCGGGGTCGTCGATGACCGCGCCCAGCGCTTCACGGCCGGTGTGTCCGGTGCCTGCGTGCGCTACACGATGGGGCGAGCCGATGTCGGTGGTCATGGTCGTGCTCGCTCAGCCGCCCACCGTGGCAGCGGTGCGGTCCCAGAGTTCAAGTGTCAGCTCGGGATCGGCCGTGGCGCGAGGCGTCCTCGCGACCCGGCGCTTCACGAAGTACTCACCGGAGGTCCAATCGCGATCGCCCTCGCTCGAGGCGAGCCAGACCAGTTGGTCGGCTCCCTCGTCGGCGGTCTTGCCGATGATTCGTCCGATACCCGTCGCCTGAAACAGTGCGATGAAACGTGAACTCGACGATGGCGCGAAGTTGCTCACGACCCAGCCCGGATGAAACGAGGCGCAGGTCAAGCCGTCGCCGCTGTGACGTCGGTGCAGCTCGCGAATGAACATGATGATCGCGATCTTGGAGAAGGCATACGCTTTGGCCGCCCCACCCCGCTCGGTGTGCAACAAGTCGTCCACAGTGATCTTGCGGACCAAGGACTGCGATGCGCTCGAGGTGCTGATGACCGTTGCGCGGGATGCGATCAACCGATCCATCAGCAAGGTGGTCAGCAGAAACGGCGCAAGATAGTTGACCTGCAGAACGTTCTCGTGACCATCAACGGTCGGGGTGCCGGTGCTCACCATGCCGCCCGCGTTGTTCGCCAGAACGTCGATACGCGGGCACCGGTCGCGGAGCTCGTCGGCGAGACGTCGAACCTGCGACAGGTCGGAGAATTCAGCGACGAAGTGGTCGACGCCGAGTTCAGCCGCGACCGCCTTCGTCTTCTCGGGCGATCGACCCACCACCACGACATCGTGGCCCCGGGCGTGCAACTGCCGCGCGGCGGCCGCGCCAAGGCCGTCGCTGGCACCCGTGATCACGATTGTCTTACCGGTCAAGCCATTGCCTCCCGTCCCGTTGTCGCATTCGCCGTGTCATGCACCTGGGGCAGGCGGGCGTAGCTAATGATGATTGTGGTATACGAGAATCACGGTTCTCGAGCGAATCCAGCAAGTTGCACTTCGGCAGTGCTAACGCAGCTGCTGAGTCGCGGCTTGCAGCATGTCGGCGCCCGCTCCCGTTTTCTCCTTGGTCGACAGCGCTTTGACGGAGACGTCATGGCCCTCGGCTGCCTTGCGCAGGGCGCCGACGGTGGCCTGTTCTTTGGACATGTGGGCGAACGGATCCCAGTGATACCAGCGCATCGCGTTTTCGAAGGTCATTTTGTTGACCTCGGCATCGGTCACATTGTGCTGGGTGAGCACTTCATGCAATTCCTCGGGAGCCGTCGGCCACATCGAATCGCTGTGCGGGTAGTCGGCTTCCCAGCAGATGTTGTCGATGCCGATCTCGTTACGAAGGGCCACCCCGACGGGATCTGCGATGAAGCACGTCAGGAAGTGGTCGCGGAATACTTCGGAGGGCTTCTTATTGCCGAAGTCCTGCCCTGTCCACGTCGCGTGCATCTCGTACGTTCGGTCGGCGCGGTCCAGGAAGTAGGGGATCCAGCCGGTGCCGCCCTCGCTGAGCGCAATCTTGAGATCTGGATATTCCTTAACAGGTTTGGACCACAACAGATCGGCGGCGGCTTGCACGATGTTCATCGGCTGCAGCGTGATCATCACGTCCATCGGGGCATCGGCAGCAGTGATCGCCAGCTTGCCCGACGAGCCGATGTGCACGTTCATCACTGTGTCGGTGTCGACAAGGGCTTCCCACATCGGCCGCCAGTAGTCGAGGTCGTGGAATGACGGATAGCCCATGGCGGCCGGGTTTTCGGTGAACGTCAAGGCGTGCACGCCGCGCGCAGCGTTGCGGCGAATCTCTTTGGCGCAGGCCTCTGCGTCCCAAATGACCGGCAGCGTCATCGGGATAAACCTGGCGGGATAAGCGCCGCACCATTCTTCGACGTGCCAGTCGTTGTAGGCCTGCAAGAGCGCCAGAGAAAACTCGGGATCCTCGGTGGCGAAGAGGCGGCCCGCGAAGCCGGGGAAGGATGGGAAGCACATCGAGCCAAGGATGCCGCCGGCGTTCATGTCCTTGACGCGCTCGTCGACCTGGTAGCAGCCCGGCCGGATCTCATCGAGGCCCTGCGGCTCGAGGCCGTACTCCTCTTTGGGGCGACCGGCGACCGCATTGAGTGCCACGTTGGGGATCACTACGTCGCGGAACTGCCAGCTGTCCGAGCCGTCGGGGTTGTGCACCAGCCGCGGCGCTTCGTCCAAGTACTTCTTCGGCAGGTGATTGCGGAACATGTTCGGCGGCTCGACGATGTGATCGTCAACGCTGATCAGAATCATGTCGTCTTTGTTCACTTCTTACCTTCCTGTTCGCCGCCACGAGTGTATGTCAGTATACCGGCATGCAAAAGGGCGGCCCGGCGGTCAGGTTGTTGCCCGGTGGGGCCGCTGGGGGACGATGAGGCATGACTTCGGAGTCCGGCACATTTTGGGATCTCGTCGAAGGGGCCGTGCTAGCACAGCCAGAGCGCGTTGTGCTTTCCGACGACTACGGTCGCGCCCTCACCACGACGGATCTCCGCGACGCCGCTCTGCGAACCGCGGCGGCTCTCGCGGATGTCGGGGTGAAAGCCGACACGGTGGTGTCGTGGCAGTTACCCACCACGCTGGAAACCATGGTCGTCATGTGCGCGCTGACACGCCTGGGTGCTGTGCAGAACCCGATCATCCCGCTATGGCGTGAGAACGAAGTCAGGCACGCCCTCGGGCAAATCAGGACCGAGGTGTTCGTCGTTCCTCGTGAATGGAGGGGCTTTGACCACCTCGGCCTCGCCCGGCAGATGTCCCGTGAGTTCGGCGTCATTCCCGTGGCGCTGGACCTCGACGGTCCGCCTACGGACCTGAATCTTCGCTTGCCCGAAGGGAAAAGCGGACAGCTACAGGCGGCATCCTCCGCAGCGGAGAGTGTGCGATGGATCTACTATTCCTCGGGGACCACCGCCTCACCCAAGGGAATTCAACACAGCGATGCGTCTGTGATCGCTGGGACCGCAGGTGTCATCGACATGTTGGGAACCGCGAGCGAAGATGTCAATCCGATCGCCTTTCCAGTGTCGCACATCGGCGGTGCGGCCATGCTGGCGGCGGCGCTGCTGACGCGAATGAAGCTGGTGCTGTTCGACATGTTCGACCCTGCGACAACGCCTTTCGCGATGGCACCACACCGGCCGACACTGTTGGGGTCGGCGACCCCGTTCTTCGCCGCCTACTTGGAGGCTCAAAGCAGGCACGGTGGTGAGCCCCTTTATCCGAACCTGCGCGGCTGTACCGGTGGTGGCGCGCCGATAACGGTCGAACTCGGGCGCCTCGTGCGCGAGAAGCTCGCGGTCGCGGGGATCGCGAATGCATGGGGGCTCACCGAATTCCCGGTCGCGACGTCGCCTGCCCTCGATGCGCAGGCGGACGTACTCGACCACACAGTCGGTAAGCCGGTCCCCGGTGTACAAGTCAGGGTCGTCGGACATGACGGACGAGAGACAACCAACTGCGCGGTGGGAGAGCTGCGGCTCAAAGGACCACAGTGTTTCCTCGGCTATGTCGACTCTTCACTGAACGCTGACGCGTTCGATATGGACGGCTGGTTCCGTACCGGTGACGAAGGTTTCATAGACGCCGACGGGAACATACGGGTTACCGGGCGGATCAAGGACGCCATCATCCGCAATGCGGAGAACGTCTCGGCGCTCGAGGTAGAGGAAGCCTTGATCACCCACCCGGGGGTCGCCGACGTATCGGTGATCGGAGTGCCCGATGCGCGTACGGGCGAGCGAGTATGCGCGGTGGTTGTCCCAGTGCCGGGATCGAACATCACCGTGTCGGAACTGTCACGCCATTGCGAAGCATTCGGGCTGAGTAGGTACAAGTGTCCAGAACGCGTCGAGCTCGTCGATGAGTTGCCGCGCAATCTCATCGGGAAGGTTCTGAAGGCCGACCTGCGACGGCGGTTTCAATGAACCAGACCACCGCACGGCCGACGCGCTTGGGCCGCCCGCCTCGCCCGTACGTCTAGTCGATTCTCCTACCCGTTGCCGTCGACTCGTAGGTAATTGGCGACGTAGCCGGGGTATGTCAGTGTGTCGGGGTCAAGTCCGATGAGCTCAAGATAGGGGTTCCATTGCCTGGAGTCGACAAACCAGTCCCAGCGGGTGATCTGACCGTCGTCGTTGGTCCAGATGTAATCCCATTCATCTAAGGCAAGGACTCTGCCATCAGTTGTGGTTCCTGCGTACGTGTCTTTCACCGCGAAGCCCCATTCGGTGGCACTGCAGTCAAAGGGGCTAACGAGTCGCCAGTCCGGCATGTGTTTCCACCACATCCTGATCTCAGGGGTAAGGGTGTCACCGTCGGCGGGTAGTAGCGGTAGTAGTTCATCAGTGGCCAAGTCAGCGAACCGTTGTGGCTCACCGTTGTTGAAGCGGGGGCACATGATCACTGCATCGGGCGCATAGACCCATTCGTCTGAGTATTTGACGCGACCGGTCTCCCGAGCGTTCGCATAGGCTTCCCATTTGCTCCTAGCGAGCCTGAGATGCAGTTCGACGCGAGCCGTTGACATCCTCTCCCTTTCTGTCGACCTGTGCCCGAAGACTACCTCCGCACGGCTTTTGAGAGTACCGGTTCACGAGAAGGCGAAATATCCATTTCCGTTCTGTGGTTGGGATAAAACGCTGGGGGCGTGTGGCTACAGCGGAGCGTTTCGGTCCCGAAGCGACTCGAACGCTGGGTGCGCCACTTTCCGGACAGGTTGAAGTTGCCGTTGGATCCATAGATGGCCAGTGAGACCAGCAGGGTGACCGAGACGACCACGATCAGCGAGGTCCGCACAGCGTCCAGTGAGTGAGAATACACATTTGCACTATGCGTTAAGATGCTTTCTCTAGGTCCCAGATCGTGTCGTTGGGCAATGGTGCTCACTGGATCTGCGGCGGGATAGCAGAGGGACTATGGCACGAACAAGCGTGTACCCGGTTCCGGCATCAGTCGACCAAATCACCGCCGAGTGGCTGACCACCGTGTTGCGATCCCAGCCCGGTGCGCCGCCAGCGCTGCAGGTGGCTGATGTACGCGCCGAGCAGTTCGCCCAAGACACAGGATTCGCTTCCCAGCTTTATCGCCTGCATTTGGCTGGCAGTGACGATATTCCCGCCACGATCGTTGCGAAGCTGCCGGCCGAGGCGGAGGTGCGTGAATCAGTCACCTTGCTCGGGGGTTACGAACGCGAGCTGCGGTTCTACCAGCGCCTTGCCGAGCGTGTGCCGTTGTCCGCCCCGCGTGCCTACGCCGCATCGATGGCATCGGACTCCGACAACTTCATATTGTTGCTCGAGGACCTCCAAGGGTGGACCAACGGCGACCACCTTGCGGGCCTCTCGATGGACAGGACCCGGCTTTGTCTGCGCGAGCTGGCCGCCTTGCATGCGTGGTCCTTGGCACGCCCTAACTCGGATGTACCGGGCCAATTCCCGAGCATCGCCGGTGCCATCGCGCGCGATCTTTTCATCCCGCTGTTCGATGCCGGCTGGCAGGTGTATCGGGACAAGACAGAACAGTCTGTCCCGAAATCGGTTGCCAGGTACGCCGAAGGTTATGCGTCGCACGCCGCGGCGGCTCTGTCCGCGATGTCCGAGCAACGTGCACTGCTCCATGGCGACAGCAGGGCCGACAACATGTTCTTCGATGGCGATCGGCTCAAAGTAATCGACTTTCAGTTCATGGCCTACGGATCCGGGGCGAGCGACGTTGCCTATCTGGTTAGTCAAAGCCTCCCGACCTCGGCGCGTCGGGGGAACGACGAAACCCTCCTACGCGAGTACCTCGACTACTTCGCCGCGCACGGTATCGGGGACTACGCCTTCGACGACGCGTGGCGCCAGTATCGAGCCGCGACCGCCTACTGGATCGTGATCCCGACAATCCTGCTCACCGGCTGGGACAGTCTGCCCGAACGCTCTCAGAATCTATGTCTGACGCTCGTCGACCGAGCGGTCGCCACAATCGATGACATCGGGGCTTTCGAGGTCGTCGCATGACGGCAGTTCGGCGAATACGTCGCCATGGACGGGCGAAGCAATGAGGTGTGGAATAACGATGCCAAGCCAGACACGTGCCAGTGAGGGTTCAGATGGTCGAGCATAAGACGACGTTTTGCCGTATCTGCGAACCGCTGTGCGGGATGGTCGCCACCGTGGAAGATGGCCGGCTTGTCGCACTTCGCCCGGATAAGGAGCACCCCCTGTCCAAGGGGTTCGCCTGTCAAAAGGGCATCGCGTTCACAGAGGTGCAGAACGATCCTGACCGCGTGACAACACCATTGCGGCGATCGGCGGACGGATACGAGTCAGTAACGTGGGATGAAGCGATGTCCGACATCGCGGATCGGCTCGCGGGCATCCTCGCAAGACACGGCTCGGGCGGGGTCGGTTGCTACATGGGCAATCCCGCGGCATTCAGCTATTCACACTTGATGTGGTTGCCGCTATTCGTCAAAGGGCTGGGCCGCCGTAGCCACTTCTTCAGTGCTTCGACTCAGGACACCACTAGCAGGCTTGTCGCGAGCCAGTTCCTCTACGGCGCTCCCACATCTGTACCTATTCCAGACATGACTCGTGTGGAACTGCTGGTCATCATCGGCGCCAATCCCGTTGTGTCGCATGGCAGTTTCCTCACCGCCCCGCGGATCCACGACCGCATGCGCGACATCGTCACCCGCGGTGGTCGGGTTGTTGTGGTAGATCCACGCAGGACCGAGACCGCGAGTCAGTTCGAATGGTTGGGTATCCGCCCGGGCAGTGATCCCTATTTCCTTCTCTCATTGCTGCAAGTCCTGTTCGACGATGGTCTTGTCGACATGAACCAAATACACACGCAGGCCGATGATGTGCAATGGCTACGCGACATGGCGGCCGCCTGGCCGCCCGAGCGCACCGCTAACCAAACGGGTATCGACCCCGACTCCGTGCGTGCGCTTGCGCATGAGCTCGCAGGCACGTCACGCGCCGCCGTGTACGGCCGCTTGGGTACCTGCGTGGGCGAATTCGCCACCCTGACCTCATATCTCCTCGACGCGGTGAACCTTGTCGCCGGGAATCTCGACGTGCCGGGCGGATCCGTGTTCAGTGGTTTGCAGATTCCCGGCCAGAAGTGGGGAAACACCTTGATGGGCGGGATGCTTCGGCGTGCCTACCGTCGGAAACGTTCCCGTGTAGGCGGCTTCCCGTCCGTCATCGGTTCCGAGCCGGCAGCGATGATGGCGAAGGAAATCACCACGCCCGGTCGGGGCCAGATCAAGGCGCTGTTCGTCAGTGCCGGCAATCCTGTGCTGTCTGTGCCCAACGGCGACGAGCTGGAATCAGCCATGGACAGCCTGGAACTCTCAGTGGCCCTTGACTTCTACGTAACGGAAACGACCGGTCGCTGCGCCTACATCCTGCCCGTGACCACCATGTACGAGCGGGACGACTTCGCGATCACTTTCCAGAACTTCCAGGCAACCCCATTCAGACAGACCACGGAAGCGGTGCTGGCACCGGTCGGTCAGGCACGCGAAGAGTGGGAGATTCTCGACGATCTGATGCAGCGGCTCGCCCGCAAGACACCGACGTTCGCCATACTCGCGGTTGTCCGCCGTGCGCTCGAGGCCTCCGGTCGCCGATTGGCACCGCGCGGCCTCGCGGACGCGATCATCCGCATGGCAGAGGGTGGCGACCTCTTCGGCCTGCGCAGGAAAGGGCTGAGTTTCGGTCGACTGACGACGCAGTATCCGCACGGCAAGGTTGTGGCTGAGCACGTGCGGACGGGTGTGCTCAGCAGCCTCGTGGCGTATCGAGATAGGCGGATCAGGCTGGCCCACAATTCAATTGCTGACGAGGTCCATCGCTTGTCGCTGCGAACAGAGTCCGACGACTATCCGCTGCGGCTGATCGGCATGCGCGAGCCGCGGTCGGAGAACTCGTGGATGCACAATTCGCCCTCGCTCATGCGTGGGGAGCGTCGGCATCGAGCATTGATGCACGAAGATGACGCCGTCGCTTTGGGCGTTCTCGACGGGGATCGCGTCACCGTGAGTTCGCAGACGGGTCGGATCAGCGTCGACGTGGCGATCACGAAGGACATCGTCGCAGGGGTCATCGCGATACCGCACGGTTGGGGGCACACGGGCACCGGCACGTGGAAGCTGGCTAATCGCGCCGAGGGTGCAAACGTCAACCGACTGATGTCGAGCGACGCGAGCGAAATCGAGTCGATTTCGGGAATGTCGAGATTGACCGGAGTCCCGGTACGTGTGGAGCACGCATGAGCTTGCGCGACATTCGGGAGCTCGCCGGCGACGGCGACGCCTACCGCGACGAACTGTTTCGCCGGTGGACGGGCCTGCTGAGCTACCGATACATCGGGCGTAACCACTCCTCGATGAATCTCGGCGATGCTGATGACACCGTCGCGATTCGTCGGGACATGCGAAACGAGATCGGCGGCCTCATGGTCGCGCCCTTGGCGATCGCGTCGCCGGAGGGTTGCCAGACCGATATGGTGGCCGTCCCGAATCCGGTTGTGGCGTCGGTACAAGTTCTCGATGCGGGATTCGACGTGGCCCGGGTGAAGATTGTCGGGTCCGGCATCATTCACCAAGGCAGGAAGATGGGCTACGGGCGCTGCATGATTGTCGACGCCGACAATCCGGATCGCGTCATCGCGTTCAACGAGGGCCAGGGAGCCGTGATCGGCATCCCGCCCGAAGGTCTCGACAAGATGGACGTCGCGGGCACTGAACTCGTCGTAGAGGACTCACCTGACCTGCCGCCGCTGTGGCAGGCCTTCGGTGCCTTTCGGCGCGACGAGACGTGGATGCTTCCGCCAATCAGCTTGGACCTTGCCTCTCCTGACGCTGCACTTCACATTGGGCCGCAGCACGTCGTCCTGGAAACTGCCGCAGTCGACATCGCCGCCAGGATCGCCGACACGCGTCGCCTTCAGGTGGTCAGCTGGCATGTGATGTTCATGTCGCGGGGCAAGGTCGGTCCTTTCCGGGTCGAGGGGACCGCGCATCGCAGCCGTCAGGACCGGATCGGCGTACGCATGCTGCTACACGACGAGGGCAACGGCGACAAGGCGATCACGTCGGCCGCAGCGGTGATGGAGGTCGTTGCCTGAACGCTCTCAGGCCACGGTTCCTGCGGTGAGTAGACGCTGAATTTCCTCCTCGGACAAGCCGAGTCGCTCACGGAGTACATCAGTGGTGTCCTCGCCGGCGCTGGCCCCGCAACAGCGGGCGTGAACTGTTAGCCGTTGGCTATGCCGGCGACAGCTGGTAGCGGATCGGCAGATGTTTGATGCCGCCGACGAATGTCGTCGCCATGTATTCGGCTTCCGACGTCAGTTCGATCGACTTCAGACGTGGCAGCAACTCTGTGAAGAAGCTGTTGACCTCCATACGCGCAAGGGCAGCGCCCAGACAGAAGTGCACGCCATAGCCAAACGCGACGTGCTTGTTGGGTTCTCGTCGGATATCGAACGCAAATGCATTCTCGAAGATTTCCTCGTCACGATTGCCGGAGGGGTAGGACAGTAGGATCGAATCGCCGGCTCTGATCGTCACTCCGCGAACGGTAGTGTCCGCTTGCGCCGTTCGCATGAAGTGTTTCACGGGGGTGACCCAGCGGATCATCTCTTCTGTCGCCGAGGGCATCAATGTGAGGTCCTGCTGCAGATGACGCATCTGGTCCGGGTTCTCGATGAGCGCATGCAGGCCACCGGCGATCGTCGCACTGGTGGTGTCATGTCCGGCGGTGGCGATGATCAGGTAGTAGGAAACGGTTTCGATGTCCGACAGCGGTTCTCCGTTGATCGTCGCATTGGCGATCGCCGAAATGAGATCTTCGGTCGGCTCCTCGCGGCGTGCTGCAGTGAGTGCGTTGAAGTAGGTGAACATTTCGAGGAGCGAACCCATGACATCGTCGTCGTTGCGCTTCATTTCGGCGTCGGAGTTGCCGAAGAGCTCCTGCGTCAATCGCAGCATCATCCCGAAGTCACTCTCCGGCACTCCGAGTAGCGACATGATCATGTACAGCGGGTAGTTGACCGCGATGTCCTGGGCGAAGTCACACGCACCGCCGGCGTCCAACATCTTGGCGACATGCCTTCTTGCCAGTTCGTCCGCGCGCGCCTTGAGCGCCCGCATCGCCTTTGGACGAAACCAATCGGCACCAATCGCACGAACGGCACGATGCTCCGGGTCATCCATGTGGATGAGCGTGTTTACGCCCATCTCAGCTTGGTTCTCGTCTTGTTCGGCAGTGCCGAGAACTGGTCGCGGTGAATTGGTGAACACATCGTTGGCCCGCTCTATCGCCATGATGTCCTCGTACTTGGTGATCGCCCAGAATGGGTTGAACCCTGGCTCGGCCACCCACGCAACAGGTTCTTTCGCTCGCAAGTAAGCAAACGCGCTGTGCAGCCGCGACTCGTCGGAATACGCCTGTGGGTCAACGAAAACCTTGGCGGCGTCGACGGTCGTAGGGCGGCTCATTGCACTCTCCTCATGCTGAACTGGCAACTGTTCTATTTCTTTACCCCATCCTTGTATACAAGGATGCAGATTGCTACCGTGTCTGCACGATTGTCCTTCGTGGTGGTGGCGGACCTGAGATAGAGCGGCCATGCCGAAGGTCAATCCTGGTCCACTTACCGGAAGGAGCCGCCAATGGCGCGCGGTAGCGGGCCAGAGTCGTGGTCGGCGGGTCTGCCCCAGATCAGGAGCTTGTCGCAACCGATGCAAGCGGTCGGCGGGCTGTTCTCAATGTCGGCCGATGCCGTTCGGTTCGTGTTCCGGCGGCCGTTTCAATGGCGGGAGTTCCTGGAGCAGTGCTGGTTCATCGCTCGGGTGGCGTTGGCACCGACGTTGTTGGTGGCCATTCCGTTCACGGTGCTGGTGAGCTTCACGCTGAACATCTTGTTGCGCGAGTTAGGGGCAGCCGACCTGTCCGGCGCCGGCGCGGCGTTCGGCGCAGTCACCCAGATCGGACCGCTCGTGACGGTGTTGATCGTGGCGGGTGCGGGCGCGACCGCGATGTGCGCGGATCTGGGCTCACGGACCATCCGCGAGGAGATCGACGCGATGGAGGTGCTCGGGATCAATCCGGTGCAGCGGTTGGTGACGCCCCGGATGTTGGCCTCAGGTTTGGTGGCGTTGTTGCTCAACAGTTTGGTGGTGATCATCGGAATCTTGGGCGGCTACATGTTTTCGGTGTTCATCCAGGATGTGAATCCGGGCGCGTTCGCCGCGGGCATCACGCTGTTGACCGGGGT
>Ga0075364_10000419_pt1 | contig 21262 bp, 18 predicted proteins | sample EndMetdeltDD1764_FD_71517 | JGI IMG/M metagenome (GOLD analysis project Ga0075364, IMG submission 71517) | Populus endosphere microbial communities from Tennessee, USA - Endosphere MetaG P. deltoides DD176-4 | ecosystem: Host-associated > Plants > Roots > Endosphere | place: USA: Tennessee...
AACTGATCGTCGGCCTGCAGACCGACGCGCCGCTGAAGCGTGCCATCATGCCGAACGGCGGTCTGCGCATGGTCGAAAACGGCCTGGAAGCTTTTGGTTTCGAACTCGATCCTTCGGTCAAGGAAGTCTGGACCAAGTATCGCAAGAGCCATAACCAGGGCATCTTTGACGTCTACAGCCCGGAAATCCTGGCCGCTCGCAAGTCTGGCGTCATCACCGGCCTGCCTGATGCATATGGTCGCGGCCGTATCATCGGCGATTATCGCCGCGTCGCTCTTTACGGCACCGATGCGCTACGCGCCTTCCGCCAGAAGGATTTCCGCGCCATCGAGAACGAGGTCTTCACCGAAAGCGTCATGCGCCTGCGTGAAGAACTGTCGGAACAGTTCCGCGCACTCGATGAACTGCGTGAAATGGCCGCAAAGTATGGCTACGACATTTCCAAGCCTGCGACCAATGCGCGCGAAGCAATTCAGTGGACTTACTTCGCCTATCTGGCTGCCGTGAAGGAACAGAACGGTGCGGCAATGTCGCTGGGCCGTGTCTCGACTTTCCTCGACATCTACATCCAGCGCGATCTTGAGGCCGGTCTTCTGACCGAAGAACAGGCCCAGGAACTGATCGACGACATGATCATCAAGCTGCGTATCGTTCGCTTCCTGCGCACGCCAGAATATGATCAGCTGTTCTCGGGCGACCCGACCTGGGTTACCGAATCGATCGGTGGCGTTGGCGAAGACGGCCGTCCGCTGGTCACCAAGTCGAGCTTCCGCTTCCTGCACACGCTCTATAACCTCGGCCCGGCTCCTGAACCGAACCTGACCGTGCTGTGGAGCACCAAGCTGCCGGACGGCTTCAAAAACTTCTGCGCAAAGGTGTCTGCCGATACCAGTGCCATCCAGTACGAGAACGACGACCTGATGCGGCCCAAATGGGGCGACGACTACGGCATTGCATGCTGCGTCTCGGCCATGCGCATCGGTAAGCAGATGCAGTTCTTCGGTGCTCGCTCGAACCTCGCAAAGGCCTTGCTTTATGCGATCAACGGCGGTGTCGACGAAAAGAGTGGCGTGACCGTTGCCAAGGGCTTTGAACCGATCACGGGCGACGTACTCGACTATGATGAAGTCATGGCCAAGTTCGACAAGATGATGGACTGGCTGGCCGCGACCTATGTCAAGGCGCTCAACACCGTCCATTACATGCACGACAAATACGCTTACGAGCGTATCGAAATGGCGTTGCACGACCGCGACATTCTGCGCACCATGGCTTGCGGCATCGCCGGCCTGTCTGTCGCAGCTGATAGTCTGTCGGCCATCAAGCACGCCAAAGTGCATGTGATCCGCAACGAGGCAGGCCTTGCCGTCGATTACAGAATGGAAGGCAGCTACCCCGCTTACGGCAACAATGACGACAGCGTTGACAGCATCGCGGTATGGCTGACCGAGACCTTCATGAAGAAGATCGCCGCCCAGCCATATTTCTATCGCGACTCGATGCCGACACAGTCGGTTCTGACGATCACCTCGAACGTGGTCTACGGCAAGAAGACCGGCAACACGCCGGATGGCCGCCGCGCAGGCGAGCCCTTCGCACCGGGCGCAAACCCGATGAACGGCCGCGACACCAAGGGTTTTGTCGCAGCCGGCGCATCGGTTGCCAAGATCCCGTACGACGCGGCTCTTGACGGCATTTCGTGGACGGCTTCGGCCACCCCGGACTCGCTCGGCAAGACCGAACAGGAACGCGCGCAGAACCTGGCCAATTGCCTTGACGGCTATGCGGCTGCCGGCGGCTTCCATGTCAACGTCAACGTCTTCAATCGCGAGACGCTGGTCGATGCCATGGATCACCCGGAACTCTACCCGCAGCTGACGGTCCGCGTGTCGGGTTACGCCGTCAACTTCGTCAAGCTGACCCGCGAACAGCAACTCGACGTCATCTCGCGTACATTCCACGCGAAGATGTAAGCCGGGCCACCGGACAAAACCGGGCGCAGAGAAAATCTGCGCCCGGGATCTCCGGCCTCTTTATCCGACATAAAACCATGAGCCTCACCATGGATATCCATCACATTACCGACGGTTCGCCAAAGGCGGCCGCCAATCACCACACGCCGCTCGATCACGGCTTTCTTCACTCCGTCGAAAGCGGTGCCGCCGTCGATGGTCCAGGCATGCGCTTCGTTTTCTTTATGGCGGGCTGTCAGTTTCGCTGTCTCTATTGCCACAACCCGGATACCTGGAAACTGCATAACGGCCGTCGTATCACGCTGGATGACGCCATTGCCGAAGTGAAACCCTATGCGGGCTTCCTGAAATTTGCGGGCGGTGTGACCATTTCCGGTGGCGAACCGCTGATGCAGGCAGGTTTCGTGGGCGAGATGTTTCGTCGCATCAAGCAGGATCTGGGTCTGCACACGGCGCTTGATACGCAGGGTTTTCTGCACGGCAATGTCGAGGACTCATTTTTCGACAATGTCGATCTCGTCATGCTCGACATCAAACATTCGGACCCAGACACCTACAAGCGCCTGACCGCACAGCCGCTGCAACCGACGCTGGACTTTGCCCACCGCCTGAAACGCCTGCAAAAAGCAATGTGGCTACGCTATGTGCTGGTGCCCGGCTGGACCGATGGCGCAGAGGACATTGCTCGCCTTGCCGATTTTGTGGCCGACCTCGGCGACATCGTAAAACGCGTGGAAGTGCTGCCGTTCCATCAGATGGGCACCCAGAAATGGGAACAGCTGGGTCTCGAATATACGCTGAAGGATTCTCCGACACCGACGCCGAAATCCGTTGCACAAGCGAAGGCGATTTTTGCCGAGAGAGGTTTGACGGTGGTTTGAAGGAAAGCGGCGGAACTGTTTATTCGCAAGGTGCATTTGGTGCGATTGCGCTGAATTGTTCTGCCGAAAAGCCTGTCGATGTGGGCAGACTTACCAACGAGACTGCGCATCATCCGCCGGCCCACCGTATCGCCACTGATCGTAATACCCAAGCGCCCTATCCTGAGCCGCCCATAACAGGGCGGGGTCTTGCCAGATCATGAAGCCGCCAATGACGAGCGCAGCGACCACCGCCAAACCGATCAATTTGCGGACAACGGTCATCACCAACCAGATCACGCCAATGGCGATGACGCCCATGACCAGCATGGAATAGACGTTTTCAGGGAGATATGAGGCGAGCGTTTCCATGGGGTGCTTATAGAAACAAGCTTTTGGCCGAAGAAAGGCAACGGACTGCTCATCTGCATCGCACCCGATCGAAAGCGTGCACAAAGTATCAGGATCGTCCAGAAGCCCCGAGGGTGATCCCTACTTCAAGGCATCCGCAACACCCGCTTCTGCCAAAATCCTGAGCCCTTCAGCAAACTTGCCACCATCGCCGCCCACCTGCTGCATTTGCCACAGGTTGTCGCTGAGATCGGCATGTTTGACCGGCACAGCCAGCGGATTGGTAATCGACCGGCGGACAAAGGCGAAATATTCCTCGCCGTCGCGCTTGCTCATCGCATCGACGGCATCGACAACGCGCTCTGAAAAACCTTCCTCGCGTAACCGCTGCAACGTCCAGCCGGGACCTTTTTCAACAACGTCATGCAGCCAGCCGACGATAACCTCGTCTTCGCCCGTTACCCGCTCGGCGACACGGCGGACATGATCGATAAAAGGACCACCGGTCTTACTGGACTGACCCTCATGGGCTTGTTCGGCAATTGCCTTGGCGCGCGCAAGCGCATCTGTCGGTAGCAGGGCCATCTTCTTTTTCCTCTGATCGCAGCCTCTCTTGTTAACGAGAAATGGCTTCACAGGCAAAGCCTTGCCCTCAGCGCATAACAGGCAAGCCGCAATGACAATCATCAACACATTGCAATGCATTAATTGGCATGCTAACTAATCGACATCAATTCTTAGTACGCTAATGATCAGTACGCCAGATGAAACGCAACGAAGCTCAATCTGAATTTCTGGAAGCCTTGACCAAGGCCAGCCGCAAGATCCGCACCGCCTTCAACCAGCGTGTGACGGCGCATGGCCTGACCTATCCGCGCGCCCGCGCCCTGTGGCGGCTGGCGGAAAGGCCGGGCATGGCGCAGACCGAACTGGCCTGCGAGCTGGAGCTGGAACAGGCCACCACGGTGCGACTTTTGGACCGGATGGAGGAGCACGGCCTGATAGAACGCCGCCCTTCGCCCAATGACCGCCGCGTGAAACTGATTGCCCTCACTCCGCATGGCGAGGAACAGGCGACGCTGGTTCGCTCGGTTGCCAACCAGATGCGACAGGAAGTGTTCGCCGATATCGACATCGACGACCTGCGCGGGCTGACACAGCTGCTGCAAACCGTAACCGGTCGCGTTGGCGATCTGGAGAATAATCATGTCCCCGCGTGAAACCGCTGCCCGCATGGACGAGAGCACAGACGAAGAGATTTTGCCCTCCAAGACCGACGAAGCCAAGGATGAGGACAAGCAGGCCGTAACGACCGAAGAGGTGGCACCCGCCCCCACTCCGGCGGCACCGCCGGCCTTTATTCCGAAACCGCCGCTGATCGCATTCGGTTATATGCTGGCATCCATCATCGTGATGCTCACACAGGGCCTTGGCCTTTCGTTCCTCACCGTAAACCTGCAGCAGGTGGCCGGGCCGCTGGGCGTGACCACCAATGAAGCCGCATGGCTGATGGCAGCCTATGTGTTTCCAAACGCCAGCCTCGGCCTTTTCCTGTTCAAGATCCGCATGCAATATGGCATCCGCAATTTTGCCGAGATTGCCATCGTCATCTATGTTCTGGTGTCGATCGCCCATCTATGGGCCAACGATTTCACCTCGGCGATGATCCTGCGCTTTTTTGCAGGTGCTGCCGCCGCGCCGCTTTCCTCGCTCGGCTTCCTCTACATGATCGAGGTGTTTCCGCCCAAGCAGAAGCTCAGCATTGGCCAGTCTCTGGCGCTGACGGCAATTGCCCTGCCGACACCGGTTGCCGGTCTGCTTTCGCCCGGCCTGTTCGATCTCGGCGACTGGGCAACGCTCAACATGCTCGAACTCGGCCTGTCGCTGGTTTCTCTTGCCTTCATCTATCTTCTGCCGCTGACCTCTGCGCCGCGTATGAAGGTGATGCAGTGGATGGACTATGTCAGCTTCACCTTCCTCGCCGTCTGCATGGGCTGTTTTGCCGCCGCCCTGACGCTTGGCCGCCTCTATTGGTGGACAGAAGCGCCGTGGCTGGGCTGGATGTTTGCGGTGGGTGTGGCCTCTGGCATGATCTTTGCCGTCATCGAGCTTAACCGCCGCAATCATCTGATCGATATCCGCTGGATTACGTCCCGGGAAATCATCCACTTCGCCGGCATCCTGCTGCTGTTCCGCATTCTTTTGTCGGAACAGTCGAGCGGCGCAATCAATATGTTCCGCCAGCTCGGCCTGCTGAACGACCAGCTACAGGGGCTTTATTGGGTGATCCTTGTCGGCTCGCTTGGTGCCGGGGCCTTCTGCGCATGGCTGTCACGGCCGGGCAGAGCAGAAATCATCCATGCGATCTCGCTGCTGCTGCTCGCTATCGGCAGCTATATGGACAGTCAGTCCACCGTACTGACCCGGCCCGAGCAGATGTATTTCAGCCAGTTTCTGGTGAGCTTCGCCATGGGCCTTTTCCTACCACCGGCAATGGCGGTTGGCTTTGCGGCTGCCCTGCAACGCGGCCTCGTTTACATCCTAAGCTTTCTGGCGGTGTTTCTCGCCACCCAGAAGGTCGGTGGTTATCTCGGCAGTGCACTGTTCGGATCTTTCGTGACATGGCGCGAACAGTTCCACTCGTTCCGCATCATATCGCGATTGAACCCGACCGACCCGCTTTTGACGGCGCGATTGCAGCAATATGGCGCAGCTTTTGCCAAGGTCACGCAGGACCCCTCGTTGCGCAGCATTCAAGGGGCAAGCCAACTGCAAAAGCTCATACAGCAACAAGCCTATGTGCTGGCCTATAACGACGCTTTCCTGCTGACGTCAGCCATGTCGCTTCTGGCGCTTGCATGCCTGTGCCTGCACATGGCCTGGCGGCATCGCCATTCGCTTTTCAAGTCACGCGAGGCGGAAATGCCCGTGGCCGTGAATTCCTGATTTCAAAGTCAACGAACACCAAGAAGAACAAGACAATGAACGCCCTCCGCTCTCTCGCCACCTATGTGGCCCTTCTCATCGGTGCCGCCGGCATTCTGGTGATCCTCTATACCTGGCAGCTGCCGCCCTTCCACAACTCGGTGGAAACCACCAATGACGCCTATGTACGCGGTCAGGTGACCCTGCTCAGCCCGCAGCTGGCCGGATACCTCGTCGAAGTGCCGGTGCAGGATTACCAGAAGGTCAAGGCAGGCGACCTGATCGCCCGCATCGACGACCGCATTTTCACCCAGAAGCTGGAACAGGCGAAGGCAACAGAAGCACAGGCCGAGGCCGCGCTCGACAATTCGCAGCAGAGTCAGAAGACGGCCGAAGCCAAGATCGTTTCCGCCAAGGCAGCGGTCGAAAGCGCCAAGGCCGTTCTGGACGCCGCCCGCACCGCCAATGACCGCACGATCGCACTGCTGGAAAAGAATATTGCCAGCCAGAGCGAAGCCGAAAAGAACCGCGCCACCTACAATCAGGCCATTGCCGCCGTGCATCAGGCAGAAGCCGCCGAACAGGTTGCTGAGCAGGACCTCAATACTGTGATCGTCAGCCGCCGTTCGCTGGAAGCGACCGTTGAAGGGGCCAAGGCCGCTGTGGAACTGGCCGACATCGACCTGCAGAACACCCGCATCACCGCACCGCAGGACGGCACGCTGGGCGAGGTTTCCGGCCGGCTTGGCCAGTATGTTTCCGCCGGCACGCAGCTGACTTCCGTCGTGCCCGACCACACATGGGTTGTTGCCAACTTCAAGGAAACGCAGCTCGCCGGCATGACGGTCGGCCAGAAGGTGAGCTTTACCGTCGATGCACTGGGCCACCGGACGTTTACAGGCCGGATCGAACGGTTCGCACCGGCGACCGGCTCAGAGTTCACCATCATCAAGGCCGATAATGCCACCGGCAACTTTACCAAGGTCGCTCAGCGCGTGCCGGTGCGTGTCGCCATCGATGCCGGGCAGTCCCTGTCCGAAAAGCTGGTACCGGGCATGTCCGTCATCGCCAGCGTAGACGTGGCACAGGCTGGCACCGATGTAGCCAGCGCCGCCGCACACTAATCCACCGCAGCGCAAGAAGAAGCCCCGCACCAGATCTCCTGTGCGGGGCTTTTAGAGCGGTTTATTGTGAAACATGGGCCGTGCCGCCCTTGCGGGCCGGATCGCGGGTGTGGTGGCTGTCGCGTTCTCCACCGCCGCCGGACACCTTGCTTTTGGTGCGAACCTCGTCATCTGCCGGCGGCTTGTTGATTTCGAGCGGCGCCTTGGCATTCTGTTGCGAGGAACCGGGACCACCCTGACGGATGCTGGCGGGTGTTTTGGTCGATGTGCTCATCGTAACCTCCTCTGAAAAAGTTCTATCGATCCTGCTGGTAACCCTGGTGCGTTGTGTTCACCTTGGCATTGCCCTGCTGGCCCTGTTTGGCCGGATCGCCGACGGACTTTGCCTCGACATGTTGCAAATCGGAATGGGTCTGTTCGCCCGATCCCTTGTGGCTGAGGTTTTCGTCGGGCGTCGGGGGAAGTTTGCTACCCATGAGTGGCCTCCTTCTTCTTGAGTTTACGAACGACCTAATCGACGCGCGGCACGGATGTTCCCGAATTTTCAGCACTGAAAATGCAAAAGCCCCGGACATCGCCGTCCGGGGCCTCGTTCTTTTGCAGGAGATAGGTGGATCACGCCGCGCGGTTTCGGTAATGACCGACGGAAGTCACCTGCTGCATTTCGAAACGGGAAAGCAGGTCCGACAGGCGGGTGCTTTCTTCGGCAAGGCCGGCTCCAGCGGCATTCATTTCCTCGACCATGGCAGCATTCTGCTGGGTCACCTGATCCATATGGTTGACCGCGGTATTGATCTCGGTGAGACCCGAGGCCTGTTCCCGCGCGCCGAGAGCGATGGCATCCATATGTTTGTTGATGGCGGAAACGAGATCGGCGATCTCCTTCAGGCCGTTGCCGGTATCGTTGACCAGCGTGACCCCTTGGGTGACGGCAGCTTCCGAATTGCCGATCAACGACTTGATCTCCTTGGCGGCATTGGCGGAGCGCTGGGCAAGTTCACGCACTTCCTGCGCCACCACCGCAAAGCCCTTGCCAGCCTCGCCTGCACGGGCGGCTTCGACACCGGCATTCAGCGCCAGAAGGTTGGTCTGGAAGGCGATATCGTTGATGACGCCAATGATCTGACCGATCTGCGCAGACGCTGTTTCGATCTTGCCCATGGCATTGATGGCATTGGAAACCACCGAACTGGAGGTACCGGCACGCGTGCTGGCATGGCGGACCATTTCGCGGGCTTCGGCGGCACGCTCCGAGGTCTGCTTGACGTTGGTGGTAACCTCTTCCAGAGCCGCTGCCGTTTCTTCCAGCGAGGCGGCCTGCTGTTCGGTGCGCTTGGCAAGCTGATCGGACGCGGTGGAAATTTCGCCGCTGCCGCTGCGAACCGTCAAAGCCGATTTCGCGACCCCTTCCAGCGCATCGCGCAACTGGCGCACGGAGCTGTTGAAATCGTGGCGAAGCGCCTCGAACTGTTCGGAGAACACCTCGTCGATTTCGCAAAGAAGATCGCCGGAAGCGAGACGGCGAAGACCGCTGGCCAAGCCGGACGTCGCCTGCGTGAGACGCGCTTCTGCTTCGCTTTCGGCACGCTTCTGGAAAGCGATGCGCTCCACTTCGGCAGTTTCGCGCGAGCGGGCAGCTTCCGCTTCCAGTTCGCGGTTATGAACCGAAGCTTCACGGAAGACTTCGACGGCGCGAGCCATGTCGCCGATCTCGTCCTTACGGGCGGCACCGGCAATAGTGACCGACAGATCACCCGCTGCAAGCTTGCGCATAGCGCCGGTCAGTTCGGTAATCGGGTTGGCAATGCGGAAGATGATGGTGGAGAAACCGACCACCGACAGCGCCAGCGCCAGCAGCGTGGCGATGCCGTAAACAACGATCGACTGGATGGAGGCTGCATTATTGGCAGCCGTTATCGCCGTCATTTCTTTCAGTGCAGCCGAGGCGATGTCGGCAAGCGATGCCTGTGCAGGCGCTGCCGCCTTGCGCCAGTCGTCGACATTCATGGCAAACGGCTGACCGGCCTGAAACTGCTTGATGGCGGCAGCCTTCTGATCGGCATAGGTGCCGGAGAAATAGGTGTTCTGGGCAACCCTGTGCAGATCACGAACGGCAGCCGGCGTGGTGTCGCTGGCAACGACCTGAGAGATCACATCCCATGCCAGAAACACACGGGCATCCTGCACGGCGATTTCGGCGAGCTTTTCCGCCGGCAAAGCCTGCTTGGAAATGATGGCGCCGACGATTGTGGAATTGGCGGTGCCGAGCTGCGTGCGCGACGTCCAAGCCAAGGAACGCAACTGCGTGAACATGATCATGGCCGGGCCACGGGCATTGATGACCGCTTCAACCTGATAGGACGCCTTTTCGAGGTCCACAAGCATCTGGTCGGCAAGCGTCAGCGCGCTCTTGGTTGTGGCAGCATCACGATCCTTGACCGGCAGAGCCAATGCGGCATCAACGTTAGGGCGGAGATCCAGCCATTTGGCGTAGTTTTCGAGAACCGGACCGAGGCTTGTTTTCAGGCTGGCCGGTTCGACAGTGTCGATGACCGACTTGGCATCTTTGAAAGCGGCATCGAGATCGCGCCGGCCGTCATCGATATTCTTTCGGGTGGAAGCCATATCGGCAGGCTCCAGCTTGGCAGCCGAGCTGATCGCGCCGCGTTCGCCGCGCATGCCGAGAAGCGCATCGAACAAAGATTTGTCGAGCGACGCAAGGCCGGCAAGCTGGCTGGATGTGCGCTGCGCTTCGACCTGTCGCAACAGCTGCTGCGCCATCAGGCCCATGACCGTGAGACTGAGAACCGCAAAAACGGTAACCAGTATGTTCCGAACCGAAAGTTTCATCGAACTACCCCCAAAGGGACCGGCGCGGGACGCAATTCCCGTTGCGAGCGTCGATCCGATATCCTCCGCGCGATCTTGCGATCCCGCATTGCAGAAGAGATGTTCAATATTGACTAAATTTCCCCTAATTAATGCGGGGTCAGAACGGCGATAATCGTCAAATTATATTGTGCGTCGCAGCAATTCTATTTGCGACACAAGAATAAACGAGCAAACGCTTTCGCAACGAGCAAATTATCGATAGTTTCGACACTGACGATCCGCAATGCGACACTTAACCGAAGCGGCGCAGTGCTTCGGCGAACAGATCTGCGTCTACGTTGCCACCGGATGTGACCGCGATTACCGCGTCACCCTTCACCTCTTCCTTTCGGAAAAGCGCGGCAGCCAGCGCAACGGCAGCGCCGGGTTCCACGACGATCTTGAGACGCGTGAAGGCCAGCACCATGGCTTTTAACGCCTCGTCATCACTGACCACGAGACCGGAGCCGCAAAGGCGTGACGTGATGGGAAAGGTTATGTTTCCCGGCGCGGGCGTGAGGATGGCATCGCAGACAGAGCCCCCCATGGCCGGGTTGCGCTCGATATGGCCGGAAGCAAGCGAACGAGCCGTATCGTCGAACCCTTGCGGTTCAGCCGGCCGGACCAGAAAATCCGGCGCATCTGCTTCAAGCGCCAGAGCAATACCGGAGGTCAGGCCACCACCACCGCAAGGCACAAGAACCTCGGCGCGGGCGATGCCGAACTCTTTCGCCTGTTCGGCGATTTCCAACCCGACCGTGCCCTGCCCGGCAACCACATAGCGATCATCGAACGGGCGGATGAGTGTGAGGTTACGCTCAGTGGAAAGACGCTCGCCGATGGCGTCGCGGTCTTCGTTCTGGCGGTCGTAGAGCACGACTTCTGCACCATAGGCGCGGGTGTTTTCGATCTTCATCCTTGGTGCATCCGACGGCATGATGATGACCGCCGGCACACCATGCATGCGCGCGGCCAGCGCCACGCCTTGCGCGTGGTTGCCGGAGGAAAAAGCGAGGACACCTCGCGCCCGTGTCTCTTCATCAAGCACGGAGATGGCCGACCACGCGCCCCGGAACTTGAACGAACCGGTCAACTGCAGGCACTCCGCTTTGACAAACAGCCGCCGCCCGGCGATTTCATCGAGAAAAGGCGAGGACAGCAAAGGCGTGCGACGGGCATGATTGCCGATCCGTTCGCGAGCGGCCCTGATCATTGCGATATCGGTCATGGATTTCCCCGGCGCGTACTTTTGGCGAGAGACGGCGAAGCACACCGTCCGCACCAATCTTGCGGCTTGCGCGACAACTGGCAAGCCCGCACGCGAAAGCGGCGCAAAATTTCAGCCGAGGCTGTGGTAACGACGCCGGAAATAGACAAGGGCCTCGTCTTCATCACCACCGGTCTGCATGCCGAGAACCTGACAGAAGAGGACATGGTGCGTGCCGCTGGCGACTGCGCTTTCGATGCGGCAATCGAACGAAACAAGTGCATTTTCGAGAACAGGTGCGCCGGTGTCACCCGTCACCCACTCACCAACGGAAAAGCGCTCCGCCTGCGGCGTGGAACCGCCAAAGGTACGCGAGATGTTTTCCTGACCTGATGTCAGGGTGTTGACGCACAACACGTCGTTTTTCTCGAACAGGCCGGCAACAGAGCTGGCCCGATTGAGACAGACGAGAAGCGTGGGCGGCGTATCGGTAACGCTGGTGACGGCAGATGCCGTGAAGCCTGCGCGACCGGCAGGGCCATCGGTGGTAACGACATGTACGGCGGCCGCCAGACGCGACATGGCCTCGCGGAAGGCCAGCCTTGCGGTTTCGGCATCCTCTTGCGGCGTCATTCCCACTCCAATTCCGATATTACACATGTCAGCGCCGAAGACGCCGGTCACATACCTACCGCCAGTGACGGAAAGCGCAATAGGTATCGACAATGGCTTGTCGCCGCCGCCGTTCTGCGCATACTCGCCATGGGGGAACACGCCGCCAAAACGGCTGTGTCAGCAACGGGATATTCGAGGAATTGGTATGACTGATTTTCGCAAACGCTGCCTGGCTTTCGAGCGGATTTCCGGGATTTTCTGCGGAATTCCGCATCCGGTCGCAATCGAGGTATCGGCGGCAGCCGGACCGGATTTTCTCTGCATAGACTGGGAGCATGCGCAGATTAGCCGCGAGCGGATAGAGGATTTGGTGCGCGCCGCCGATGTGCGTCAGGTGCCCGCCATGGTGCGCGTGCCCGGCCATGCCTCCGAATGGACGGCAGCGGTGCTGGACGCGGGAGCCGCAGGCGTGCTGGTGCCGCGCATTTCCAATGCCGAACAGGCCCGTGCAGCCGTGAAGGCAACACGGTTTCCGCCAGTCGGCGAGCGCGGTCTCGGGCCGGGGCGCGCCACATCCTACGGTTACCACATTCCCGACTATCTGGCGGCGGCCAATGAGCGGCTGGTTCTAGCCATTCAGGTGGAAACCGCAGAAGGGCTTGCCAATATCGACGAGATCGTTGCCGTGGAAGGGATCGATGTCATTTTTGTCGGCCCTTCCGATCTCGCCGCATCGCTGGGCGCGACCAGACCTGCGGATGCAGATCGGCTGGATGCGGCCATCGTCACCATTGCGCAGGCCACGCGTAAAGCCGGCAAGGTCGCAGGCATCTTTCGCCCGACGGTATCGGATGTCGGCAAATGGTCGGCCGCCGGCATGACCTTCTTCATTCTGGGCAGTGATACACGTTATCTCGGTGCCGGTATCGCTGCAGGCATGGAGACCGCCCGAAAGGCTTGATCCCTCCGGCTCTAAGCCGGGCCAAACACCGACCAGCCGGTGCGCGCCGCAAACATTTCCAGCGCCAGCGAACCCAGCAGCGAATTACCGTTGTGATTGAGGCCCGGAGACCAGACTGTGACAGCCGCCTTGCCGGGCGCGACGGCCAGAATGCCGCCGCCTACACCGCTTTTACCGGGCAGACCGACACGATAAGCAAATTCGCCCGAGCCGTCATAATGGCCGCAGGTCAACATCAGTGCATTGATACGACGCGCCCGCTGGCTGGAAACGACAGAATGGCCGGTGAGCGGATTGGTGCCGCCGGCCGCCAGAAAAAGACCGGCATGGGCAAGCTGCGTGCAGGTCATGGCAAGCGCGCAGTGGTGGAAATAAACGCCGAGCACATGTTCGACCGGATGCGTGAGCTTGCCGAACGAACGCATGAAATTGGCAAGGGCGGCATTGCGAAAACCCGTCGCTTCTTCCGAGCGTGCAACATCCGGGTCGATGGCGATCGTTTCGTCATCGGCAAGGTAACGCACGAAACGAACGATTTCGCCGATCGCTTCGCGCGGAGTGTGACCGGCAAGCACGAGATCGCTGACGGCGATCGCACCGGCATTGATGAACGGGTTGCGCGGTTTGCCGCCTTCGTTTTCCAGCTGGACGATGGAGTTGAAGGCAGAGCCGGACGGTTCGCGCCCCACGCGGTTCCACGTCGTTTCACCGTGTTTGCCGAGCGCCATGGTCAGCGTAAAAACTTTCGAGACACTCTGGATGGAAAACGGCTCGTCAGCGTCACCGACCTTGTGAACATGACCATCGACCGTGATCAGCGACATGCCGAACTTCTTTGGATCGACATGCGCGAGCTGGGGAATGTAATCGGCGACCTTGCCTTCGCCGAGGCGCGGCTTCAGCTCCTCGTGGATATCATCCAGGATCGCCTGCAGATCTGCCATGAAACGCTTCCCCGTTTTAGCCCTCGCCGCTGATATCACCGGCATCTTATCAAGCTGTTTATTGGCCGAATGACGGACCTTGCGCAACCGCCATGGCATTGATCCCTGCACAATCAAGCCGGGCGTGCCGGTGTTGCACATTTACAGGACGCTTTGAGGACTGCGCCGCCGCTCCACAGCCTTACATTCGTCAACTGTCAGGCGGCTAAAGCAATGTCCTGACGGCAAAATTCGCTGCAGGGTCGAAAAACCTGTTTCCATTCCGGCGATGCCATCGATATGGTCCGCCGCCAAAGAACCATACCGGGCGCGACGCACAATATGCGCACCGGCGAACGAGGAATTGATGATGAGCAGCTACGTCCTGACCGTTTCCTGCCCCACCAGCCGGGGCATTGTGGCGGCGATTTCGGGTTATCTGGCCGAGAAGGGCTGCAACATCATCGACAGTTCGCAGTTCGATGATATCGACGCACAGCGCTTTTTCATGCGCGTCAGCTTCATTTCCGAAGAGGGCATCGACCGGCAGGCGCTGCTCACCGGTTTTGCGCCGGTCGCCGAAAAATTCGAGATGGAAGCAGAAATTTTCGATGCCACCGAGCGCATGAAGGTTCTGCTGATGGTGTCGCGTTTCGGCCATTGCCTGAACGACCTGCTTTACCGGTCGAAAATCGGCGCGCTGCCGATCGATATCGTCGGTGTGGTTTCCAACCATTTCGATTACCAGAAGCTGGTGGTGAACCACGACATTCCGTTCCACCACATCAAGGTGACGAAGGAAAACAAGCCGCAGGCCGAAGCGCAGCTGATGGAGATCGTGGAAAGCTCCGGCACCGAACTGGTGGTTCTCGCCCGCTACATGCAGGTACTGTCCGATGCGCTCTGCAGGAAGATGTCGGGGCGCATCATCAACATCCATCACTCCTTCCTGCCGAGCTTCAAGGGCGCCAACCCTTACAAGCAGGCTTACCAGCGCGGCGTGAAGCTGATTGGCGCAACGGCCCATTACGTAACAGCTGATCTCGACGAAGGCCCGATCATCGAGCAGGACACCGTGCGCGTGACGCATGCGCAGAGCCCGGAAGATTACGTTTCGCTCGGCCGTGACGTCGAAGCGCAGGTTCTGGCCCGTGCCATCCATGCACATATCCACCACCGCGTGTTCATCAACGGCAACCGCACCATCGTCTTTCCGCCGAGCCCGGGCAGCTATGCTTCGGAACGCATGGGTTGAGAAAACCCCCGCGCGAATATGAGCGTCCATTAGAAAAAGCTCGTATTTTCTGAACAAATTCGCTAAAAGCAGCACTCAAAGGCGGCGCAATCAAAGATTGTGCCGCCTTCCGATTCCGGCGGTTAAAATTTGGTTAAGCATTTCATGGGATGGCGTTTTGACTTTATCGCCAACATGATACGACTGCTTAACCACAAGGGGAAAGCGGTTGTGCCTGACAAAAAAATGCCCGCATCGCCGCGCTCGCTTCGCGCCATGCCGACGCTGCCTTTGTGGCTGACCGGCATCTTTCTGCTGGCCATTATCACTGTCACCGGCCTCATTCTTCTGGAAAACTACAAAAGCTCGCTTGCTGCCGGCGAAGAGCGGGCAAAATCCTCTGCGCATGTGGTGGCCGCGCATGTGGAATGGATGATGGAGGCAAGCAATCAGGCTCTGCGTCGCGTCGATTCCGCACTCGGCGACAAACCGATCGACAGCCCTGAAAATACGCTGGCCAACATTGCCGAGGCGGTGGGCGACCTGCCGTCCGGTTTCGAATATTCGGTATTTGACGCTAATGGCCTGCAGCGTTTTTCCAGCATCCCGAATGCGGCACCGCTCAATCACGGTGAGCGCGGTTATTTCCAGCGCCTGCGTGATGGAGAGCCGATTGCGATTTCGCGCCTGTTCGAGGATGAACGCACCTCCAAACCGGCCTTCATGATCGCCCGTCGCATTACCCGCAACGCCGAGTTCCGCGGCGTTGCAACCATCGCCATTCCTAACGAGACTATGGATCGTTTCTGGGCCTCAATGGGACTGGGACCACATTCCACCGTGTCTGCCGTGCGCGACGACGGCTGGCTGGTGGCGCGCCGTCCCGTGTCCGACAAGGCGGTCGATCTGAGCACGACCGAGTGGTATCCGATGACCCGCTCGGCGGCTTCCGGTGTCTATCACAGCCCTGTCTCGCCGATCGACGGACGCTCGCGCATCGTCGGTTTCTGGAAGGTGACCGGCTGGCCGCTGATTTCACTGTCAGCGATAGACCGTCAGGAAGTTCTCGACCAGTTCTGGAGCAATGTGCGCTCGGACGCACTTTTCGCGATCCCGCTTATGGTAGTGCTTATCCTCGCCTCATTGTGGATCACCCGGCTGCTTTATCGATACGCCGCACGCAATGAGGAGCTGGAACAGGCGCTTGAGCGGAACCGTTTTTTGCTGCGCGAAATTCACCATCGGGTAAAAAACAATCTTCAGGCCGTGTTGGCGCTGGTGCGCCTGCAGCCACTGCCGCAAGAGGCGCGCGCCGACATGACACGTCGCGTGGGCGCAATGATCGCCGTGCATGAGCAGATCTACCAGCGCGACGAATACGACCGCGTGGAAGTAGCCCCCTACGCACACAAGCTGATCAAGGATGTTGCCTCCGCCTATAACACGCCGGTGACGCTGGATCTCGACCTGCAATCGGTAACGGTGGATCGCGAACAGGCTCTGCCGCTTGGCATGATCATCAACGAGGTGGTTTCAAACGCCTTCAAATACGCCTTTGCCAATCGGACCTCAGGTAAACTGACCGTCAGACTGCACCAGGAAGCCAATGCCTTCAGCCTGACAATTCGCGACGATGGCCCCGGTCTTGTTGACGAAAGCGAAAGACGCACCGGCATGGGCAGCAAATTGATCGGCAGCTTTGTCAAACAGCTGCACGGCGCATACAGTTTGCGAAACGAAAACGGCGCCGTCTTCGAGATGACGGCGCCGCTTTCTGTCGAATAATTCCAGCCCTTAACTTATCGGCGCTGGTTATAGACGTCCACGCACACGGCGCCGAGCAGCACGAGCCCCTTGATGACCTGCTGGTAATCGATGCCGATGCCGAGGATGGACATGCCGTTGTTCATGACACCCATCAGGAACGCGCCGATGACTGCGCCGGTGACCTTGCCGACACCGCCGTAAGCAGAGGCACCGCCGATGAAGCAGGCCGCGATAACGTCAAGCTCGAAGCCGGTACCGGCCTTTGGCGTGGCGCTGTTGAGGCGTGCCGCGACGACGAGACCGGCAAGTGCCGCCAGAACGCCCATATTGACGAAAGTCCAGAATACCAGACGCGTGGTCTTGATACCCGACAGTTCAGCCGCGCGCGCGTTGCCGCCAACCGCATAGATCTGCCGCCCGAGAATGGTGCGGTTGGTGAAGAAGCCATAAGCAACAATCAACGCCGCCATGATGATCAGCACGTTGGGCAGGCCGCGATGCGAAGAGATCAGGTAGGCGACGTAACCGACGGCGGCCAGGACAACGATGTTCTTGCCGACGAAGAAACCGAATGGCTCGCTTTCGACACCATGCATGACACGGCGCGAGCGGCTGCGGAAATTCTGCCACACGAGCAGGCACGCCAGCACAATGCCGATCAGGAACGAGGTGAGGTAGATGCCGCTATCCGACGAGATCAGCTCAACGATATAGCCGGAAGACAGTTTCTGGAAGATCGGCGGGAACGGGCCGATGGCCTGACTGCCGAGGATGGCGATCATGAAACCGCGGAAAACCAGCATGCCCGCCAGTGTCACGATGAAGGACGGGATCTTGAAATAGGCGACGAAATAACCTTGCACACCGCCGATCATGCCGCCGACAACGAGGCAGGCGATGATCGCCAGCCAGATATCGACGCCCCACCGTACCATCAACAGACCCGCAAGCCCGCCGATAAAGCCCGCAACCGAACCGACCGACAGATCGATATGGCCGGTGACGATAACCATCAGCATGCCGAGCGCCATGATGACGATGTAGGAGTTCTGCAACACGATATTGGTGACGTTGAGCGGCCTCAAAAGAATGCCGTCCGTCGCAAACTGGAAGAAGATGACGATGAAGACCAGCGAGATCAGCATGCCGTAATCGCGAAGGTTTTCCTTCCAGAAACCGGTCGCCGCCTTTGGCGCGACCGCTGCTTCCTGTGGAGTGCTCATGGTTATTTCTCCCTGCGGCGCATGATGGCGCGCATGATATTTTCCTGCGTTGCCTCTTCGCCGGCCACTTCGCCGACGAATTCTCCCTCGTGCATCACCATGATGCGGTCGCAAGTGCCGATGAGTTCGGGCATTTCCGACGAGATCACGATGACGGCCTTCCCGGCATCCGCAAGTTCGTTGATGATGGAATAGATTTCGTATTTCGCGCCGACATCGATGCCGCGCGTCGGTTCATCGAGGATCAGGATATCCGGGCCGGTGAACAGCCATTTCGACAGCACGACCTTCTGCTGGTTGCCGCCGGACAGCTTTCCGGTTTCCTGATAGACATTGTGGCTTCGGATCCGCATACGGGTACGGAATTCCTGCGCCACCTTCATTTCCGAGATATCGTCGATCACACCACGGGTCGAAACACCGCCAAGATGCGCCAGCGAAATGTTCTTGCGGATATCTTCCGCCAGGATGAGACCCAGTTGCTTGCGGTCTTCGGTCACATAAGCGAGACCCGCCTTGATGGCCTTGTGCACATCCGACGTATCGACCTTGCTGCCGCGAACCTTCACCGTACCGGTGATGTCACGCCCATAGGCCTTGCCGAAAACACTCATGGCGAATTCGGTGCGGCCGGCGCCCATCAGGCCGGAAATGCCGACGACCTCGCCCGCCCGAACGTTCATCGACACGTTCTTGACGACCTGCCGGCTGGAATGCTGCGGGTGATAGACCGACCAGTTCTCGACTTCGAAAATGACCTCGCCGATTTTGGGTGTGCGCGACGGGTAACGGCTTTCGAGATCACGATCGACCATGCGGCGCACGATCTCGTCCTCATCGACTTCACCCTCATGACAATCGAGCGTGCCGACCGTTCTACCGTCGCGCAGAACCGTAATGCGGTCTGCAACCTCGGTAATCTCGTTCAGCTTGTGGCTGATCATGATCGAGGTGATGCCGTTGCGGCGAAATTCCTTCAGAAGCTCCAGAAGTGCCGCACTGTCGGTTTCGTTGAGCGATGCCGTCGGCTCGTCGAGGATCAGCAGGCGCACGTCCTTGGACAACGCCTTGGCGATTTCCACGAGCTGCTGCTTACCCACACCGAGATTGGTGATCAGCGTTTCAGGCGCTTCGCTTAAGCCCACCTTGGCGAGCAGCTCCTTCGTGCGCTTGTAACGTTCATCGCGATCGATAACGCCGAATTTCGAAGGCCCTTTGGCCAGAAAGATATTTTCCGCGATCGACATCAGCGGAATGAGCGCAAGCTCCTGATGAATGATGATGATACCGAGCTTTTCGGAATCGTTGATATCGCGAAAATGGCGTTCCTCACCGCTGTAGAGGATCGAGCCCTCATAACTGCCGTGCGGATAAACCCCGGACAAAACCTTCATCAGGGTGGATTTGCCCGCGCCGTTTTCGCCGACCAGAGCGTGAATTTCGCCCTCACGAACGGTAAAACTGACGTCGGACAGCGCCTTAACGGCGCCAAAGCTTTTTGAAATTCCGCGCATTTCAAGAATAGGCGGCTTCTCCGCCGCAAGCGGGACCGGATCAAGCATGACAATACCTCATAGACAAGGAGCCGCGCGGCGAAAACGCCGCGCGGCTTTTCAGAGATTACTTGATCTGTGCTTCGGTGTAATAACCGCTCTTGACCAGAACATCGACATTGGTCTTGTCGATAGCAACCGGCTTCAGGAGGTAGGACGGAACGACCTTGTTACCGTTGTTGTAGGTCTTGGTGTCGTTGACCTCAGGCTCCTTGCCGCTCATGACGGCATCAACCATGTCGACGGTAACCTTTGCGAGGTCACGGGTGTCCTTGAAGATGGTCGAATACTGTTCGCCGGCGATGATAGACTTGACCGAAGGAACTTCGGCGTCCTGACCGGATACGAACGGCATCGGCATATCGCCGGAACCGTAACCGACGCCCTTGAGCGACGAAAGAACGCCGATCGAGATACCATCATAAGGCGACAGAACTGCGTTCAGCTTCTTGTCGGAATAGGTCGAGGACAGGATGGCGTCCATACGGGCCTGAGCCGTTGCCGGATCCCAGCGCAGGGTAGCAACCTTGTCCATGCCGGTCTGGCCGGAACCGACAACGAGCGTGCCCTTGTCGATCAGCGGCTGCAGCACGCTCATCGCACCGTCATAGAAGAAGTAGGCGTTGTTATCGTCCGGCGAACCGCCGAAGAGTTCGATGTTGAACGGACCCTTTTCGGTGTCGGCTTTCAGACCCTTGACCAGCGTCGTTGCCTGCAGAACGCCAACCTGGAAGTTGTCGAACGTGGCGTAGTAGTCGACATTAGGCGTATCGCGGATCAGGCGGTCATAAGCGATGACCTTGATACCGGCATTGTGAGCCTGGGCCAGAACGTCCGAGAGCGTGGTACCATCGATCGAGGCAACGACGAGAACCTTCGCGCCCTTGGTGATCATGTTTTCGATCTGGGACAGCTGGTTCGGAATATCGTCTTCCGCGTACTGCAGGTCGGTCGAGTAACCGCGTTCCTGCAGAACCTTGATCATGTTGTCGCCGTCGGCAATCCAGCGAGCCGAAGACTTGGTCGGCATGGCAACGCCAACGAGGCCCTTGTCGGCCGCGAATGCCGGGGCGGCAAAAGCGACGGCAGCCGCAATTGCCACCGTCGACAGATATTTGAATACACTCATGACTTCTCTCCCAAAAAAGCGAGCTCCCAACGAGCCGCTTGATCCTCCAAGGCGACGGCTTCTTGCCGCCGCCATTGTCACTCCCCGGCGCATTGCGCCGTTATTTTTTCAACCTTGCCGATTGAGCATCCCGAAACCACTCCTAATTTCGAGGGGTGCGTCAATGGTTATCACGCGGCAGACCGGCTGTTTGCGCGATACGCTGATATTTGATCGCCGGCTCCAGAACCGCGCCGGATTCCATCTGCCCGACGATGCCGCGCTGGATTTCCTGCCAGGGCGTCTGATGCTTCGGATACTGGTAACCGCCATCGGCCGCGAGCGCCTTGTGACGTGCTTCCAGCTCTTCCGCCGAAATCAGGATGTCTGCCGTACCTTTGCCGACGTCGATGCGAACCTTGTCGCCCGTGCGCAGGATGGCAAGACCACCACCTGCCGCCGCTTCCGGCGAGGCGTTCAGAATTGACGGGCTGCCGGATGTGCCGGACTGGCGACCGTCACCAATACAGGGAAGCGACGAGACGCCCTGCTTCAACAGGTAATCCG
>Ga0075364_10000420_pt1 | contig 21248 bp, 18 predicted proteins | sample EndMetdeltDD1764_FD_71517 | JGI IMG/M metagenome (GOLD analysis project Ga0075364, IMG submission 71517) | Populus endosphere microbial communities from Tennessee, USA - Endosphere MetaG P. deltoides DD176-4 | ecosystem: Host-associated > Plants > Roots > Endosphere | place: USA: Tennessee...
ATTGGGCCAATCGTCCAGAGATTTCCCCATTTTCCTCCCCGATCCGTTGCTTGCTTGAATCGATAGGCATCTCCTGCACGAACTTCAGCATTAAACCCGGCATTATTGACATCATTAATCGTTCCGACTCCCATGAACCAGGACATATCGTAAGCCATAAGCTCAGCGATGCTTTTGTTGATAGAAATATCTTCACCATGCTTCGTATCTCTCAATCCATGTAAGTCTGCAGCTCGCTCCTTAATAATGCCTCGAATAATATTTTTTAGACTCTCGCTCGGCGTATTTTGGGTATAAAAGTTAAGCATGGCAATAACTTCAGCTCCCCCATCGGCCATATTTAAAGAACCATCCTGATTAAACGCTTTTGAAAATTTACCCAAGTCACAAAAAACACTTGGATCAGTGTCTCCTTTTGCTGCCAAGACCTCTCTCATATCTTCTAACTTCTTCTTACTAAAAAGCTCATTCAAACTATCTACCTGAAGCACTCGCTTCAGTTCTTCTGGATTTGTCAGATAGTTATACGCCATAAACATCGTATTGATAGCTGCTCCCATTTTGGAATCTGATTCATGATCTTTTGTGTATGCTTCTGGCATCATATGCACCCAATAGAAGAAGCTCTTTCCATAGAGCGGTTTTGTTAAAAGGTTGAGATAGAATTGATTAAGTCGTGCTTCTTGGAGTTTTTTCTCATCACCATAATTTTGGATATAACTGATTCTGAATTCACGAGTAATCTGAAAAAACATTGCTTCTCGTTCAAACATTCCAGCCAGCTTGTCATACATTTTCCCGTTTTTACTCTTGAACATAACGGCTTTATTTTCAAGCATCCGGTGAATGTTTACCTCACTGATTTCTTTTTTCAATTTAACCTCATGCGTGAAATCGATAGACCCATCCTGTTTTAATCCATGCAATTCTAATTGAATTGCCCGAATCCACATAATCATATTCTCCGGATTAACCCGCTCAACAAACTCAAAATTCTTCTTCCCATCATTACCGGTACCCTCTCTTATACCTCGTCTAAACATCTCATAAGGACCCCCCTGTTTAAAATGGTCACCTTCTTGATGGGCCATCTGCCAGGCTAGTTGTTCAATATTACGAGGAGTTCTTTGAAATTTATGCTGATCCAAAAAGAATTCTCTATCATCTTCTAACGGATATAAAATCTTCAAAACTTCTTCATCTGTTATCAAAATATTTAATCCATCGAGATAATCATTGATATGCCGAGCATTGGGGCTTGCTCCCAACTGTCTTTCAACATGCTCGGCCGTCTGCCCATTCAACAGCAGGGAAGTTAAAATTCGATCAGCAGCCTCTTGTTTTACACCGACCGCCGCCATTATCTGTTGCCGAAAATCGACACGGGCGTCCTCTGACCAACCAGAAAAATCATCCCATGATTGGTCTTGTACCTCTGCCGCTATCTTGTCATAGTTTTTTGTCCCCGCCATTTCATCTCCATCAACATGTGTATCAAAAATTTCGTCCGGAGACATCGTATCAGCACGAGCAACAAAGTCTGGAATATCTTGCTGACTCATTTTCTCTATCGCCTCAGGGGTATCTAATGCTCGAGAAAGATCAGCTCGAGCTATTGAATAATCTGAACGAGTGGAAGATGAAGGAGTTTTTTGCGATTCCTTCAATTGTTGTTGTCGTTGCTCTGTTCGGGTTTCTTCTACCTTTTGATGTATCCAAGCCCGCATTACGGAATCTCGATCTGAAGTGTCCATCCGTCTATCTATCACATTTTCTCCCTTAACTTCTCTTGTGTGAGGAGCTGAGGTCTCCTCAAAAGCTTCTTGCCGTTGCGTTTCTCGAGGTTGTACGACAGGAGCTTCTGTTCGATGTGGACCAGAGACACCTTCTCCAGCTGTTGTCTTTCGTATACGCTCTAAAACAACTTGTCTGCCTGTTTCTTGTCTGACAGCTTTTTTAATTTGCTCGCTATTGGTGATGTCCGTTATTCCATGCAATGCGAGTTTCTCTTGAAGAACTTTCAATACTTTAAAAACAGCTTTCGCGCTTGCAGAATATGTAGCAATTTCTCGAGTACTGTAGTTTGATGAGAGATTATGTTTTGCTTGCAAAGCTTGCCAATTTTTATAGGACAAAACGAGATCGATCGGATCCCGCATTTTTGTATTTCCCTCAATAAACGCACCATACTTCTCTCCTAGCTCAGGATTTTCGTTTTTTACTTCTGCAGCATCCACATCAGTAAGTTGTAAAGGAGACTGCGCTTCATATTCTTCACCCGTCGTGAGATAGCCAAAGCATCCTTTTTGTTGTGAGATTATTCGAAGACACTGACGAACTTCTTCTCTCGCTTTGGCAAAATCAGGAGACATAACCTTAGGGTTGTACTCAGACCAATTAATCCATGCCTCGCGAAGCTTGGTCTTGTCCCACGTTTGTAAATAAGTTTGAGCAACATCCCGAATGCCACTCCACTCTTTAAGAAGCGCACTTTGATAATTATCTTCAGTTCCTTCCTTGAGAATGTCTGTTCGTTCCTCCTCCGTCTGTCCCAATACAACAACATTCACGTTTATCTCTTTTTCGGGATCCCTTTTCTGCCGCTCAACCATAGCATAAGCTTCTGCACTATGAACATTGGGACGATCAGGTTCTTTCGAAGGAAGATTTGCTAACTCTTCTAGCATCGTAGCATGAGTAATTCCAGCAAGAATTGCTTTTACTTTCTCTTCATTTAATTCTATTGTTTGTTCTGCCATTTTTTTGCCTCTCTCTCCCAGCATACAGGCTGGGAGGAAAACTTGTCAATTTTGTTATTCTCTTCGGATTTGTATGAGATGAGTATACGAAACCCAGAGAGATACTACTTTATATTGTAGTAACAAAATCTTTACAACCTTATAAAGACATTGAAAAGAAAAAGTAAGGAAAAAGAGAGCGGCATTTGTTACAATTATTCAAGTATGAGCGAAGCAGAACAGCAACCAAGAATAGAAACAGAGCTCCAAAATGACGTCACGCCAACTGTGGCCCGTTTTCTTGCAGGAAAAGATTTTTTCTCTGTCAAACCACACCAGCTTTCAGTATCACAAGAGAATGAACTCTTCCAAATGCTAGCAACACAAACCGAAAATGATTTAGAACGAGGACTTATTGATGATCTTGCCGGAAAAAGTAGAGCTGAACATTGGAAAAAAGAAGCAATGAAAGATGAAAAGCTTTATCATTTTGCAAATCGAAATGAGCGCTTTAATCAACAAGTAGAGCAAGAGTTTTTAGCCACATTAGACAAACAACAACTTGAAGATAAAGATTCTGACCTAGCAAAAACACTCACAGCAATCGGACTCAATCCCGATATGCTCGGTTCACGAAAAGCATACATTTTTACCAAGGATGGCAAAGTACTTGATGCAACCACCTCTGATGAAACAGCCAAGACAGTAGAATTAATAGAAGGCATTGAATCATTTCGGCAAAAATATTTTGACGACGATTCAACAAGTAAAGCAGCAACCGAATTCATTATCGATATCGCAGAAACCTGTAAAAAAGAAGATGGATCCGTTGATATTGCCAAACTCAGAACGCAACTACATTCCGTCGGGAAGTTACTCGGAGTGTTTGGAAAAAAAGAAGATCATATTGATATCTTAATGGAAGATTTTAGCATCGCTTATGGGCTTGCCTCACAAAAAGAGGACAACACAAAAAAAGCACTCGCGAGAGAAACCGTGCACCAGTTACGAAAACCCATCACAGATGAAGAGGAAAGAGCAGCATACTTGAAACTTCCTCAAGAACAAAATTACGTTGGCTTTCAATTGAGAAGAGCCCAAGAAGAAGCATTGACACCAAACTTGATTGAAGAAGTAAAAGAACAGCAAGACGTCATCAATAAGAAATTTCAAGACGGTGAAATAACAGATATTCAACGAAAAGAAGAACTTGACGACATCCCTAATAGTAACAAAGGAATTATCGAAACTCATTCCATTGAAGAATTGAAAGCTCTTTTTACAGAACTTGAAAAACGCGGAATAAACAAGGAGACACTACAGCATACATTGAAGCATGAACAAACCCACTTTGATAAAGTTGTCGAGATCGGAGAAATACTTGGCAAAGATTTATCACCTCGAATAATTGTACAACTAGGAAAGGGTGCAGACGGCAAGTTTACCTATCAGCCACGAACTGTCTGGAATTTTAATGAAGTGCCAGATTTAGATGATGTCACGAGAAGAGAAATAAACGAAGATATTATTGCGGCTGCTGGAGACGATTTGAGTAAAAGCGACGAGAATGTACTTGGACTAGGACTGACAGAGCAAGATATACAAGAAATGAGAACTCTTTTGGAAAGTGAAGGCACCTTGCCGGAGGGATTCGATCTATCAAGTACTGAATTACGAAAGCTTGCAAAAATGAAAAAACAACAAAGATTGGGATTGAAACAACGCTACCGAAAATATAAAGGAACGATATTGCCTACAACTATTGAGGAGATACCCCATGGGGAGTACGAAAATCCGTCTCGCATAATAGAACCATCTCTCGTAACGAGCGGAAATGCGTTGAAAGCACTTGGAGTATATGATAAAGATTTACATAGTCAAGAAGCTCTTGGACTTGCTTTACAAGCAGATGAGACAGACAGTACTGGTAGTGCTAAATTCATAAACGTCCTACAAAAACAAACATCAGAAAACAATATTACCATTACTCATCCACCGACACTTAACGATGCTCTGAAAGCTATTGAAGAAGGAGACGCCGCAATCATCTTTTTACAAGACGGGCAAGCCACGATTGAACCAGGACAAAAAGTCTATCAAAATGCAGAGGGAGAGTTGTTTATCCAAGTCATATCGCCAGAAGGTGAGACTAAAGGACTTCCTTTAGACGTAATTATCGACAATTCTTTCCGAATAGCAATTGATGAGACGAGAGCTGTGACTGCTATAGAACCACCTTTCTTACTTTTTAAAAAGAAGAAAGAAGCGGCACAAGAATAACAATGTCCTTTATCCTGAAAACTTAAACCCTCTCCCCTTCACCGTCTGGAGATGAACTGGGTTGTTGGGGTCTTCTTCTATTTTTCTTCTGAGACGAAAAACGAGTTGATCGACGGCTTGATCAGTGATTCCGGCTGTTGATTTTACTTCTTGCCAGACAACGCCAATAATTTCTTCCCGTTCAATAATCTTGTCTTTATTTTGCAACAGATAACGAAGTAATCGAAACTCCGAAGCAGTCAATTGATCAGAAAGAATATCCTCACCTTTTTTAATTGTATTGGTATGTTCATCGTACAAAATTCCCTTCTTTTCTGTTTGCTGTTGCGATGGCTCTTTTTGGATCAAGCTTTGAAGCAAGGGAATTTGTAACTTTTTTTCTTTTATCAATCCCATTTGCTCAAGGTGAGAATGCACCTCTTTATTGGTAAAATTCTTCTGACGAATTGCTGTTTGTTCGGCTGGGGACAATGTAAACCAAATTTCCTGCAGGGCGGCTTGTATTGCCTTTTGCTTGAGGAGAAATTCTGCAAGATTTTTTTCCTGTGTTCCACGAGAGAGATAGGCTTCAACACTTAATTTAACAATGCGCCCCACTCCGCCCGTAAGCGATACAATCTCGGTAATCACTGCTGCCGGGATTTTCTTTCTGGTTATCTTTTCGATCAGAGCGACGCGAAAATCTGTCGTTTGTTTATCATAAAGTGGAAGATACACAATATTCCCAGCAATGAATTCATAGAAATCCGCCAACAAAGATGGTTCAAGTTGCATCTCTAAGGGTTGATACTGAGAAAAGACAAATGATAATCGATACTTTCCGCGACTTCGAAGGATCCGAAGATTGGCAAAGAAGTCACTGGTAACTGTTGGGACATATTCTTCAAAGCGATCAAAAAGAAAAACCGTTGTAATCTTTTTTTGCAGCGCAAGATAATCAATTGCTTCCTTAAAGCCTTGAAAGAGAATCATTTCGTCATGAAATTTTAAATGCTCCCGAAAGATATCCCCTACTGCTTTATTTTCCGCAAGCATTCTTCGTTCGCGAAGTGATTCGGTCAAATTGAGAAAGAGGAACTTCATGACATCAAACAAAGGACGTTTTCTAATCTCCGCAAAGTTGATGAGAACAAAATGCATTTCCCCTTCTTGCTTACCAAAATGTTTTTTACGAAAGTCTTTATTGTGTGCAAACATATTCAACAAGGTGGAGCGCCCTACTCCAGGGATGCCTAACAATTGGCAAGAGGTTCCTTCAAGCAGGGATGCAGCAATACGAGCAGCTACGTCTTCATGGGCTGTTGCTGGATACGATGACTCAAAATGTTCTTGTTCCATATCATTTATTCTACTGACTTGATTTTCTTTCTGCAACTTAGTAATGTATTTATAGTATGTATTTGTTTTCCTATCTTGCCCTCAATCTTCCTGGCGGACAAACAATCACCGCCCCCAAACAAATTCCAACTGGTGGATTAGATAAAGTACAAACAATCATCGGTAATGCACTTACCATCATGATCATCGTCGCGGTTATCTTAGTCGTCATCTTTATTGTATGGGCTGGTATCCAATGGGCTAGCTCAGGGGGAGATAAGAGCAAGCTTGCTGCCGCACGAGCACGGATTACCTGGGCAGTCATTGGCCTTATTGTTGTCCTCATTACCTTCTTTATTCTTAACTTTGTGGGATATCTCTTTAAAGTTGACTTGTTAAAATTGGGTAATTAGAAATAGAACAGTTTTAGTTGTTGACAAACTAAAAAAATTTGTTTTATGATGGATACATACTTATGAAGAAAGCATTAATCGGAACAGCAGTAGGACTTCTCTCTCCATTAGCAATCGCCTTCCCAGCATTAGCAGGAGCTTCTCTTGACCCATGTCCAAAAGGAACAGGTGGTGGAACAAACTTCGGAAATCTTTGTAATCTTAGTGCTGATAAACTCGGTACTGTTATTTCAGGAATCGTTACGATTATGTTGATTGCTGCAACAATTATCGCTCTCTTCTTCCTAATCTGGGGCGGTATCCGTTGGGTAACCTCAGGTGGAGATAAAGCAAAAGTTGAAAGTGCACGAAACACCATTATCGCAGCCATCATTGGTTTAGTTATCGCCTTCTTAGCCTACTTCATCTTGACCTTAGTATTAAGCTTCTTCGGTCTTAGCTTGAATAACTTAACTCTTCCAAAGATTACCGGTTAGTATCCCCTTTAAGATCGTCTCTCGTGTCTCCGATTAATACTTCATCTTTACTTCGCATACGTTTTTCTTCCTCTTGATTTTTTTCTTCCCTATTTGATACGCTAAAGACATGGAATGGGGAGGATGTGTTGAAAACGGCGTTGCGACATTACGATGTGTCCCTATTGTTTTTGGGAATCTTATTAATGCTGCACTTATTTTTGTAGGAAGCGTCGCGGCCTTCTTTCTCGTTTGGGGTGGTATTAAATTTGTCCAGTCGGGTGGTGACCCAAAACAGGTTGGTGAAGCGCGACAGATTATTACCTATGCGCTTGTTGGAGTAATCCTCGTCCTCCTCTCTTTTGCAATTATCTTCTTTGTCAGCTATGTAACAAAAGTCGACTGCATTACAAAATTAGACTTTACAGCGTGTCAATAAAGTAATTACCTCCTGGATGAGCCGCATTTGAGCTAATAATTATTTCCAACCCTTTTTTGAATCTAATCGCCCCTTTTTTTTTCACAAAACGGTTATCTTTGCTATGAGGTTTGACCCACTTTGACAGGGTTGCAATCAAATTTTTCACATTATACACTTTCTGTGATACAAACTACGAATTCTCGTTCGTAGATGAAAATTATGGATCAACATCCTATTCCACAAGACGTTACTGGGTTTCAATTTAAGCTCATTGGCAATATGACGGTTAAACAATTTGCCTATATTGCCGTTGGCGTTGTTACTGCAGTAGTCCTCTACTATCTTCCCTTAAATACGGCATGGTGGATTATTTTCAAAGTCTTCTTTATCCCTATTTCTGGAGCAACCGGCGTTATTATTGCCTTTGTCCCTATCGAAGGACGACCAATTGATGTGATGGCAGGCAATTTTTCAAAAGCAATCTTTGCTCCCAATCAATATGTTTACCACAAGGTCGGAAGAAAATTTAGCTTCTCATCAATTTCTTATGCCAAAGTCTCCACACCAGAAAGTGAGACGAAAGCGAAAAAACCTGTTGTTTCTCAAGCACAAAAGATGGAGAATATAAAACAAAAACAGCTCCAAGCACTTCTCTTCAATAACCAAAGCCGTCCACAAACTACGTTGGATAAAAAAGAAATGGCCTTCATCCATAACTTTGCTCCACCACCTCCTGTGGTTACTCCTGCTACAACAACAAAAGCAGTGCATCCGCTCTTACAACAAAAACCAATGCCTACTCCCCTGCCTAAAATTGCACCGATGAAAGCACCAACAGCGCCACCTCCGGCGATTGATCAACCAAGTGCACAAACATCGACAGATGCCTTAACAAAACAAGAAGCAACGCTTGTGCAACAATTACAGACTGCACAAAAAGAAGAACAGACAACGCATCTCCCAGCCGTTCATCAAAAAGTTGTGTCATTAGAACAACAAGTAGCTAATATCCACGCACAAAAACAAAAACTTGAACAAGAACTGGCACAACTAAAGAATCAATTAGCTATTCAACAAGGAAAGCCACCGGTACCAGTACAAGTAGCAACTCCTCCCCTTGCAGTACCAACAGCAACTGTGGTTCAGCAACCAGCACAAGTAGTACAGACGGCAGCCGCACCCGCACCGATTACTGCTCCGGGACAACCTCAGGTTGTTAGAAATGTCCCTCCTGCTCAAACGAAAAAAGCGGATTTGCCACGAGTATCTGATACGCCAAATGTCGTCGTTGGTATTGTAAAAGATTCACGAGGGAATGTTCTTCCTAACATCCTTGTTGAAGTAAAAGATAAAGACGGCAATCCAGTTCGAGCATTTAAAACAAATCCCTTGGGACAGTTTGCATCCGCAACACCTTTAAATCCAGGAACGTATACAATAGAACTTGAAGATCCTAAGAAACAACACTCGTTTGATGTCCTTCAAATCATAACCAATAATCAAATACTTATGCCAATTGAAGTAATATCTCACGACGCACGCGAGACATTACGACAACAGTTATTTACTTAGACCTATGGCTCAATCTGCTCAAAAAATTCATGCATCGACACAAAAATTCACTGAACTGGTGGATTTCATTGATAATGTGGTTATCCTTGAAGGAGGAAGTGCGTGCATGATTATAGAAATCACAGCAAGTAACTTTGCGCTGCTTTCCAAAAGAGAACAAGACACCAGAATTTTTGCTTATGCAGCGATGCTAAATTCACTCTCCTTCCCTATTCAAATCCTTATTAGAAATAAGAGGATGGATATTTCAATTTATATTAAAGAGCTCGATGAGATTATAAAAAACACTAAAAATCCACAGCTGTCGGAATATATTTCTTATTATCGTTCGTTTGTTCATGAGATGGTCACCGTCAACGTCGTATTAAATAAAGCATTTTATATCGTTGTCCCATTCTCGTCACTTGAAGGAGGCGTTGGTGCTGTTGCACAAGGAATGCAAAAAGGACAATCTCAAGCACAATCGTTGGCGGCCAATGCAAAAAAAGCATTGCAATCAAAAGTGGATTCACTTCTGGGACAGCTACAAAAGTTTGCTATGTCAGCCAGAGTCCTTGAACGAGAAGACCTCATAAAACTCTTTTATGATCTTTATAACGAAGGGCAAGGTATCGAAGTAGAACAAGCAGTTCCAGGAATTGATGCGACAATTGTTACAGGAGGGGCAAAACCATGAATTTTCCTTTTGGTAAAAAGACATCCCCCACTGCACCAGTGGTACAAAAAGCACCAGTCAAACCAGGCGCTAAACCCGTTGCTGGAAAAGTTGTAGCAGGAAAAAAGAAACTTCCCCCTGCTTCTCCCACAAGTAAGGCAATTGAAACAGTTGAGAAAGGACTCACCTCGGTTGTTGATATTATTGCTCCTTCTTCCGTAGAAGTAGATTTTCGATATATCCGAGTCGGAGAGATGTTTTATACTACCCTCTTTATCGCCGGCTATCCTCGATATGTCTCTCCGGGATGGTTACAATCAGTCATTGATTATGACCATACCCTTAACATCGCAATGTTTTGTTATCCAACGTCTTCGTCTGATGTCCTTGCGGATTTGAAAAGAAAAATTGGAGAAATGCAAGCAACATTGGCTTCAGATGCAGAACAAGGCAAAGTAGCCGACCCAACGGTAGAAGCAGCGCTTGAAGACGCACTGGGACTGCAGGAAGAGCTGGCAAAAGGTATTGAACGATTCTTCCAATTTGGCTTTTATATTACCATTTCGGATGATGAAGCAACAAAACTCCAACAAACCGTAAAAGAGCTGCAGACAGCACTTGGTTCATTGTTGTTAACAGGAAAGATCGCGACATTACAAATGGAAGAAGGATTTAAATCAACGATGCCACTTGGACAAGATCGTATCTATGTAACCCGAAACATGGACACCTCTTCTCTTGCATCGACCTTTCCTTTTACATCGGCCGTGCTCACGCAAAACAAAGGCGTTATGTATGGGGTTAATCAACAAAACGGGTCGTTGATTATCTTTGATCGCTTCTCTTTGGAAAATGCCAATGAGGTTGTGCTTGGGAAATCTGGTGCTGGAAAATCTTACACAATCAAACTGGAAATTACCCGTCAATTCATGCTTGGAGCAGAGGTTATTGTTATTGACCCTGAAGGAGAGTATGAAACATTAACCCCTGTCTTGGGAGGAGAAATTGTCGACTTCTCTTCAAGTTCTGAGATTAAGATTAATCCGTTTGATCTTTCTGATATTTACGAAGAGGGAGAAAACGAACTCGGTCTAAAAATCCTCTCACTCCACGGACTTTTAAAGATTATCGTTGGTGATCTTGATGCTGAACATGATGCGATCTTAGACCGGGCACTTATTGAGTGTTATCGACAAAAAGGGATCACCACAGACCCAGCCACGCAAAAGAGAGAACCACCATTGATGGAAGATTTATATAAAACATTACTCGGTATGGAAAGTGCTCCCTCTCGTGACCTTGCTTACCGATTGGAAAAATTTATTAAAGGAAGTGCGGCGGGTATCTTTAATCAACAATCAAACTTTGAGATTAACAATCCGCTGACGGTTTTCTCTATTAGAAATCTTGAAGAAGCACTGAGACCTGTCGCGATGCATGTTATTCTTGACTTCGTTTGGACAAAAGTAAAGAAATCATTGAAAAGACGTATTCTGATTCTTGATGAAGGATGGTACATGATGAAATATCAAGATTCTGCCTCCTTCGTTTACTCAATCGCAAAACGTGCTCGAAAATATTATCTCGGCATGACTACAGCGACACAAGACGTGGAAGACTTTTTGAAAAATGAATACGGAAAAGCTGTACTTACCAATTCATCTATCCAAGTTCTTCTGAAACAAGGAACAGCAGAAGTCGATATGATTGCGGAAACCTTTTATCTCTCAGAAGGAGAAAAAGCGTTATTACTTTCATCAGATGTCGGAGAAGGATTGTTCTTCGCCGGACAAAATCACGTCGCGATGAAAGTGTTTGCAGCACCGTTTGAACACGAATTAATTACCTCTAATCCGATTGAACTCTTAAAACGTCAGCAAGATGCAGAAAAAGCCATTGCAGATCAACCAAAAGATGAAACACCTCCATCCTCCCCTGGTCCAGCCGGAAGAGAAGAAGCAATTCCTCCAGGTCCAAAACCAATCACGGCATCATCGTTCTCTAAACCAGAGACACCAACACCAGCTACCGACGCAGCTCCTCCTGGCCCAAAACCTGTTTCAGCTACATTAGGTCCTACACCTTCAACAACGCCAACGCCAGCCGAGACACCAGCTACGACCGTTCCCCCTAAGCCATAATTTTGTTATCATTAACTTATGCCCAACGATGATTACCAAAACGATGCCGATGAAATAAGAGGCGAAGGTGATGAGATAGGAAGAGCTGGCGAAGAAGGAAAAGAGCGTTCGAGCCACGCAGCACAACATGCCCTTAAACAAGGACGACAGAATCTTAAAGAAGGTCAAGGCCTCATAGATAGAGCCCACAAAGTTAATCCCCAAAGCAAAGGTCAATCAGGCGGTGGACCAAGATCAAGCGGTCAATCAAGTGGTGGAAGAGTCAAACAAGGTCTAGGAAAGCTATCTGGCAATATCGGAAAAGTATCTGGTAATACAGGAAAAATGCTAGGCCGCCTATCAGGGGAGGGTGGAAAAAGAGTAGGATTTGCCGCAGGTAGAGGCGGAAAAGCAGTTGGACAAGGTGTGGGGAAATTAGCATCAACTGCCGGAAAGGGTCTTGCCAAGTTTGGAGGAGTATGGGGAGCAGTAGCTGTTGTTGCTGTCAAACATTGGAAGATCGTAGTTGCCCTTATCCTCATAAATCTTATTGTCTATCTTACGCTTCTTTTTATCTTTGCCTCCGTTATCCTTTGTCTGAAAAAATTTATTGGGAGTGGACCGGTCGGGGCAATAAAAAGTGTCATCTCGATAATAACGGGTAACAAGAGTTGTAATAACCCCGAAGATGCCGATGGCGATACAGTGACCGTTACAAAAACTGGTCCAGTCGAAGTCAAGAATCCAGATGGGAAGGGTCCTGATCTTAAATATACCATCAAGGTTGATTATCAAGGGCAAGCACAAGATATCATCATTACAGACGATATCCTAACACCAAATGTAACATTTGTTAGTGCGTCTGGCACCCACACAACTACCCCTCCAGGAGATGGCCCGGACGTAAAATCAATAACCTGGTCTGCGACAAGTCAAGGATCGAATCAAGCAGGTGGGCAAACATTTACGGCAGATGGGACAGGGTATTATCCAGCAAATACAAAGCTCGAGGGAGGACCAAACGATATGCAAGGTAAACCACTTCGCACATTACAAGATTTTCTTACAGGAAAAGTAATTGATGGCGAAGTAGCCAGTTATGTATCTGTTGCTATGGATAAAACACTCTTTCCCTATGGAACAGAATTAACGATTGTGGAACTCGACAAAAAATATGGCAAACATATCCCCTTTAGAGTTGTTGATACGGGAAGTGCCTTCACTGGCAAAGGTACAAGTCGAATTGATATCTGTACAGCAAATGAAACAGCTTCCCTTGATCCAACCATAAACGGCAAGCTCACCATCCAAAAAGGCAATGCTCCTAGTGTGGGGGGATTTTCAAATTTAAGTTTTGATGTTGTTTTCCGACCAAAAGATAAAGACTCGTATGTCATCAACAAAGCTACAGCAATACTTGTGGGAGCAGGAGGAGGAGGAGGAATAAATTTGGATACGGGAACAGAAACAACAGGATACGCTGCGCCAAGCGATAATGCTTGCAATGGGAAATATACTGCTGCTATAGGTAAAACACCGTTGAAGAAGAATTTTGGAGACCCGGCATGTGTGTACACGAAAGATAAATTATTTACCTTGCTTCAAAAAGAAGATTCGAAAAATGCTCGATATTGGTTTGATACAGTTATTAAATGTGAGAGTGGATATAACCCAAATGCCTATGCTGGACATGCCCAAACCGGTACACCAGACGCAAGCGGAGCATGGGGCCTCTACCAAATGGGCAGTAGTAAGCCTCCAGGGAGTGCTCCTCCAGCAAAAGGAAAAAACGGTGAGTATGACCGTGGTGATATAAATTGGCAAATACAAACGACCAATGCAATAAATTATCGCGACAAAACAATTGGCGGGAAATGGACGTATTGGGCATGTGCAAAATCCAAGTGGTAATTCTAAGAATTGAGTTTATACTATATTTATGAAAAGAAAAAAGGTGGATATATTAATAATAGCTTTTGCCGTTATCTTACTCGCAATTGTCGGTGTTATTGCTTTTGTTTCTCTCTCCCCAAGTGAACCCACTCAAAGAAAATTAACACCAACGCCCGCTCCAACACTTTCCAGCTTGGAAACGCCGGTAAATCAAGATCCCCCCGTTCTCTATAATGAAACTGACCAGGAAAAACTAATGGATAAACTGGAACATAGAGAAACGCTTTCATCAGATGATGCATTTGCTAAAGCTAAGATTTTAGCCTTACTCCCATCAGGAGAAGAATCAGGAGTCCTCTTTCAATCAAGCAATGTCATTATTGACTACACCTCCTCAGCAGATGAATTCCAAGTCGAAATTTTGACAACAAATATAGCGCAAGCAAAAGCAGAAGCCAATGTGTGGTTCCGAAGCCAAGGAATGACCCAACAAGGTATTTGCAATGATCCTGTCAACTTCTATCTCAATTGGGACGTTGCAGAGCAATTGAGAGGAAAAGATGTTAAGTTCAGTCCCCTCCCCAACGGTTGTTAACCTCTCCCCCACTTGATTGGTACAAGCTTATTTGGATACAATAAAATAGATGATACGTTTTTCTCGACAAAGACTCCAACCATTCTTTTCATTTGCTCTTTTTTTCTTTCTGTTTTTAGTATTCCCTCAAATGGCATGTGCAACAACGATTCTACTTGATCCTGGACATTCATATCCTAGCCACCAAGGAGATGTTGATCCAACCACAAAATTACACGTAGGTGATAATGATGGAGCACCCGGAGAAAGAAAAGCAATGCAAGAGACAGCTGAATTGGTAAGGGATAAATTAAAAGCAGATGGTTATAACGTAGTCCTGACAAAAAATTCAGTTGATGGAGATGATGATCTTGACTTAATAAAGCGTGCAGTAAAAGCAAATACTGCAAAAGCAGATCTCGCAGTGAGTCTTCATTATGATGATCTACATGAATTTGGTAAATGGGGACAAGTTTATACACAAAAGGTGGGGTTAAGCAGATACAACGGTACATCAGGGAACAAATTGAATGAAAAGAAATTTGAACTGCAACCAATCGCTGATAAAAGCAAAGGATATGCTACTCCCTTTCTCGACGAGCGAGGCAAAGCTGAAGGACATACACCAGATAATACCAATGCTAATTTTGACGGCAGAGGAACCGATTTTTCAAAAGGTAATATTCCGATGGTGATGCTTTTTGCAACGGTACCATGGATTTATAATGAGGCTGGTGGTAAAAAGTTTAACAAAGAGAAATATGCAGAAGGAATCTACAATGCTATAAAAAAAGCTGTTCCATCAGATGGAAGTGGAGCAGGAGGAAGCGGCGATGCCTCAAGCAGTTGCGTTATTACAAAGGTTGGCGATCCAAAAGCTTCGCCTCCTCCATTGCCACCTGAATGCGGATCAAGTGGCGTTGGCGGTGGACCAATTATTGAATGGGCACAAAAGATAGCAGATAAACTAAAAAAAGGGAACAATGGCAATTTTAGCGTATTAAAAGATAATGTTTGTAATGGTTCAAATTGTGCTCATCAAAAACCAGGACCCAGCACCGGTAGTTGTTATTCTGATCCCAATGGCGTACAGAATTGTTACTGGTGCACCTGGATCGTTATTGATTCATACACGCTTGCCGGGGTTAAAATCCCTCAAAACTTAATGGCTGTCGGATTATATGATGATATGAAAAAATTACCTGGGTTTGTTGGATATGATTATAATGGAGGAGGATCTTCTTATATTGAAAGCATTAGAAAAGTAAAGCCAGGATATGCTATTGGATTTGAAGGACATATCGGACTTGTTAAAAGCATTAGTGTGAATGAACGAGGGGATGGGACAATCACTACGCTCGAATCAAATTCTGGCAGCACAAGTCATACCTGGCCAATCTCTGGAGGAACCATAAAAAAAGGTGGCGGGCATGCAATTAGAGGGCTTGCGGGACAAAAATAATCTAAATTGATTACATAAAGATATGGGGAATACATTTAACAAAATACTCGTGTTTGTAAAAGAAAAAAGGAATTATATTCTCGTCGCTATTCCTTTTGTCCTTATTCTCTTCTTTGTCCTCTTCTCTCTCATTTTATTCCAATCCCCTTCCCCAAGTAAGAATCCTGCCGTTACACCTCCGCCATCGAATAATTCCTCTGAGGGTGGTTCCCCGATTAACCAATTTATTCAACCAGATACACCATTGAATCCAACACAAATGCATCTGATGAAGCAACAAGCCCAAGCGGAAGCAGATGATGCACAATTACAGGAAACAATTCAAAAGACATATCCATGGATTGATAAACTGCCCTTACAAAGCGATAATTACTTTTTCTTCTTTGATGTAGAGAAAAAATCTTTTATTGGTAAGCTCTATCCTCAAACAACAGATGAGACATCACTAGAAACACAAGTAAACACAATGAAGGCTGCAATTATAGAAGAACTCAATAACCTGGCTATTCCAACAACACAATTTCCTATCGATTGGCAAATCACCCCAGAGACACCAGAACAGTCGGAAGAGTAAGTAGTTTCTATCACATTATCCCTGTACCCGAATTGGCATAATCAAATGGAGATAGGACTCATCGCCCGTTATTTTGAAGACACCGGGATTAAGAGGACCGGTCATTTCAAAGATCATTTCTTTCGCATCAACTGTCGCGAATAAATCAACCAGATACTTAGCATTAAAGGCAATCTCATTTTCCTCACCATTAAGTCTGGCTTCTACTTGTACAGTGTTCTCCCCTACTGCTGCTGATTGAGAAGAAACAATGATGTGATCCTTTCGCAGAGAGAATTTAATAATATTTGCCGCGTCTCGTGCAAAGATAGAACAAATCTTGACTGCCTTTTGCATTTCTTCTCGATCAAAGGAAACACTTACTGAAAAGTCGGAAGGGATAATCTTCTCAAATCGTGGAAATTCGGCTTCTATTAATCGTCCAACGAGGACTGTTTTTCCTTGTTCAAATAACACTTGATTGCTCCCCTTGGAGATATACATACCTACCTCGGTTGATTCTTCTTTTATCGATGAGAGTTCGCGAAAGACGCGAGCTGGGACAATAAAGGATTCTGTTTCATCATTTCGCTCGGTTATTTTGTAATGCTTTAAGGACAGTCGATATCCATCAGTTGCCACTAACAAGAATCCTTCTTCCTCTCGTCGCACTAAAACACCAGATAAAGCAGGTCTGGTGGTATCTTGACTAGCGGCGAAAACAACAGATAAGAAATCATTTTTAATATCTGCTTCTTGTAAGGTTGCTATCTTCTCACCCCGTTCTTCATAGAGCTTAGGGAAATCTTCTTTGTTAATTGTTTGAAAGACACTTCGAGTGCGTTTACTAATTACTTCGAGTGTCGAGTCTTTTGTCTGTAAGGTGATAGTATCGGTTGTTAATGAGTTAAGGAGCTCAGTGAATGTCTTAGCAGGGACAGTGATACTTCCTGCTTCTTCGATGGTTGCTGGAATAATCGTCTCTAAACCAATTTCCAGATCTGTACTACTCACTTTAATCGATTGTTCTTGTGTCTCAATAAGAATATTTAACAATATAGGTAATTGACTCTTTGGGGAGACGGCGTGATTGAGAAAACTTAGTTTCCCTTGCAAGTTATTGGTTAACAGTGTTACTTTCATATACTTATGTTTGTTGTTGTAGTAGTGTATAGGGAAAAGTGGAAAAATGCAATAATAAAGAAACCGATATAAATAATCTTCAGGTGTGTTTCTTTGCAGAAACAGCCTGAAAAGAAAGTCCTATATGACGAGATGAGGACAAGTGGATGTAGGCATGTGGTTTTGTGGATAAGTTGTTGATAAAAATGGGTATAACTTGTTAATAAGAATGGGAGGTGTGGGTTATCTCCTTGTTATCCACCTAACTGCTTAGTAATCCTCAAGATATCCTCTGTGACCTTATCCTTGTTATCCACAAGTTTCGTTATCTTATCCACACCGTGAAGAATTGTCGTATGGTCGCGTCCTCCTAATAAGTGTCCGACTTCAACTGTTGTTATCTTCAGTCTTTCTCTGAGGATGTACATACACACTTGTCTCGCTCTAACCAACGCAGCATCTCTCTTTGCACCTTTTATCTGGGTTGGTTTAATACGGTAGTAATTACACACTGCGGTAATCACATCGTCAGGATGTGTCTGTGAACTTTTTTCTTGAACGGTGTTGGCTAATGCTTGTTTGGCAAGTTCAAGTGAGACCTCTTCAGAAGTCGTTTGGGTGACAAGTCGAAGCAAAAGCCCCTCGAGTGTTCGTGTATCTTCTGCATTCTCGGCAAGGAAAAGTGCTACTTCAGTTGTTATTTCTCGACCAAATTTCTCCGCCTTCTTCTTCACAATTGCTGTTTTGAGTTCCAGATCCGGAGCGCCAATATCTACGGTTAATCCCCCAGCGAATCGAGAGGACAATCTCTTCTCAAGCTTCTTTATCTCTTGCGGTGGGCGGTCTGAGGTAAGACAGATTTGCGATCCTTGATCAATAAGGATGTTAAAGGTATGAAACAATTCTTCTTGGACACGCTCTTTACCTTCAATAAACTGAATATCATCAATAACCAGAATATATGCTGACCGAAACTTTTTCTTCATACGCGCAGTGTCATTGTTGCGAATGGCTTCGATGACTTCATTCGTAAACTCTTCACTCGTAATGTAAATAATCTTTCGAGTTGGATTCTTTTGATATGCATCGTTGGCAATGGCATGCATCAAATGGGTCTTCCCTACTCCGACCGGACCATAGATAAACAGTGGATTATATGATTGCCCGATGTTTTCTGCCACTCGTTGACTGGAGACAAAGGCAAGTTGATTCGTATTTGAGACGGCAAAGTTTGAAAACGTGAAATCTGATCGCACTCGAGGAAGATGGCCAACAATCGGTTGTGCAGGCTTTTCTGTTTTTGCTTCGGAAAAGAGCGGTGTTTGATCATCCGATATTTTTTTCTTCGAAGGCTGCTGTGGCATTGATTTGATGATAAAGAACACATCGATCTCTTTCTCCGTCTGTTTTTGTAACGAGTTCTTTATTTGATCTGCAAACCGTTTTTGCAACAGATCAAGCACCATCTTTGAAGGCGTTGCGATTGTTGCGATGTCATCGTCAAGAGACATGAGCATGGTTGGTTTAAATAAAACGTTAAAGGTTCCTTGAGAGACTTTGGTTTTTACTTCGGTTAAGACGGTTTCCCATAAAGGAGTCAGTTTTGCATCAGTCATGATATGTTGCCATTTAATAATGTGGATAACTTCTTGTCAAGGATCAAAAAGGCTGAATTGAGAAATGAAAGTTGTTATGGTATACTTACAGCTATGGAAAAGTTTGTAACCTTAAAAAAGAAAAAGCGCAAGCGAAAGCATGGCTTTTTAGCACGAATGAAATCGTTCGGTGGACGAGCCACTATCAAAAGACGAAGAAGTCAGGGAAGAAAGAAATTAGCTATCTAATCGTAGCAGCATTTCATGTTAAAACGTCAGCATAGACTCTTAGTCCAGAATCGATTATCAAATCCCACCTCGTTAACAACACCGATCTTTATCCTTAAAGTTGCTCCCAATCATCTGCCACAGAGTAGATTCGGTTTTATTGTCCGTAAAGCGCTTGATAAACGAGCGACCAAACGGAACAGAGTGAGACGAGTTTTCCGTTCTTGTATCGAACAGCTCCTCCCACAGATCAAACCGGGGTATGATTTTCTCTTCATCCTTCAAAAAAAGAGTCTTGAGTACAATCGTGAGGACTTTTTAAAGGAGATAGAGCAAATCTTGCAAAGAAAACAATATTTCGTATGAAGCATATTATTATTTGGGGCATAACAATTTATCGGGCGATAATCTCGCCGATATTTAACCAAGTACTCGGCGTTAGTAATAAATGTCGCTACACCCCGACTTGTTCTGAGTATACAAAACACGCTATTGAACAATATGGTATACTGCTAGGGGTGAAAAAAGGAATAGTTCGTCTTTCCCATTGCCATCCCTGGAGCACACATTATGGAAATCTTTAATATCTTAATTCAACACCCACTTATTAATGTCCTTGTCGCAATCTATCAATTGCTTATCTGGGCGCATATTCCTTATGCATTGAGTTTTTCGATTATTCTTTTAACTGTTGTTATTCGTTTGATCCTCTACCCTTTCACTGCTGCTCAATTAAAAACATCAAAGAAAATGCAAGAGATTGCTCCTCAACTGAATAAAATCCGAGAGAAATACAAGAAAGATGCCAAACGCTTGCAACAAGAAACAATGGCTGTTTACTCAGCTAACGGAGTAAATCCTGCAGCTGGTTGTTTACCAGTGCTTATCCAACTGCCGATCCTTTTTGGTTTATATGGTGTTTTATTGAAGATTGTTCACCTTAAATCAGTCAATGAGATTAACTCGCTGCTGTATACCGATTCGTTAAAATTGAACCACCTGTGGGATACCCACTTCTTGGGGCTGACAATTGGGACAGATCCATCGAAAATATTCTCATTCTCAAACCCAATGACTTACTTTATCTTGTTGGTCCCTGTAACAACCGCTCTCTTCCAGTTTATCCAATCAAAAATGATGACCCCTCCAGCCGAAGAAGCAGCAAAGAAGAAGGTAAACAAAGATGGCACTCCTGATTTTATGACGACCTTCCAATCACAAACGCTCTATCTCTTCCCGCTGATGATTGGCTTCTTTGCTTTTACCTTCCCAATAGGCCTTTCTTTGTACTGGAATACTTTCACACTTTTTGGTATCATACAACAGTACCAAATACAGGGACTCGGTGGCCTGGGTGATTGGGTAAAAAAGATTAAAAAATAAAACTATGGATACAAAACAACAAACAGCAGAACCAATAGAGCTTTCAGCAAAAGAAGAAAAAGCAGTCGAAAAGATCATCGATAAGTTCTTTACCCTTCTTGAGATTGAAGGAACATTTGCTTTAGAACCAAAAGGTGAAATCCTTGAGGTCGTTATGGAGACAAAAGATACAGGGATGATTATTGGCTACCATGGTGAAATCCTTGAGTCACTCCAATTAGTCCTCTCTCTTGCTATTGCTAAAAAGGTTGGACGATTCATCCGCGTTTCAATTGAAGTTGATGGCTACAAAAAGAACAGAACAGATTATCTCGAAAAGTTAGCAATCCAAACAAAAGAAAAAGCTTTAGCAGAAAACGCTGAGCAAGTATTACATTCTCTGAAATCATGGGAACGACGAATTGTCCATCTTTTCCTTCAAGACGATGACCAAGTTACCTCTGAGTCATCAGGTGAGGGTAAAGAGC
>Ga0075364_10000422_pt1:5000-21148 | contig 21148 bp, 12 predicted proteins | sample EndMetdeltDD1764_FD_71517 | JGI IMG/M metagenome (GOLD analysis project Ga0075364, IMG submission 71517) | Populus endosphere microbial communities from Tennessee, USA - Endosphere MetaG P. deltoides DD176-4 | ecosystem: Host-associated > Plants > Roots > Endosphere | place: USA...
TCAGGCAAAGAACATATAGAAGCTAGCTTTTGTTTTGTCTTGTAAGCAACCATGCCTATAGAATTTTGCTTACCAAAGTGGTCTTACTAAAAGTAAGTAAGCAACCAGTTCCGTTCCAAGTGACATGGCTTTTCACTACTCTTTTCCAGAGAAGGTTGCTCATCCAGCCCGGCGGATCCATTGTTTATGCGGCAGTGCGATGCAGCTGAAAAAGCCCTTTCTTTATATTAGTAATATTAGTGACGGTATAGGTTGCGGAAAACTCCAAAACTAGGGTTCCAAAATAAAAAGCTTATTAATATAAGTTTTAGAAAAAGGCACCCCTACTATACCCCTAAACTAGAAGCTAGCGCGCAACGGCTTTTCCGCCGTTGTTGCTTGCTGCTTGCAAGCTCGAAAATCTCTCTTTCGCCTCGCCTCCCTGTCTCCATTCTGATTGATTCGCTTCTTCCTTCGCGCAAGCGCGGAACCCCTTGTTGTGTTGCATTTCGTGATCCTCCTTTTCTTTTCCGCTTACCACTATTCCTCCTATCTTTCAATGCCTTCCACCCAGCCCAGTACCTATAAGAAGTGCCTATCCTCTTAAACCTGACACGGGATAGGATAATAGTACAGCCTCGAGGCGAACAGCTCCTTTCTAAGCTCAGGGAAGAACACCTAGCCCAGCTTTCTTTCCGAGCCATCAATAACTGCCAGATTTTTTTTTCGGGTCCGGCTACCCCTTCAAGAGGTCCAGCTTTCCTTTCACCGGTCGGTCAGTTATGGAGTTCGAGCCAGCGCAGGCTTCACGGCCAAGTATTGTGCCGTTTTTAAGAAAGATCTTATCCTTTCTTTCACTCGTACCGTGACCGAAGCAAAGCCTCCCGTTGTGGATCTTATGACGACATGAAGTTCTCGAGTTGGTATTCAGTGAGCCAACATGGACTCGGAGGTCAGTGATTTCGATGGATTTCCGGAATATCTATATATAGTTTTCGTCCGTCTCGTCTGTTTAAAAGGGGCATAGACAAAGGCCGATTTTGTTTTGGGACTGCAACAAATTTCCAGATTTGGTCGGTGCTCGGTAGCATTCCCTTTATCTATCAAAGTAAAGTACGCTAGGGATTCTCTTCAAGTAGAGTAAACAAAACGGGAGGCACAATTAGTTGAGTCTAGCATTCCTGTGCAATTCCCTTCCTTTAATTCATTTGATTGGATTCCCGTCTGTTAATTCAATATGCTCTTCCCGCTTAGGTTAGCTGTACTCTCGTGTAGCAGTTAACGCTTGGTGGGAGTTCCAACATAGGAAGGCACCCGTAGGTTTTTATTCATCTACTTTATTCAATGTAATTCCTTCATGTAAATAGACTTCTCCTGTCAACAAACAAGAAAACGGATGCCGCGCAAGGGCTTTTCGCGTTAGGTTCGGCCTGGTATACAAGCAATTAATGAGCCTAAACTAGGGGGTTACGCAAGGGGGGTGGGTACTCAGGTCTTGAAAGCCTCAATAAATAAAAGCGTGTATTTCCAGTTTAGGAAGAGAGAAAGTCTAATTCCACTAGAAAAACTGGAAAAAAACTCTTTTATATGAATTCAACCAACTCAAAAAGTAGTGGCAGGAAGCAGCACACCAGGAGGTGCGGGACGAACTCCTTCTTTTAAATATTCCAATCGAGCTGCCGAATCAGTACGGGTCCAGAAATTGGTAAACCAGAAAATAGACACACCCACAAATCATTCTTTTATTTAATAAATCTCATGTAGGAGAGCCTATACCGGAAACTCAAATGTGATAATTCAGGCGAAAGAAAGGTCGATCTTTCTTGTATACCTGCCCGTGAACCCTTCTCTCTCTTTCTTTGATCGAATCCCTTGGTTTCTTAAAAAGAGTTGTCCCCTGTCTGTATCAGTCGTCTCTATGGCAATCTTTCTTTAAGCAGAAAGCGTGTTAAAGCTAGATACCCAAGGAGCAAAAGAGAAATGGCTTTCGGCCTAGGATCTCTTGAAAGTGCTTTTCCTTTCCTTTTAACTAAGACAACTTCCCCTAACTCCCAACTCCTAGCTGCCTAGCTCCTTAGCTGCCACTGTTGCTGACTGACTTTGGCTTCCTTCTTCGTGAACTGTGTATTCCTATTCTACGTCCGGTTCAAGTTTTTTTCGACAATCTCAGTACTACCTATATGGCTTCTAATCCTATCCAGGATGCGCGCACGAAAGACATTGAGATTGATCTTAACTTTGTGCGTGAACATGTTAACACTGGTGACTTGCGCCTTTCTTATCTTCCTACGGAGAAAGAAACTGCCGACATCTTCACCAAAAGTCTCTCTACTTCTCGTTTTAAAACTCTCAGAGACAACCTCTGCATCATTTCTAATTCCAGAGCAAGCAATATATCCTCTCTTTCTGTCGGGAAGTCAGGCAAGGCGCTGCCCTCTTGTTTGCTAAGCCCTTCGAGGCTATCTCTCTTCTAGTGATAAGATAAGCGAAGCTAGTTCCAGTATAAATAGGAGCAGTTTCTCTGAATTCCCTTCCTTCTGCATCGCGTTACAATCCTTATGCAAGCCAGTCCGCCCCATAGTAGTAATATATTTAGGATTTAGCTAGGGCTAACTGCTTTCCATGTCTCCGGGGCTTTCGTTTGAGTTGGAGTTGTATCACTATTTGCTGTCGATCCCGGCTAGCCATTGGTTCTTTCTGACTCTATCTTTTCACGGTAGTGCTTCTCCTCTTAGGAAAGCGAGCAGGCAAGTTCTAAAAAGTTCCAGCCAGCAAGCAGGGTAAAAGGATGGGGCGCAAGTCGGGTTGGTTGCATGCCCAAGGCAATGTTTTTGTAGATTGAGATGGATTGATCTTCGCTATTGTGCCTCTTCCTTGTACCATTGATGCTGCGGCAGTGCCTAATATGAGTTTGCTCCTGTCCCAGACAGCTTCGAGGTTACCATCGATCGATTACAGAGGTTTCAACCACTGCTCCCCTTTGATCGAGTGCTATTTCTATAATAAAGATTGAATAGGAAAAACTTGAATTGGCTTCAATCGAGATTGCCTCCAGCTTCTTAGGCACATGAGGAAGCGGTCTAACATCTTTTCAATCGAAATCCCAATCAAAGACAAGTTCTACCAAGGCCGGGATCTGAAAGAGAAGAATAACTTTCGGAATTCCAAGTGACCCTTCAGAAGCTAAAGTTGAATGATCGAAGTCTCCTTCAGGTTCAGTCGAAGAGATCGAAGCGAAGTCATCAATTCAACCATTCGCATGGTCTCCCCTAAGACTGACCTCTTTTCCAAATGAACCGAACCTCGATCCACATTCATCAAAGAGAGACGGCCATCTCTCTAGGTTGCACACGCCCCTCATTCGCCCTTTACTAGAAGGTAAGGCAAAAAGCAAAAGCAGCTTAAGCCCTTACGATCACCCGAGAAGCCCTCGAGCCTATAGTATTTATTCTAATATAAATATATCTTTTTAAGTATGACTAATCTGACGAAGAATCGTAGTTCCTACACCTTGCGTGGCGTCTCCCAGTCCAACACGGCTTGCACGCATCTTCTTTTGATCCAATCAACTCATGCCGTCGCCAATCCAGTGCCCAAGGAACTAGACCTTATGCAAAGCACCTTTTTCACATAGAGCTGATTTTCCCTTATGATCTGGAATTGGTCATAGTCTGCCAAGAGGGCAGCGCCTTGCCTGACTTCCCGACGAAAGCCGAGCTATGGTATGGGCCTGCATGCATGGGTGCTGTTCGAAGATTTGATCGTCGGCCCTATTGAGAAATCGGCTGTTGCCCAGATCCAGGGAGGCTGAACCACAGAAACAGGTACCCCTAACCACCTAAAAATTCCGAATGGACTTTTTGCGCTTCCTGAGAAAGAAGGCTTTCACTAGACCAAAGACCTCGAGAACGCCTGCCGCGAGAATTCACAGGTTCGTTCATTTACCAGCACTAGTTCGTACCTTAGCAAGCAAGCTGCCGCGACCTCCGGTCTGCAAGCACCTCTGGTCTCAGTTCTAAAGCCAGAACAACTTCCTGCTGGCCGCAAGCACCCCCGGTCTCCAGGCAACAAACAGGGAGACAGAAAGCCACACTTGCTCCTTTCTTTCCGACTTGGTGCTTTCAGTCCTGTCTTGAAGCTTGCCTCCGACCCGAGGCGACCGAAGGAAGGAAGCGCCTTCAGACCTTACTTGTTCCAGGATGGACGTAGTTCAGTTGACGTATGAGTTGTGGAGGATGGTATTATGTCCGATCTAAAAAGAATGGGGTTTTTAGGATGGGAATGATAAAAAGGGGAGTCGGGTCAGCTAGATTCGGGATGGGATCGACTAATGAATATGGTGTAATAGGTGGGATAAAAGATGTTCTTATCGTGCATCGCTAGCTGCCGCCTCATAGTAGTGATACGCGTTGGGCGCAAGGAAAGACCCCACTCTAACTCCCCTCATTGCTCTAGCCAGACCGGGAGAAACTTTTAATTGGGGGTAGTGGCCCCAGACGAGGGATAGATGGGCAACTAGGTAATATAGAAGGTCGACCCAACCGAATCTGTTCGATTCCATCAATCACTCCGTTGGGACGGGAACATGTATCCCTCCCAACCAAAAATCTTTTTGTCTAAATCAGCTTTCGGCCTATCGATTTAACCGGGAGCTGCTGTTGAGCACTCTTTCCATCACCGGATTCCCTATGCGCTGATTGATGCTTCCTCTCCGACTCGATGAGACCACACTACTGAGTGAGCTTCTTTCTGGCGCTCTTCCTAGGATTCCTAATGCCTCTTGCTTCAACACAGAATAAGGTCTTTTCTCGGCCACTTTGTCATGAAATGAAAGCACAGTGAGTGAGTCTTCTTTCCGAGTCGAGTACTAGGCAGTCAATGTAGAGTTCACTTCATTTGTCAGACTCCCGGTACCGAAGCAAAGTACTCATCCGAAAAGACGGTTTGATCATGCCCTTTGTCCTCAACCCATGGTTCTCCTATATCTCCTAACTTTCGCTTTGCTTTCTCTTGAGCCCGCATTTCGTGTTTTTTAAGATCTTTAGAGGTGAACCCACATAGTGGAGCCTTCGTGTACCAATTTCAGTGGTTGAGTTTCGCACTCCCGTCATCTTCCTCTTATTTTTGGAAGATCCCAAATAGTCATCAGAAACAAGCTAGCCGAGCATTGATTTGGGTGTGGGTGGGGTATGGTGCCCCAACGGATGGATCTCCATCAACATGGGATTTTTCCGAGGGGATCAATGTCTGGTCGAACCAAGCTTCCTTCTCTCTCTCTTGCTTCCCCACCTGTGACTGAAGCTTCCACATGAACTTGACTTTCCTATCTGAGTAGACCGAAAGTTCTACTTTTTGGGAGGGACATTAAAAAGGTAGCTTTCTCCCTGGTCGATCAGTCGTTCAATCCTTTCCTCTTGATCAAATGCATTTCTAAAAGATTCTCACAACACAATGGACTCCAATACTGAACTGAGACGGACCCAGACCCCCTACCGAAAGGGCTCTGTACCTATATGTTCTTTATCTCAAGCGATAGCTTTCAAGTGCCCGACCCTCTTCCCTTGATCAATGAGTGAGAAAGCAAGAGCCAGTCAGAGAGTCACCATAGCCAAGTGATGTTTTCAGGTGGTTCAATCTAGAAGTGGGACGAAAAGAAGAGCTGTCGTAGAATAGTCTTAGTCCTGTCTACCTTGAGATTGCCCCTATCTATCAACGGGGGACCCCCCGAAAGGCGAATAGGAAGCTTCAAGCGATCTGGGATCCCACCTTTGATCGAGATGAAGGTGTAGTTTTCACTAGGAATCCTAGGGTTGCCGATCAGGTGAAGTCTTAGTTTCTGGGCACAAAGCATTCCCTCTTCACTTCCCGTTCTATTTCTTTCTTTCCCTCGAGCCGGGAACCCCTAGATCAGCTAATCCGTAACTTCCTTCGCTGCCTTTCGAGTGCATCGGATTCTATGCATTTTATTCCCCAATTGCGGATTCTCTTGCAGCGGAATGCCTCTATCTACGTCAATTTATGATTCAAAAAAAAGGCTAGGCCGATGAAAGCATCTCAAATGCAACCAACTTTCACTGCCAACCTTTCTTTTCACTATCTGGTATCACAGCCTATTCCGCTTAATTAAATAAAGGGATCCATGTCATTTCCCTCAAAATCTCGCTACCTTGCGCCGTGATCCACTACTTATTTGTCTTTTAACGTATGAGAGAGCCTGCCAGGAAAGAGTCCAAGTCAAGCTTTCCAGCAGCCAGATGCGGATTGAATAGCTGCGCTTACTCCTTCAACGGCAACTGCAGCTAAGACTGCTTATTCCTTGTTCACATTCGACCATGAATTCAGAGTTGACAAGAGAGAGGGCGTACTTTTATTATGATTGATAGGCGGACTTCACTCCCTTTGAGCTAACAGCCAAGAAGAGTTCACATTCAACTTCCTTACCTTACCATGAGCAGAGTGCCGCCGAGAGGAATCGGACTTATTTAATCATTCCCATAGATTGCTAGTAGTTTAGTTCCATTCGTTCGCTTTATAAAAAAAGTCGACCGGCTTTCGGGCACTTCTGTCTACGGGCCCTTCTTATGTTATGCAATTTGCGATTCTGTGAACCTTTCTTCCAGAAGAGAACGGAAACTCCACACAGGCAATTTCACACCTTCCGAATGTGCCATTTGACCGAATGTGACAGCTAATCAACACTAATTCGTTTCAGGAACAGGAGAAAGGGTCTTTCAGCTAAAGATCAATCTAGAAAGCAGAGTCCAAGGTACATGTGTTAAGCATATCACAACATATGCCAATCAGTTTCTTTCGGGAACATGAAAAAGCCCAGCTAACTAAGTTTTTTAACAAAGATTGGGACCTGAAGTAGTAAAACGAAGAAGAGAAGGTCAACCAAGCGTATTAATGTGGGCATTTCTTCTAAAAGCCTTTCTTAGCTTTATGGCTGATAGCATGAACTTGGTCTTCTTGGTCCCTTGTACCAGAGGAAGCATGGAGGTGTCTTGTCTTCTATAATGCAAAGCGAATTCATGTGTGGTTTAGAATCCTTGACTTGCCTTAGGAAGTCTATTCCCACTTGAAAGTCATCCGAAGTACTGATTGAACTGGCTTTTACTTCCTATTATGGCAGCTAGCTGAGAAAGAGACCATTGACCTGTCAGCTATCACTCATCATATAGAATAACGATTGGACATCACCATCACATAGTAGATAAGAATTTGTTTGAATCAAGATGTCGGAAAGAAAGAAGCAGATTGAATGCCCGGACTGTGGAATCCTGCCTGGCAGCTATAAATGCATGCCCTTAATTGAGTGGGAAGTTTCCTTGAAAGTTTCCAATTTGGAATGAACTGGCCTGGAAAGAAAGATGAGCAGCCAATTCTAGCTTACCTGGAACTTGAACAGAGCTTGGGGATCAGAAAGCTGGCTCGCTATGCCCTTTTTCAAAGAGAAACAGGACTAACAGATCCATATGGAAATGCCCACCCGAAAGGAGATCTACTCGAGATCCCAGAATGCTTTCAATCTTGCTCCGCACTCGGGGCAATACTCCAACCGAGTGAAGATATGAACGAGACTTCATCATTTTCTTTATTTCACTCATTTGATGAAACGGCAAGAAGTCAAGTAGCCGAGCTGGTTCCAACCAACCCCCATCATTCACCGTTTCCCCTGCTGCACACCTCGCCAATCCCTTCTTCCAGAATGAAAGAAGAAAGATTTCCGAATCTTTATGAAAAATTCATAAAAGAAAACTCTTGAATTTAGGGCTTAACATAACACGCTCTGGCAGAGTGGCTCCCTTGTTAAGTGTACGGTATGGCCCCTTGGCTCAGGCTAAGCGGTCCACCCACGATGGCTAGCAAGCACCACGGCTAGTACTCAGGCTAACTAGTGGCCCTGGACGTCACCTCATCTTGATCGAGAAAATGCCGCGGGGCTATTGAGGCACGTTCCGCACTCACCCAAGTCGAGATTCCATCGGGTGACAGAAGTTTTTTAGTAGAGATAGATAAGGCGGTAGGTTAAATTACTAAACGCCCTTGTTTGCTGAGGGGGGCTTGCTCTTTTTTCAAAATGGGTCGATTACCTGATTGCTATGGCTATGAGACTAGTGCAAAGAAGTAAGAATCAGTCAAATCTGTTAATGAAATATCTGTATCGCCCTTAGCTTGCAAACAAGCCCTTATATCAAATATCAAACAGGCGCCTAAGAATAAGAAGTCCCTGCCCTTTCGATTGTTATTGGCTTATTCTCTAGCATCCGATTGTGGGCATCAATCCCAGCCATCTTCATTTCAGTCCTTGCTTTGGCTCTTTCTCTAAGACCGTGGTTAAGAAGTTCCGTCGCCTTACTAATTTTATTAGATGCAGCGTAACGACTCTTTTTGCTTCCGGAGTGAACTTCCTTGTCAGCTCTATAAGGGCCTCTCTTAAAGCAGAAAAAGACGAGTTCCAGTAGTCTCAGCCCCAAACCCCATTTGATAGAGTTTCATCCAAGGCAGCCCCTTCTTTTTAAAGCAAATCGTCTGCTCTCTCTTGGGGAGAGGAATTCCTTGATGCATCGAATGCTGCTATTAAATGCGCTGTTGTTTCTGAGTGAATAACCGGTCTTGTCGTATCCGCTGTGAGCCTATCTGCTGCTGTAAGAAAGCTAACTTCATGCGTAAAAGCTCTCTCTGGCCGTTCACAAAGCTATAAAATCTTCATTCCGGGTTAGGGGAAAGGCGATTCAGGGATTTCCTATTGCGAAACTCTTTTACCATATATTGAATTACTACGGGTATAAAAAAAGAAGAAAGAACTATGACACGTAGACGGGGCGAAATCTCCCTACGATTACGTTCCTATAGAAAGGGGGTGCTATGGAAAAGAGGAATCTCAGGTACTTTTAACTTTATGCCCATCTTGCTTCTGGTAATGCAAATGGAAATTCTCATTAGGATGCATCTGACTTCAACCCCAAATCTTTTCGCTTCCACTCCTATAAAGTAAAGAAGATAGTTAGACCAAGTTCACTAACATTTCCTTCTAGGCTCTAGCCTCAAGCTAATCTCATTAGGCTCCACATTCCAATCTTCACACTCGCATTAAATCGTAAGACTCTCATCAGAAGACAGTCAAACCTAGGATTCAAAATCTTTGCTTCCAGTGGCATGAAGTGAGATTGATTCTAATGAATCATAAATTGCAATCTTAATCCTGATGATAGAAATCCTCTTGCATTTTTTCACCTTCTTCCACCATACTTTCAATTCTATCTGATCGGGGATTCTTGATTGGTGCTAAGCTGACTGAAATAGTTTTTCTTTAAGTTTAGTTTAGTCGAAAGTCACATGTGGGGGTTGTACACAAAAGTTTAAGTGGCACATCACACTCACATGACCACTTTAATGACTTGCCTTTTCTTTGCTTAGGATGGTGACACTTGTCAAAGGACTAATGGCTGGTGCTTTTTCTAGCCTTGGAACTTGCTCTCTTTGCTTTGCTGCCTGCTCTTTAGGCTTTTCTGCTTGCTCTATATGCCATGCCCCTTTGCTTGCAGATTTTGCTCTTATACCATCTGTGCCTGCTTGAGGCTGATTCCTATGCAGCGGCATCTGCGCATGTGGTTCATTTTCAAGTCACCAAAGCATTCTTTTTGACCGGGCTAAGGAACTGGCCTATAGGGGCACCCTCTCTTAAAGCCAGTAAGACTTGCTCGCGCTTCCTTCACCTCGAGAACTGCTTTTGAAAGCCCTTGAGTACACGAGCATTTAGCGGGGAATAGGACATGATTAATCACTTGCTTTGTTTGTGTCTTTCACCTCCCGAAAAAGACGTTCTTCGAAACATGTGTGTTGAGCAAGCTGTTTGATTCTCTTTTAAGCGGGATCGGGATGAGGATTCAGCTTTACAAACTCAAGGGGCCCATTCAACACCAAGAATATCCGGAGGCCGGTTGAGAGAAAGCTCTTCCAAGTCTCTCTCTCCTAAACTCCAGGCCAGGATCGTTCCCGCTCCGCTCCAAGGTTCGTAAAGATATTGGCGATGAAGTCAGTTGTGGCGTAGTTACACGGGGTTTTTTTTGTACGAGAATCCAAAACCATGAAATCGGATAATTGGTTAGAGAATAAGGAAAAGATAGCGGAAGATGTTTGATTAAGCTCTCGAAGCGAAAGTGGCATCTACTTACACTTCTTATTCTTTTATGAGAACGCTTTTCGTTACAGAAAGATGGGATATGTAGGTTCTAACTAGACGCCCAATCACTATTATATCCTGGAAGCAACCATTCCGGCCAGTAAAGCAGCCAAAACTATGCTTCCCAGAAAGACTGCAACGCTCGGATTGCTCACCAGCACTCTGACTTCCGGCCTTTTTTAGCCAGGTAAGTTAGTTGAAGTTTTTTAACAAAACCAGACGCATATGGAAGCATACTTTAGGTTATTTAGTTCCTTTTTAAAGCGAGAGGAGCCAAGTTTCAAACTGGAATGGATGATTCGGGATCAATATACCTTGTGGTCGTGATTCTTCCTTCGCCAGTTCACCAGTACAGGAGGAGGGAGCAATGGGAACTCATGGATGCTTTCCTAGCGGGAATCCAATTCAGATAGAGCCCAAGAATCTCATACCTTTCGACCATCTAATCCTTTTCTTTGGACCTAAGTCATCATATCCTACGCCCGAACCCCCCTAACTGCAGGAATGACCAGAGCCCCCTACTTTCCATTTCTTCTTGGTAGCGGCGAGAGTCTCCATTTCGATCCTTGTGATGAATTTGAGTGAGAATATTGAATTCTTTCTCTCTCTTTAACGATACCCGAGCCATCATGCGACAGTACAAAGCCCAAACCCGACGAACAAGATTCCCCTTCTTTCCTATGCACCTTTTGTCAAAGAGATCCCGGAAGCTTTAAGATCTCGATTGCCTCGTTGTCGATGAGCTATGAAGAAAAGAGCTGAACTGGGGGATTTTTCAAGTCAAATTTGGATAGGGATCCTCTTTCGGGTTCTCAAAAAGGACTACCAGCGGGAGTGCTTGAGTCAATCTTTCTTCTCTTTGTTCTCATGTCCCTGAGCGAAAGGGGCCCGTCCATCAATAGAAGGTGCGGCTAGCTTCACAGAAGAGTAATCCCGAATTGGCAATTCTTCTTTCTTGGTTTCCGTTCCCCTGCCACCTTCAATCCGTCCGCTGGGAATGATTCAAGCAATGCAGGTGAAGAAGGGAGGGACTACAAGCTTGAGTGCTATCTATCCGAAGTGAAATCCTTGTATTAGTAGTCACTAGGAAGCCTTCCCCCTCGCTAGAGGAAGCCCCATAGCAAGTGAGCCTTCTTGACTCTCTGTCCCGTCTGAGTTTAGTTCGTCTCTCTGGAGTATGAGATCCCATTTCAAGCCCGAGCCATCTAGTTCTTCTTTTCTTCCTTAAGCACTTGAGCCAAACATCCATCCATCGGATTCATTTAATTGCTTTCTTGAATCTGTGAATGCGTAAACTACAAGTAGTCGGAGTCACTCTGGACCCAGGCACATATTGTAATGTCATTGATCCCCGTCTTCCTCATCAGGACGGGGCTCCGCTAATACGCCTATACCGAAAGAAGTCCAACCAGAACCCCTACTGCTACCTCCCATGTTACTTGCACCCACTACTGGGTTGGATGCGCCGGAAGGGGGTGCCCCTGGGATTTCAATTCAACCCTTGTTAAAGCTTTTCGTCTTTCTCCTTGTATTGTAGCATTCCGCTTTTGGGTTGCCGGTAGTGCAGGCAAAGTAAGTACTTTCGGGCAGGTGCCGTTAGAGAACTAGGTGGTCAGTAGGCGCAATCTGTCTTTCTTTCCTTGCTAGGTGCAAAAGGCTCTTTGTCGGTCTTGATGCCGAGAGCTAGAGTTCATCCAATTCCATACGTGACAGACTTTTGAGAACATTCGAATTCGACTGCTACGTTCAAGAAAGCTTTCAAGGTAGCGTAGTTATGAAGTCAACAGAGATGCGCGTCTTCTGCTTGATGCGCGTTATCCGCTGTTGTCTCTTTCTTTACCATATTAATTCTTTAACATTGGCTTGAAGGAGTGTAGCGTAAGAATCTCAAATCTTTATCTTTCTTTTGTGCGTTGCAAATTCGTTTTTGTTCTGAGGCTGCGCACCTTAGTTCTGTTCTATGTTTATCGAGATTTTTCGTCGAACAATGACAATGTTCGAAATCCCCTCTGTGTGTTGAATCCTAAGTAGCTAACCGAAGTGGGCTTGGTGGCCCTATTTCATAAGAAAGACCGCCCCCTTCAATAAATTCCCTAAGAGAATAAAATAAAGGCATCTCCTTTCTTTTTCTCTTCTCGCTTTGTCCGCCTACTGTTTTCGCTTTAGGATAATGGGCATGCTCTCTCCCCATACACTGCTCTATTCTTTCTTTTCTGATAGTCATACTCTGTATTGGCTCTGTCTCGTACCTGGTAGCTACCCTTTCGGTTCCCCCCTTGTACTATTCGGTACACGTTGATCGAGAAAACCTGCCTAGCCGCCGTGTGGGCAGCTCAGAAATTCCGGCACTACCTGCTGGCAGGTCCGGCACTGATAGTCGCTGGGCTAGACCCGTTGAAATTTTTGAAAAACCGGGTAGAATGGTCAGATGGCCACTCCTGCTATCGGAATTCGAGATCAAATATGTTCGGCGTAAAGCCATAAAAGGGCAAGTGCTAGCCGACCATTTGGCGGCATTGCCGATCGCAGAAGGTCAGCCTCTCCCGACCTAATTTCCTGATGAGGGTATTATGCACATCCAGTCCCTTGAAGTTGCTCCCCACTGGTCTCTCTCATTCGCATTCGACGGCGCTGCGAGCGAGCGGGGATGTGGTGCTGGGATCGTACTTACATCCCTCGAAAAGGTAAAATCCCTACTTTCCTACCTGGGGATAAGAAAGAATAGAAAGAAGCAAAAACCGCACCATCTTCAACAAGACGTGTGAACAGCGCCTCTACGCCTATTCGATAGCAGCTTCAGATTCCGATAACAAAGGTAATTCCTCCTCTAAGAGCTGATTCAATGGCATCGCTTACTCATTCAAATGCAACTAAGCCCTATGCTTAACACATGCTCTTCGATGTGTCCTAGCTTGAAGCTACTTTCTTACTCATCAGTACACGAATCCGCTCCTAGAGAATAGTCTGTTACAGAAGATTCCATAGCAGTAGTTTCATTCCTATTTATTTTAAATAAAAAGAAGAAGATTCCCTAGTCGAAGAAGTATGACCACAATCGGATTAAGAGACAGAATAAGTTGTTAAAGAAGAAGCCGTAAGCGGTGCAAGAGTAAGCACTGGTACTCTTTCTAGAGATATTTATAGTGTTCAATCATCCGGTGCTCTCTTTCCTGTCTCGCCCCTGAGTGTAGTTGATTTAAGAGCCCTAGTTCTTTCGTTGAGGTCTTCGGTATTAAAGTTGAAAGGAAAGCGTATAAAAGAAAGAGGGCCTAGCCTAAATGGAAGAGCGTATTTGTTGAAAAAGGAGGTTTTCGTTCAGAAGGCTCTAGGGCTCCTCGTTTCCGAGAAGAAGAGGGCGTCGGGATCGGATCTTCTAAGGCGGACTTTGCCGGGTATGAAGGAATGAGGAGCGCGAAGGGTTAGTGGGAGTGCTTTCAAGTCTAAAGGTTAAAAAGCCTTCGTCCAGAGCACTGGGAAGGGACTGGCTTAAGGAAGTCACGTTGGTTAGGCAGATAGTTGTTAAAAGATGTTAGTAGTAGCTCCCTGCTTGATAGGACCTACTTGGCTTAGGTTGTTGAAGCGATAAGACCAACAGCACTTTGTATTGACTTAATGCTCAAATCAGAATGAGTTCGTTATTTTCCTAATAAAGGAAAGGCAGAGCATACCCAATGAGCGAAGGAAGGGAAGCCAAGATCTTAGTTTGAGCTAGGGAGCTTCGGTCTTGGTCAATCCTCATCAATCCTGGTCCTTTTTTCGGGGCGATATCTGCGAGAATATGTATATGTGCTCCTCACCTTACCGGGTGTTTCGGGTAATTCCAATCGTGCCATCAAAATAGGTTATTTGAAAGTGAAGAAGAACAGAACGCGGGAAATCGGTAACCTAACCTGAACTTAAGGTGAACATTACATTCATAGAGTAAGGGGCTGGGCCTAGGGTGAGTTATGGCTTAAAGTCTCTTGGAGCTGTTCTTCATCAATCCCCGTTTAGAGATAGACTTTAACTGAAAAAAACGGATTTGTCAATATAAGGGAATGAATTCCACTATATCAATAGCAAGAAGAAAGGAATGGCTGACACAATCAGTAGCCGTTGGCGTTGGAGGAGCAGCTGCGGGCGGTGGTTTCGTTCTTTCATTAAGAAACCCGCCTACGGTACGTCGGTTTCATTCCTTCTATTCAACATATAAAGTATGCTGCTTAGTTCATCTGCTAGCTCGCCTTCTTCTTCTAGTTCTAGCTAGCTGGTTGCTGCGACATAAGGAAAACGTTCAACGTTCAGAATGGGTAGTTTTTGAGGATTTGGACTTTGATGGGGATTTAGGGATAACACATGCATATGAATAAGCAGAATTCTCAATAGCATTGGAAAAAGTACCAACATAATAAGAATTAAGGAATATTAACAACAACATACTCATTTTAGGGTAAAGTAGTACCACTAATCCAATTATAGAGGTAGAGGAGGACGGTAAATAATCATAATGGTAAACCAGAGCCACCGGTTGGCGGGACTTCCAACTTCCAAAAGAGGAAGATCCATCAAATTGATTCATGAGAGGGGGGTCTTTCCTGTAGTAGTTGGAGTTGGAGTTGGAGGTGTGGCACACCAGCTGGATCCTTCCTTATGTATAAATGAAATGTATTTGCCGGTTGGCTGGTCAACGGTCACGCTGTCTGGTCAATCCAGTTCTTCTTTTATAAAATAGATGCCGGTCTTTGGGGTCCTCCGTTTACCAAATCAATATCTCCACTACGGTACACTCATCCATTTGATGGAACATCTATTCCCTTTCGAGCTGTCAAATCAGAGTACGGAGGTACGGCTGTAGCGAAACAAGAATTCTTATTATTGTATGTAATATACCCCGCACCACGCTCATTCCTTAATTCAAGTGGAAGTGGCATCTGCCCCTGGAATATGTCATACTCTTCCCGTCCAAAATGACTGTCTTGAATTAGTTCCTCTATCTTTCTTTCCCTGAAGCAGCAAGAAGTACACATGAATCGATTTCTGGTAATTCAATATACCCCGTTCCCTTCGAGATCTCTTTTGAAGGTGCAAAATATAGAATCTATAATAAATAGAAGTGGAATCTGCTTATGGTATGGGTATTTTTTAAAACATTGGCTCAATCTTCATCTCTGTCTTTTCCAAAAAATGGATATTTTCTTCCGGTCTCTGGTCTCCGGGCTTTCCATCCGTCCACGTCTATTTTATGTGTGAATCCATCTCGACTTCGCCCTTTTGTTAGCAGCTCTTCGATCCACCTAGGAAAGGTCTCCGAGGCCATGTTTTCTAATCCAAAAATTCACTTTCATGGCTTGAATTTTAAGCGTAGTTTTCCACTCTATAACTATATAACAAGGAGTGGAGCTGGAGAAGATCCCTCCCCGGCTAGGCTACTACGTTTTCGTGTTTGAAATTCCAGGTCTGGTCTTCATTGGTATTTGCTTTTTGCTCACTCACTACGTTTTTTTTTCTTTTTAGTTCTTCCCCCGCACGGGCGAGCTGTCTGAGGTCGATGGTGCATCCGGTAAGCTCTATCGGTATTCATCTCCAGAGCCCGGTCAGAGCTGACTTTCACGAATAAACCCCGGTGACGGTTACCTGCTTTGCTTAACCTAACCGGCCAGAAGGTTCCTTTACCGATAGCCGACCAGAGATCTAAGGGTTGACGGTTAGTTAGTTCTCTTTTCTCCGTCCGGTAATAGAATTTCTTTACCGATAGAGCAACCCGGAATCCTGTTCTTACTTTAAGAGAAGGTTGTACTATTTAATTTAGTAGGAGGGGGAAGTGGATCTCATTTCAAAACTGATCGAACCAGGAAGTGATCTTTACTAGAAGGAAGGAGAGCGAAATCAAGTTCTTTTCTTTTATTATTTAGTATTCTTATTATTTATAAAAATTATATTAATTTGTTATAACTAATTATTTGTTGTCTCCATCAGTCAAATAAAACGGATCATTTCTGTGGGA
>Ga0075364_10000423_pt1 | contig 21078 bp, 29 predicted proteins | sample EndMetdeltDD1764_FD_71517 | JGI IMG/M metagenome (GOLD analysis project Ga0075364, IMG submission 71517) | Populus endosphere microbial communities from Tennessee, USA - Endosphere MetaG P. deltoides DD176-4 | ecosystem: Host-associated > Plants > Roots > Endosphere | place: USA: Tennessee...
CTCGAGAAGCGAGAGGTCAAGGGGTCCTGGCGGCTTCAAGACTGGGTTGGTTCCAACCTGCCCGCGTCGCTGTCCTGGGCTCAAGCCATCGTGGTCTTGGACGCTGCCGCAATCATGGCGCAAAATCCGGAAGAGGGCGATGATCATTGCCCCTGGGACCCGCAGACGCAAGAAAATGAGGACGACCAAGCATGACCCCTGCCGATATCCAATCGCCCATCACCGTTGCTGTCTTGGACGCGGCGTACGCCCAGAATGAGTCGATCTATAAAGATCGGTTGGTGCAGTTTCCTTCGGGCACCTATGACGAGCAGCGCAATAGTGCTCGGGACATGATGGAGAAGCTCTTGATTGCTAAAGACTGGCTAGTCCGTAGCGGCCAGGAGAGCGCGCAGTACATCGGGCCGTTTGGCCGCATCGATGTCCAAAAGGGTCAGCGGGTGGTTATCAAGGCAGGCTCCATGATCTTCAGCACCCGCACGGATCCCTCAATTTCTGCTCGCAAACGGGTCGTGACTGTGCATGCCGTCGACGAGGGTTACATTGACCGTCATCGGGGCCAACCCGAAGTGCGCCAGCCCGTAGTGAACTGGGCCGGTGCGGGCGGCTACTGGTGCAGAACCGACCTGGCGAATGTGGAAGGCGTCGCCGGCGATGGGCAATCCCCCCAGAAGCCTGAATCGAAGGCAGGCCAGGAAGTTCAAGCATGATCTCGTGTGTGTCGTTCACCGGCGCCGACGATAAGGTGCCCGTTTGTCGCTTGACAGAACTGACGCGCGCATTCGCGCCCACCGTAGCGGCTGAATGGGCAATCCTTTACTTCCCTGAGAAAGAGGGGGCGCCACGCAACCCGTCTCGGCCATGGCGTGAGACCTTCCTGGCTGAAAACCTCCCACATACTGCGATCCATCTGTGTGGATCGAAGGTCTTCAAAGACATCCTTGCGGGGGACACCGAGGTTCTGGCGGAGTTAGGTCAGTACGGCCGTATCCAGATCAACATCAATGTCCGTCGACGTCTCTATACCGACGACGAAGTCTGCCGTATCTATGACGCTCTGCTCACGAATGGCTCGAAGCTGATCCTTCAGCACCATGCCGAATCAAGCGAATTGGTTGAGGACTACCTGACGAGGGAAGGGCGCCTGGCTCGATGTGGAGTTCTTTTTGACTCATCCGGGGGTACTGGGCTGTTACCCGCGGAATGGCCGCAACCCTTGATCGTCGAGGGCCAGGCGGCATTCTGCGGATACGCCGGAGGACTGGGCCCCGACACGATCGAGACTGAACTTGCACGAATCCAAGCTGTTGCAGGTGCCCGCCCCTTTCGGGGTGGATATGGAGAGCCGGGTTCGGACCGACAATGATTTTGACCTCGCCAAAGTCGAAGCCGTCTTGGCAAGGGTCAGTCGTTCTAATCATTAGGCAAATACAGCATTATGCAGTATACTAGTTGGGAACTAGTCTACTATGGTGATGCCCATGTACCTCGAAGCCGCGTCGCTGATGATCGCCACTGTCATCGGCATCTACACCTTCAGCCATATCCTCAAAAAGCGCCGGCAAAGGAAAGCGTCGATGCGCCTGAACCAGGCTCTTGAGCAGCGCAACGACCAAGCCGATGCGATTGCCCGCGCACGCCAGGTGTCCTCAGCTGCTGAGGTTGAAACAGCGCCCTGGGGTGGGCCCGGCGAGCGGGTTGAATCGCGGGGGCGCGGTCGAGACCGACGTTCCAGCGGGCGAGCCACGTCGTCAACCAGCCAAGACAACCTTGCGCTGGACACCATGATGTTGAACGCTGCCACGATGCCGTCGCGGCCGCGGTCATCGTCCACCTACGATAGCTACAGCTCATCCGACTATGGCTCCAGCTCCAGCAGTGATAGTGGAAGCAGCTCCTCGAGCTGCGACTGAGCACCTAATGGCAAACCCCCTCGCGATCTACGTGGCGTCACGGGCAAGTATTCCGGCGCGAGCAGCAATGTGGCGCCAGCTGCGGGCTCAAGGCTGGCCGATCATCAGCTCCTGGATCGACCTGGACGATGAGTCGGGTTTGGATTTCGGTCAACTGTGGGCCAGTATCGAACAGGAAATCGCGCACGCCAATGGCCTGGTACTCTTTGTCCGCGCCGAGGATTTCCCCCTCAGGGGCGCATTGGTCGAAGTAGGGATGGCCCTTGCCGGCGGTAAGCGGGTAGCGGTGGTGGCCCCCGACGTGGACCTTTCCGCGCCAAGCTTCCGGCCGTTGGGCTCCTGGATTGCACACCCCCGGTCAAGCTTGCAGCCAGCTTGGACGACGCCCACGCATGGCTGGCGTCTCAGCACCTTGCCGCCTACCCCTTGGTCAGCCAATGACACACACGAAGAAGCCGCCAACCTAGTTTGATTGGCGGCGGAGCATCAGTTCAGATATGCACTTCCGTTATTGGCCATGGTAAAGCCCTTCTCGAGTTGGACGAGCAGTTCCTCGAAACCGTGGGCGATGTAGGTCGCCTTCTGTTGATGGTGCCGGTTCACAGAGCCGCCAAATGTGTCGTCGTTGAGCCGTTTGTCCGACTCGAAGCTCATGTTCCAACCCAGCACATGCACGTCAGGCTGTGAGGTCATGCCGTCCAGGTCCACGTTGACTTGCAGGCCACTGGGTGCCTTCAAGCTCACTATGATTGTCCGAGCGTCAGGATCGTCAAACCGTTCGTGGGACAGTCCTAGCTTGGCGCCTAGGGTCAGAACTGCCGCAGCCATGAATTCGCGATCAGCAGCACGTTTGGTGGTTCGTTGCTTCAAAGTCATAATGTGTGTCCTTGTAGGGTAGTGTCTCGTATAGGAAATTTGCTATACGAACCCTCTGCCTAAAGACACTTGTCATGCAAATTCACGTCCTTTCTGACCTTCACATGGATGAGGCGTCCTGGTCGGCGCCAGGTACGTCATCTGATGTGATCGTGCTTGCCGGAGATCTCTTTGATGACGCACGCAGAAGCATGCAATGGTGTAAGGAGCTACGGGCCCAGACCGGTAAGCCCTTGATCCTGGTCCCAGGCAATCACGACTTCTATGGCCGTGAGTGCTATCAAGACGCCCTGGCGCACATGAAGGACGAGGCTGACCAAGGGGAAGTGTGTCTGCTGCACAATGAGTCGACGGTTATCGGGGGAGTCAGATTCGTGGGTGCCACCCTGTGGACGGACTATTGCGGAGATGGACCCGGCCTGCGTAGCGTGGCCATGCATGCCGCCGGCGAGTTCATGCAAGACTTCCAACAGATCACCTATCGGGACGGTAAACAGGTCCGTCCGATGACCCCGTCTGATGCGATTAATCTGCACACCGAGTCACTGTTGGCTATCCAGGCCGGGATAGAGGATGCCTACTCTGAGCGTGTAGTCGTGATCACCCATCATGCTCCGTTAGTGGCCTCTCTGGATCCTAAGTACCGCGGATCTGCTCTGAACCCAAGCATGGCCTCTGATCTGGATGACCTGGTGCGCTATAGCATGGCCCGTCTGTGGATCCACGGCCACGTACACCACAGCCTGGACTATCAATGGGGCAGCACGCGAGTGCTATGCAACCCTCGAGGACAACAAAAGCCAGGCAACTCTGATTTTGATCCGCACATGGTCGTTTCTGTGTAGCAACGGGAGGCTTAATTAATTATCGGCAGTTCGTAAATGAAGCACAGGCATTGCCATTAATCGCAATTAACGATATACTGTGTGAAATCATCTGAGTGCAAACTCAAGAGTCTTCACGCCATGAGCGAACTTGCCGCCATTCCTGCCGTAACCCAATCGTCGATGCATCAGACGAAGCTGGACTATCACGTCCCGTTGCACGATGACGCTACGGTGGAGGAGAAGGAACGTTCGGCCATCCAAGCCATCCAGGCCTTGTTCGAGCAGGGTTGGCAGGTTGCGGTCGCATTCAGCGGGGGCAAGGATTCTAGCGTATTGATGCACTTGGCGCTTCAGGCAGCGATCCGAGCGCAGGAGGCCGGCAACGAGCCCCACTTGGTAGTCTTTTCCTCCGATACCGGCGTGGAGAACCCTGAAGTAGCGCTGCTTTTGCGCCGAGAGCACGTCAAGATCCGCGGGATACTGGCCACAAATGGTATTCGACACAAGGTCATTCTTACCCAGCCGTCCCTTGCTAGCTCCTGGGCCGTGCGCATCCTTGGCGGAAACAAGCTGCCTTCGTTCCCAGGCAGTTCTCACGACTGTGCCGTCGACTTCAAGGTTGCTCCGATTGCGTCGGCGCGCGGTGCAGTGTTCAAGGAGTTGGGTCGTGACGCTACTGTGACGCTGATTGGCACCCGCTTTGATGAAAGCGCGCAGCGAAGCCGTGCGATGACCGCCCGTGGCGAGCTGGCTGAGCATCCGTACAAGAACGATGCCGGAGAGTGGGTCATGAGTCCCATTGCGTACTGGACGACCGACGATGTCTGGGAGCAGATCGGGCTCATTCGCGCCGGTGTGATTCCGTCATACTCCAATTTCGAGGACACCTTCAAGCTGTATGCGGATGCTGGTGGTACCAGTTGCGCCGTGGTGTCGGATGCCATCACGGAGGGAACGAAGAAGGCTCGAGGGGGTTGTGGAGCACGTTTTGGATGCTTCGTGTGCCAGGCCGTCTCCAACGACACCTCCCTGGACACCATGGTCGAAGCGGATCAGTGTTACGCCTACATGGGCGGTCTGAGTAAGCTGCGCAATCTGATCGCACGCACGCGCTTTGACTACACTCGGCGCTACTGGGTCCAACGCTCGATCGATGAAACAGGCTCAATCAAGTTGCAGCCTGATTGCTACTCTCCGGCGTTCCTGCTGGAGTTGTTCCGTTATAGCGCTTCCCTGGACTACACAGAGCGACGCGCCGCAGCCCGCGGCCGTCATCCGGTTCGCTATCAGTTGCTCAGTCTTGAGGCCGTGGTGGCGATCGATGCCCTTTGGTCCTTGAACGGTCTGCACGCCCCTCACACCGCGCTGCTCGAGTGGCTGGCCGTCATGGAGGGTCGGGCCTTCTTTGACGTGGCGCAGGCGGACAAGGTGCCGGAGGCCCCGCGCACACTGCTTCCTCAGGCTGTGCCCTACAACGTCGGCAAGACCTGGGACGGAGCTCAGTTCAGCATGTTTACAGGCTCCCGCAATGTGGTTCATTCGCTGGCCGAGTCGGCAGTGCGTGTGTCTAAGGATGGTCGCGAGCTCTTGAGCTTGGCTAACGAACCTCGCATGACCGTGGACATCGAAAGCGTGATGATGGCCCTGGACTTCGAGTGGGAGTCAATTCTGGAGCGTCACAACACGTCTGCAAAGGGCGGCGACTGGACAGAGGGTTACCGTTTTTGGTGTAGCTACGGTGCCCTGAGCTTGGCGCCAGCGCAGCAGTCTGAGCACGACATCGTGCTTCGCCGTACCGCATGGCGCGCGGAGCATGGTTTTCTGGGGGAGGAGGGCAATCGACGGGCGCAGCACCTTGCAGCCGTAGCGCAGGCCCGCACCCTCGAGACAAGTACCCGAGTAGCGGCATAACCCTTGGAGTCGAATGTGAGCAATGGACCAACAATCGCCGGCTCGTACGAGGACTTCAAGCGCCTCACGAAGGACTTTTTCGATGCGCTGCCTACTGCGACAGACCCTGAACAGATCGAGGCCGGCATGAAGTGTGTGGGCCTGGCCTACTTGGGTATCCAGTGGGATGACACCTCCCCGATGGATAACATTCACCGCCTTGTCGGGGCGCCTGCGGTGCTGCGCCTAGTCACGAAGCTGGGGATCATCCGGCAAGTCGAGCTTGAAGGACACTCGGGCGTCCCTGACCTGGTCTAAGTATTCGCAATGTGTGGTGTATTTGCACCGCTATTTTAACTTAGTTGTAAAATGCGATATACTACGTATTCCAGTTAACGAATTAATTCCGGCTCGTTTTAAACAAGATTTATTAATTAAATAAGATCATGAAAACCATCGCCTCTTCCATTCGTCGTCTTGCCGTTCCGCTGGCCCTCGCTCTGTCCACGCTCGGCCTGAGCGGCTGCGTCGGGCTGGATATCGCCTACGCGCTGTATCAAACCCAGAATTCGATCGTCTCCGACCTGGTTCCGGCCGAGCCCCAGACGGAGCTAGCCAGCGAGCTGGGGCAGGCAACGCCAGTTGCCTACAAGCCCTACGTCTACCGCAAGGGCCAAGATTGCCGCTCGCATGCCTATGTGCTGCCCTACGATCGCACCTGGCCCGAGGAGATCATTCAGGATGACAACCAGGTGTTTGTCAATCCGCCCAAGCCCGGGGTCGTTGCTGGCTACGTCGCCGTCGTCTACAAGAAGTCTTGTCCCGAAGAGCAGGATCAGCAAACCCTGCGTGCGGGTCTCCAAGGGACGGGAACCGGCGACACCACGATCTGGATGCGACCGTTCTCTGACGATCAACGTATCTTCGTCAGGAGCACTCTGGACTACACCATCGACACTCGCGACATGATCGACCGCGGGAGCGTCGAGCGTCCTCAGTGGTGGCCTCAGGTCGTCGGCCGCCTGGTGCTGCTGGCTCAGACGGATCCGCAGGTGAAGGCTGCCTTGCTGTCCAACCTGGATCAGTTCGTGGAGGCATCGCCGGAGCACGCCGAGGCGCTACGAGCACTTGAGGGTTGATCGCTAGGGGATAGCCCTGACGCACTATACAAAGAGGTGACGGTGATGGAGAACCGGACAGTAACGGCCATCGCGACGGTGTAACAGCCTACTGATAGCGGACCGCCATGTAGCGGTCCGTTTCCTTTTGGCGTCACGCTTGATTCGATGATTGTGGTGCTAACTTACATTCAGGTGGTGTACAGAGCCATTTTGTATGATACTGCTGGCACTAAGTCGTAAATTGCGATATACTTCGTTATCTAGGAGATAGCATGCAAACCGACACCGCTGTAGAAATTCGAACCAGCCTCAAGGTCCTGTTGGAGGCGGCGGGATTCGCCTCAACGCACTACGATGGTGATGAAGGCGAATATCTGAACAAGAATATGCTTGCAGGAGCTATGCCTTACTTCTCCGAGCATGCCGTGGACCACGATCTGATTGAGCTTGAAACGGAGATCGTGATTGAAGTCCTTCCCGATGAAACGGTTCAGCTTGTCGCGCAGGGCCCTGATTATTTCGAAGAGCCCGTGCCGGTTTGGAGTGATGAAGGCTTGGCGTTGCTGGTCGACGCTGGTTTGGATCGTGCAGCGCTCGTCGCGGCACAGGTGAAAAACTAAGTTCGGAACAACGATGAAAACGAACGGTGCAAACTGGAAGGCTTACATGAACTCTTGGCCTGAGGGCCAGTGGTTCGATGAGAGCGATGAGACGATCAACGGGCAATCCGTCGAGGAGTTCGAGAAGAGTCTGCCCAAGGGCAAGGGCTTTCTCGAGAGCATCCCCGATGACGCTGAAATTGTCTTCACAGCCGGGGTGGTCTTTGCCAATGCGGACAGCATGTCTGACGGGGTCTCGCTCACGACTCACTTCCGACGCTGGGTGCGCACCCAGGATACCCAGCTGAAGGTTGTCCAAGTGCCATCGGATGCGGTGGACGCGTTCACCGAGTTTTGCCGCACGCACAAGATCAAGATTCAGGACTGAGCCATGCCTGAGAGCGTCAGCACCCCTCCAGAGCCGGTTGATACGGTGCCTAATCTCACCAAGGCCCAGCGCCGCGTTATGGGGTGGCTGGGTAAGGGATGGGAAGGGTACCCGGGTGGCGGCGCCGCAGTCATGATCAACGGAAAGAGGATTTGTAATGTCGACACGCTTTCAGCGCTTCGCAGACTGGGTCTCGTCGATGAAGACGAACACCATTGCTGGAAGGCAACAGACGCCGGCAGAGCCGTCACCAACGCTCTTGAACTCTGAGGGCACTGGGCATCGCAGCCACAGCTGCCCCTACTGCGGCCAACCTGCGTCGCTTGTGTCGGGCCAGGCGATCTACCCGCATCGGGCCGACCTGTACTCGCTGCGGTTTTGGCGGTGCGAGCCCTGCCAGGCGTATGTTGGGTGCCATAAGGCTGGCGCTTCGTTCAAACAGGGAGGCGTGCGCATTGTCAGCGACGGAACAATCCCGCTGGGGCGTCTTGCAAATCCAGAACTGAGGCGGCTGAAGCAAGCTGCACACCACGCGTTTGATCCGCTCTGGAAGACTGGGGACATGGACCGCCGAGACGCTTACGCCTGGCTCGCCGAAAAAATGGGCATCAGCGTGGAGAATTGTCATATCGGCATGATGGATGAAGGCCAGTGTAAAAGTGTCGTAGAAGTTGTTCTGCGCCATCGTCCAAGCTTTGCGGGGTATGCCTGAGTTCAAGACGGCATTGATCTTCCGTGCATTCCAGCTGCACAGTGAAGGGGTCTATGCCAAGCAGTTGAAGGTGCTCCAAGAGGACGAGCTCGTTTCAAAGGCTAACTTCGAAGTGTGAAACTCTTGGCATGAATAACTCTCGACATCTTCCAGGGGGCGGTAAGCCCCTTCTGTATCTTGACTTCGATGGTGTGCTGCATCCTGAGAATGCGGTTCGCACGAGGCGGTACGGCCCCATGTTGTCTGGCTATCCCGGCCACCATCTCTTTGAGAATGTGAGCAGGCTAGCTATTGCGCTGGGCCCGTACCCGGACGTGAGGCTGGTGCTGAGTACATCCTGGGTCTTGGTCTACGGGTACGATCGCGCCCGTAAGCGCCTGGGCCCCCTGGCCCCACGGGTGATCGGAGCGACCTATCATACGAAGATGTCCTTGGACCGATTCTTGGCCCTTCCCCGCGGCGTCCAAGTCCTTGGGGATGTGGGCCGGCGCAACCCGAGTAGCTGGATTGCGCTAGACGACGATGATGAAGGCTGGCCAGCGACGTGGCGTTCGAACCTAGTGCATACGGACGATCGCTTTGGGCTCGTCGAGCCAGCGGTTTGGTCTGAACTTCAGCGCAAGCTTGCCGTCCTGAGATGAGCTATACAGGGCATGCCGGTCAGATCTGACTCGCCGGCTGTGCACAAACTCTGCTGTTCTCCAGGCAGGCCAGAATGAGCACTGGTGACTCCCTAGCACTGAGCGGCGCCTCTGCTGTGCGATTATAAAACCATCGTGCAGCTATGCCGCACCACTTCGACATTGTCGTCGGCGGACCCAATCTTGTGAGCAACCTAGGCAGATAACGTCAAGACGTGCAGACACGAGATCTGCAACCGCTTATTGGCCATCTGTGTAGCTATTTGGATCATATAGTACAAAGCGGCGTGCGTTTCAGCCGCTTTGTTGTTTGACATTCCGAGTTTTCAGCATATACTATTCAATTAATTTTCAGATCGAGATATGACGACAGCTACCTACCACCTGACCCTCGGACGACTTCACAAGCTTGTCGAGCGCGTTCGTGCGCGGATCGGCCAGCTGCACGCTGAAATGGCACGCCACTTGGCGACCCAAAAGCTGGTGAACCCGCTGGAAAAGGAGCTGAGCGGCATTCTCCAGAACGCAAGCGAAGCCCTGCTCGCACGGGAAACGGCAGAAGTCCTCAGCCGTGAGCTGGCGCGTCTGCGAGGGATCATCGCCACCGAGAATGCCCGCCTGGGCGTCAACGAGGCGCTGGCGATGCAAGATGTGCTCAAGCAGCATCTGAGCTACATTCAGCAGGCCATTGCCAGCTCGGCCGAGACGGGGCTGAAGGTGTCCGATGTCTGCGTAGGCGCGGATTTCGGGGAGTATGGCCGTCCCGCCTCGCCCTTGTCGGCGGAAGAGGTCGCCCAGCTCAAGGCGAAAGCAAAGGCGCTCGAGAACGAGATTTTCGGCCTGTCCGATGCGGTCGCGGACCGCAATGCCACCAAAGTGAGCGTTCAGCTCTCCGAAGAGGTCTCCCAGTTCCTGGCGGCGTAAGTAACGAGTTTGCCTACCATTGGGGCGCCGTGGTAGGTGTAGTTACCAGGATCAACGATCTCTGGTAGGCGTCTGACGGGGCCACAACTGCTCCTCAGGAGCAGTCCTATGATTAGCTTGGTTCGACTGCTGCGGAGGGTTCCTCTGTTGGTTGTCACCCTTAGCCGCTGCACAGTGCGACAAGCGAAGATCAAGGTTGTTGGTTCTCGATTGTTGGTTGTTTCGGCCCCGTCGAAGGCCCAGTCATGTGGCTGGGCCTTTCCCTTTTCTACCTACTCCGCTGGTGCAACTTGAGCTACTGGAAAGAATCGAAGGTGATTGTTCACGGAATGGCGACTTTGTGGTCGACGCTGCCCGGGCACTGCCCGGGCACTGCCGGGATCTGAACAACGATGCCAAGCGCCTGGCCAAGGCGCTTCTGAAGGTATCGGGCAGGGTCCTGGCCATCGTCGTGGTTATCGTGGTCCCTTTCTTTTCCTGGCTGGGTCCATTGTTCGTGTTCGAAGCTCGAAGGCAATCACGATTGATGGCTAAGGCAGAGCAGGATGCAAAAGACCGTCTGAACCAGAGATTTCATTCGCGCGCCCGCAAGCTGCAACCGGTCGACGTCGCGCGCCAAGCAACTTCTGATCAACAGCAAGAGCGATAACGATGAGCAACCCGCAACCTTCGCAGACCCAATCCAGCCTCGCTGGCCAGCACGTTATTGCCTGCTATGCCTATGGTGATATGCAGATCCAAGACTGCACCGTCGAGGTCGCCATGTCCTTCTTCGAGACGTACAAAAGCAGCGTTCCCGATGAAATTGCGCGACTTGCCGAACTGGACTCAAACCATCGACCAGTCTCAGGTAGGTTGCTTGTCGACATCATCAAGGACGCTGGCGGCAAGCTTGAAGTTGGATCTCCCTTCGGGCGGCTGCGTCAGCTGCGCTACGGAGCTGCTCAGAGGGGCGAGGAGGACTCTCGGCCAGAGGTCCTGGTGACCCAAGAGATGGCCGACCAGGTCGCGCTGTGGGCAGGCCGTAATGGGCTTAAAATTGCCGACCTTCACAGTACATCGGTAGCGGAGAAGAATGCTCTCGAGCAAATCGGGTTTCTTCGAGACGCTGCTGAGGCTGACCCTCGTACCTGGGTGCTGGTGTCCTTTGACGAGTACGTTGAAGCTGCCAGGCAGTACCGGACGATCGTGAAGGCGCAGTGGAAAGAGGGGGCCCTGGAGCACAAGAAGGCCGGGTACATCTTGAAGTTCGTGAAGGAGTGGCTGGCCGACGACAACGTGCGCGTGCTGGAAGTCGTGACCATCCGCGGGCAAACAGGAGCGTAGCGTGTCGAGGGCTGTTGAGCAGTACTACCCATGTCTGAAGAACTGGGATACGGGGGAGATCTCCAACCGAGTAGGGCCTGCTATGTCGTGGGAAGCAGCTGTGCAGTACTTGAAGCAGAACCACTCGGGCGCTTGGCAGCGAGCTCATGCAAGCCCGCGGCCTGTCTCCAATCCGCTCTTCGCGGACACGGCATCCACCGGTGAGGCCGACTAGCCTGGTATTAGCGGAGAGCACAGGCTCGAAGAAGGCTTGACCACAAGGCGGGGTGAAAGGATAGACAGATTTGGCGTAAATAGAGTTGCGAGCTATACTATATTCTCGTTAACGTTATTAAGGACTCGACCACATGTCCCGTATTACCGCCTATCAAGCAACCGACGGCTCGCTGCATCGCGACAAGAAAGCGTATCGCCAACACGAACAGAACCTCCAGGCCGGCGTCAAGATCCGTGAACTCATCGGCGCCGCCGTGGCAGCCAGCGATGGTACTCCCGAGGGCGACGCTGCTCGCAAGGCCGCCATCGAAAACCAAGCCTCGGTCATCTTCGATACGATCGGCCTGAATCAACTGCGCGACATTCTGAACGCCCCTCTGGTGCTGGCTGAAGCCGATGCTGGTGGCCAGGAACCCGGCGCCAGCCAGGCTCCCGCCGATGGCGAACAGACCGCCAACGCCGCCGAGAACCCGCCGCGCGAAGACATCTGAACGCCGGCCTCTATGAAGGTTCATCAGATCATTCTGACGGTGATCGATTACGATGACCTCGGCGCCGAGGGAGTTCGTAGAACTATCGAGAACGCACGGTACCCGAACCACTGCATCAGCCCGCGGGTTGCGGAGGTTCAGACGAGAGATATTGGCCAATGGTCAGATGATCATCCTCTGAATCGAGCTGATCAAGCGGCGGGTGAGTTGGCCAGGTTGTTCAGCAAGACGCCGTAGATCCTCCATAGCAGGGCATGAGGGTGCGAGTCCAACCAAGGACCGCACCCTTTTTTGCGTCGACTCGCTGCGGCGTTGTCGGAGGACAACTTAGCATCAGCAGTGCCGTCCGAGTGATAGCGGACAGCTTGGGCCTACATGACCGGGTTGTGTCTAGGAGCGCAGAACTTAATTGTTCCTGACAGGAACACGCATCGGTGCTCAGCGCAGTACTTAATTGTCAATTGCTTTTCTGGCACATATGTTGACAAATGAGCAGTTGTTGGTATACTGCGAAATACGGATTTAGCCAACATTGCCGGTCCGTACTTCCACCAATGATTAAGTAGCCCAGCAGAAGGATGGGATAAGAGGGTCGCACTGCGACGCGCTACTCCTCACGCTTGGTCTCGACCAGGTCGTCATCTCGAGTTCGAATGAACAAAACTCAAGCAAAGCAGTTTCTGAAGGACGTCGCCAACTACGGAAGCCAACGCAAGGCCGCCGCGGTTTTGGGCCTGGCCCGCAGCACCGTGGGCGAACGCGTGAGCAAAGCTCGTGAAATGCTGGGCGAAACCATCGCCAATCGGATTCTGGGCAGTGTGCCGGCCTCGGGCCACAAGACTGTGGCCGCTCCGACCAAGACCGCCATTGCGGATGCCATCGTCTCAGGCGACCGCGCTGCGGTTGATCGCCAAATGCTCGAGGATGAAGTCGTCCGCCTGCGCCGGCTGAACAAGTCGCTGACCAAGGAAGCTCTGACCGACGAGAAGGTTCGTCGCGGGATCTTCGAAATCGCCCACTGCAAACCCACGATGCCGGCCTGGCTGCTCAAGGCGCCTGCGGCTTCCGATACGCTGCCAGGCGTTCCCATTCTCTTCGGTTCGGATTTCCACTGGGGTGAAGTGGTCAACCCGGACGAGATCGGTGGCGTGAACAAGTACAACCTCGAGATCGCCCATCAGCGCCTGAACCGTCTCATCGAGACCACCATCGAGCTGCTGACCAATCACATGGTCAACCCCAAGTACCCGGGCATCATCTTTGCCCTGGGCGGTGATATGGTCTCCGGGGACATTCACGAAGAGCTGTCGGAGACCAACGAAGCTCCGATCATGCCGGTGGTTCTGGACCTGGTCGACCACCTGGTCATGGCCATCACCCGGCTGAAGGGTGTCTTCGGCCGCGTCTTCCTGCCCTGCGTTGCCGGCAACCATGGCCGCAATACCCACAAGGTCCGCGCCAAGCAGTTCAATCACAACAGCTTCGACTGGCTGATCTACCAGTGCCTGGATCGCCACTTCGCGGACGACCCGGATGTTGTCTTCTTCATCCCCGACGGCACCGATGCGCTGGTGAGCGTCTGCGGCCATCGCTACCTGTTCACCCACGGCAACCAGTTCCGCGGCGGCGACGGCATGATCGGTGCCCTTGGCCCAATCATCCGCGGCGACCACAAGAAGCGTGGGCGTAATGCCCAGGTTGGCCAGGAGTACGACACCCTGGTGCTGGGCCACTGGCACCAGCTGGTGCAGATGAAGCGTGTGATCGTGAACGGTTCGCTGATCGGCTACAACGAGTACGCCTACTCGGGCAACTTCGGGTACGAGCCCCCTCAGCAGGCCCTGTGGATCACGCACCCGCGCCACGGCATCACCTTCTCCATGCCCGTCAATGTGGACGCAGACTTCGGCAAGAAATCGGTGAAGGGCGGCTCGCCATGGGTTGAGTTCCACGACGCCAAGAAGGCTGCCTGACCTTAGGTCCGAGTGGCGAAGAAGCCCGGGAGCTTAAAGCTTCCGGGATCTTCCAATCTTCAGCTTGCAGGTGATATCCGTGTTGCCAGTATGTCTTGCGCGGCTATTGCTTGATAGTCAGAAAAAAAATATTCAACTCCAAAACATGACAGAACCACACAAAACGCCCTTAAGGTGTTTGCTAGAAAGAATGTCAGACAGCAGTGAGCCTATGAGCCAGGCCGACCAGTCGATACTAAACGAAGTGATCAAGGCTGCACGACTCGGTAATCTGGATGAGGGCCAAGTAGAATTCGTGAGCGAAAAATTCGCAGAAAAAGGGGACCATCCGAGTTATTTCCCCCGCTTCACAATCATGAAGGCGATTGTGGAGGACGATTTCGGAGAAGAGTTTTGGTACGACTTGCCGACCTCTATTGTGGATGCGGAGGATCCCATCGCAGCAGCGACGGCTTACAAGCCAAAACGACGCTGACGACGAGATAGCTCCGGACCAGCTTATTGCTTGAAATAACCCTCTCCCAGCATCGCCAGGAGAGGGTGAGAGGTGCTACGCCGAGATGCCAGCTTCCAAACGGGCCAGTGCCCCCGCACGGAATAGCTCGCCGTGTGAGCACAAACGGAAGATCTCCGCTCGGCCACGCTTGATGTAATCGTCGACGGACATCGTGCGCCAGTCCGGGTGGGGGCGATCATTGGCCAACTTCCACGGATGTCCTTTAGTTTCGCGGTGATGAACGTAAAGATCGACTGAAGGGGTAAGGCCTCGGCCGAACATGATCGAGGCCGTTATGCGTACCTGAGAGCCGTTTGCGCGCGTGAGGATCTGCTGCATTGATGAACTCCTATGTCCTGATTGAAAGGTTTTCCCACTTAGGCGTATAGCGCCGGCAGGGCCTCAACCTGCTTAAGTCCTCGAGTTGTGGCGGGTTTGTCATACCTCTCGATCACCCTGGAACATTGAGCCATGAGCATCAATTCATTATTACCGGCCTCGTCAAATGGCAAGTTGTGCCTTGGCCTTTTGCTTGTGAACCTGAGCGTGTTGATCGCTCTGATCCAGAGAGGCAGGTTTGACACGCTCAGCGTTGGTGTCATGGCCCTTCATGGCCTCACGATGGTGCTCTACCTGGTCAACTGGAAAACCAGTCCATCGCTTCCTCCAAGCAGCAGTCCATCAGTTGTGGAGGGTCGTGCGGCAGACAATGTGAAGAGAACGTCGACCAGGTCGCGCTTGACAGGTCACATTCTCAAGGAGCTTCGTCAACTAGAGTGGGATGCTACGAATCCATACCACGGCCGCAAGCCTTTTGATCCAACACCCTTCAAGGCCTTAATTTCCCAGGTGCCGCTGGGAGCTCGCGATCTTCTGGTGCTGCGCGAGACGAACTTCCACGATAACGGCTGCACGACCTTTACCGAGGACGACGCCTACTTCAGCGCCATCCGCCGGGAGGCAGTAGACGCGATCCTGAAGTTGTACTTTGACGAGATCGAGCAGGCCTATCAAGCCGCTGGACTGTCCATTCAGGATTTCGATCACTTGAAAGCGCTTTCGAAGACCTTCTTCTCAGCCGGCGCCTATCTGTACCGCCTCGAAGTCCTCTCTAATGAACGTAAAGCGCAATAATTAACTTAACTTCTTCTTTGATGGTGCGGAATTCGCTAAGAATAGTATACTTGTTGAAATCATCCGACCGCGCATATCCACAGCAAACTGTGATGTGTTGCCCTAATGTAATCGTGTCAGGTACCTATGGCCCTCGTCCTTCCTGTAATCCATCATCTGGATCAAAACCTCACCCTCGCGGAGGCTGATCTGGCCATGCGCTGCGGGGCTGATGGTCTGTTTCTCATCTCGCACCATGGCGATGACGACGTGTTGCCGGCGTTGGCAGCGACCCTCAAGGGCCGTTTCCCTGGCAAGCTCATCGGGATTAACCTGCTGGGGCGCAGTCTCATGGATGCCTACCAGAATGCTCAGGATTTCAGCTTGGACGCGGTCTGGGCCGATCGCGCCGGAGTAAGTTCCGCCGGCTTGTCCGAAGAGGGTCAGTGGCTGGCCACCCGAATCAGGGAGTCGGGCGCAATGGGGCCGCAGGTTTTCGCATCAGTGGCATTCAAGTATCAAGAGGTCGACGTCAATCCCCCCGCAGCCGCGGCATTGGCCAGGCAAATCGGCGCAATTCCTACCACCAGCGGTAAAGGCACCGGATCGGCGCCAACGGTGGCCAAAATTGCATCCATGTCCGAGGCTTCGGAAGGAGTGCTGGCGGTGGCCAGCGGGATGGACTGCGATAACGTGGGTATGTTTGCCTCGCATCTGTCGCACATTCTGGTGGCCACCGGCGTGTCGCGCGATGATTATCGGATCGATGAGGCAAAGCTGCGCGCCTTTGTCGAATGCGTACGCACGATTGCTCGGGCCTAGCCATGTCCCGACCGACTCTGCAACCTGAAACGATGCCTCGAGTCTATTCCGACCAGGACGTAGTGGGGCTCCTTGCAAGCCATACCTACGAGGAGCTGAGCACGCTGACTGGTTGGTCTCGAGGAAAGATCTATCAGGCGGCTTGCCGCTTGGGTGCCCGAAAGACTGAAGAGCGCATCAAACAGCGCAAACAGGCCCGGGTTCAGATGCAAGCGGACTTCTTGGCTGAGATCCTGGGTACGACAGCTCGAATGGACGTCATGGACATGCTGGATGGCATGCCTGATGACGCCGTGGATCTCTTCCTGACCTCGCCTCCATACAACCTGGATAAGCGGTACGGTGACAGCGGCGTCGACGCCATGCGGTTCAGCCGCTTCTATGGCTGGTTGGTAATGTGCTTGGGTGAGATGGCCAGGGTGTTGAAGCCTGGCGGTACCCTTTGCTTGAACGTTGGGCAGACTCGAGACTGGACTGACAACCTGTATCCCATGGATGTCATGTTGTTCGAGGACCTGCGGCGCATGGGTCTTACCTACCAAACGCGCATCGTCTGGACGTTCAAGCATGGTCTTACCCCAAAGCGCCGGCTGTCAGAGCGTTACGAGACTGTCCTGGTGTTCTCCAAAGGAGTCCAACAGACATTCAATGCTAATGCCGCGCGCGTCCCGCAGCTGCAACCGGGCAAACGAGCGTACAAGGGGCCCAATCGCGGCCGTCTGTCCGGGCACCCCCTGGGGGCCGCTCCCTCGAACGTCTGGTCAGACATCCCGCAGGTCAAGGCAAACCACGAAGAAAAGACTGACCACCCGTGTCAGTTCCCCGTTGCGCTGGTGCGACGAGCAATCATGCTCTACACCAACGCAGGCGCTTTGGTCTGTGATCCCTTCTCGGGTAGTGGATCCACACACGAAGGATGTATCCAGACAGGCCGCGGGTTTGTGGGGGCGGACCTCTTCTATGAGGATACTCGCCGGGAACGAATTGCCAAGGCCATGCCGGATCTGATGAGCCTGCTGCCAGGTGTGACCGATCAGTCCGTTTCCGTTTGGCAGGCTGAAGCACGCCGAGTGGACCTTGAGGCCCAGCGACTGAGTCCTCAAGCCGATCTCGAGCTGCTCACAGCGGCACTCTGACCGTCGGATAACGAAAAAGGCCCGCGCAAGCGGGCCCGAGTGGATTACTCCAATTTCATCGCGTTGATCCTGAACTTGGCGATCCAGCGCTCAGTGACGACAGCGCAGTCTGGAGCAACTCGATGGAAGATGCCTCGATCTCCTGCATGCAGTAGCCGTGCGCCGTGTAGTCGAGCACACGGATATCAGCGTTATCCTTGAACTCTGCTACGAGCATCACTTTCAGCTCCTGTTGGTAACTGTTGTGGCGCGGGTCTCTCGACCACCGCCGGCGACTTGCCCCGTCTATGACGAACTCGAGCATCTGCTTGTGCACAGTGGTAATGCAGAAGGTAGCTGAGTAGACTTGAACTTCGTTAGGATTTGTGGGGGTTGTCTTGCTGCTCACGGATCGTCGTCAACTATGTTGACCTAAGTGGGTATAAAAAGTTTATTAAGTTAATCGGCAATATTTCTTTTTTAGACTACACTTAGTCGCTAAAAGCGATATACTAGCGTTAAGCCTAAAGGATAAAACATGCAGCTGACCTCACAAACCGGTGATACCACCCAACGCCCGGTGCCTACGTCTAAGGAGCGCCGTGTGCGGCGCGTCTCCAGCAAGACCCCGCCGCCCCTGTTGACCACGGCGCGCAGCCTTCAGGGCATGCCGCCCCCGGTGGTGTCGTCTATCACGTCGGACACCGTTCTGCGCAATGCGAGTGGTGAGCACTGGCGCGGAATGAAGGCAGCTGCCTGGATGTGGCAGGGTCCGGCCATGAGCTCGCCCTCGAACCAGGTCAGCGGAGCCGCTGCGAGCTATGCTAGCCACTGGAGCGAGGCGCCGGCCGAGGCAGAAAGCCTTTACCGCCGATCGGAAGTGCAAGAGCTGGTGGAGTTTTTCAAGAAGAACGAAGCTAAGGCTCGTGAGAACGCTCTGGATGACGTCGTGCATATGCTTTGCCGACGATTCGACCTGCGTTTGGATGCAGATTTGGGGCCCAAGCTGATCGGAGCTGTGAACCAACTGCGCACGCCTGCCGCTTGAGGCGATAGCGGGCCTACGTCGCTAGATTGGCCAAGGTGAATTTCTGGGTTAAATTTTAACTTAGGGCTTTGGTGCGCCGGACGATGTTCGTTACCCGGGCGAGAGCTCTGTAGGGCCGCTCATGCGGCCCTTCTGTTTGCGTGGGATTCTCAAGAATCCATTGCGCATCATCTGCAAGCTGTTGTGTGCAAAACAGCTATTGCGCGTTATACTAGATTCAAGCTCAATATGAGCTCATCACAATCAAGTTAACGCAAAAGATATAGAAGCAATGGTTTTGGACAACGGAGTTGATTTCGAAGGCACTCGGATCAAGGTGATCGGCGTAGGTGGCGGGGGCAGCAATGCCGTCGAACACATGGTCACCGCAGGCATTCAGGGTGTGCAGTTCATCGCTGCAAATACGGATTCGCAAGCTCTCGATCGCAGCAATGCTTGCGTGAAGCTGGCGCTCGGACGGACAGGCCTTGGGGCCGGCGCCCGCCCTGAGAAGGGTCAAGAAGCTGCACTGGCGCAGCGTGCGGAGATCCGCGCTGCTCTCGAAGGCGCTCACATGGTGTTCGTCACCGCCGGTATGGGCGGTGGCACCGGTACTGGGGCCGCACCCGTAGTGGCTGAAGTCGCGCGCGAGATGGGCATCCTGACCGTGGGTGTTGTCACCAAGCCGTTCAGCTTTGAAGGTCGCCGTCGCCAGCAAGCAGCTGATGCGGGTATCCATGAGCTCGGCCAGCATGTCGACTCCCTGATCACGGTTCTCAATGACCGACTGATGGATATTCTTGGCGATGACGCTGAGATGTCTGACTGCTTCGCCGCCGCGGATGACGTCCTGAAGAATGCAGTCGGGGGCATCGCCGAAATCATCACCTATCCTGGCCTGGTGAACGTGGACTTCGAAGACGTCCGAACGGTCATGACTGCCATGGGCCGGGCCATGATGGGATCTGCCTCCGCTTCCGGCCCTGATCGCGCGCTGATTGCCGCCCAACAAGCCGTGGCGTCCCCGTTGCTGGAAGGCGTGACGCTCAATGGCGCCCACGGCGTCTTGGTGAATATTTCTGCTTCGCGCGCAGGGCTGAAGATGCGAGAAGTGAACCAAGTGATGGAAGTGGTTCAACAGTTCGCAGCCGAGGACGCCCACATCATCTTCGGTTCCGTCTATGACGAAAGCCTGGGTGACGAGCTCCGGGTGACCGTTGTTGCGACCGGGCTGGGCAACATGCTTTCGCAGGACGAAGAGGGTTACGCAGGCTATGCGCCAGCGCCGCAAGCAACTGAGGTTCGGCCCGGGCTGCGGCCGGCAGCAATCCCTCCCTTGCGGCGTCGCGAAGCTCAGCCAGCCCCGTATCAAGGCCCGACGCATCGCGCGCCGGCCGGATTCGGGCCTGGGGAGTCCGCGGCATACAGCACCCCAGCAGTGTTTCGCCATCGGGGGCGATCCGCTCCTGACCCCACCCCTTCCGGACGAAGGGATCCACGGGTTGAACATCTCCAGGACTTGCCTGGTGCACGCAACCCTCAACGAATGATCGAATCGCTGGCAAGCCAGGGCATGGATGACTTTGATATCCCTGCATTCCTGCGAACCGCGAACGCGTGATTCTCCGCCAGGGCGGAGACGCGATGAATAACTGAGAAGAAATGAAAAAGCGGAAAATTGAATCTTCGGGTGGCGACGACTATCTCGCCAGCCTCAGCATGCACCATCCACGTGCGGTTGCCCCCAAATCGACGAAGGCAATCACACCTCGAGATCGTACTCCCCGAGTTGCTCAAGCCGTGCTCGAGGGAGCCGTGCAGCTCAATCCTGGTGGGTTCGGGTTTGCTGCTCGAACACTGCCGGATGGTCGGCTCGAGTCATACTTCATCCGACCGCCGGCAACTCGCGGTTTGCTCACCGGCGACAAGATTCAGTTTGTCGCGGCTCCGCAGTCGGCTCAAGACATCGCCAAGAACAGCCGCACACTGGGTAAGGTGCTGGGGGTGGTTCGCAAACCCACTGTTCTGCTGAGCGAGGTTCAGCCCAATGGCAAGCTGTTCCCGGACGAGCCCTGCTCCGTCGACCTCGAAGCTACGAACGCAGCGTCTGGCTCCGCGCCAGGTGATGTGGTTGTTGTCCGGATTCCGGCTTACACGGGCCCGGCCACTCACGAGGCAATCACCGGTGAAATCACGGCCAACCTCGGCCCACGGAACCGGGCTGGGTTCTACCAGGCCTACGCGCAAGCCAAGTTTGGTTTCGACGCCGAGATGCCCGAAGACCTCATGGCGCAGGATCTGGATACGATCACTCTGATCGAACGCCTTGAGGGAATGGCAGAACTGGGCACCATTTCGCTCACAAGCAAACTGCCGTACGTGACCATCGACGGTTCTTCGACTCTCGATTTCGATGACGCCGTGCATGCCGAGAAGCTGGATGACGGCTGGCGCATTCATGTGGCCATCTCGGATGTGGCCCGTTTCGTTCGTCCCGGTAGCGAACTCGATGCCTGGGCTGCTGGCCGGGGTACGTCGGTCTACCTCCCAGGCTGCAAGCTGCCGATGCTGCCCGTCGAACTGAGTCAGGGCGCATGCTCCCTTCAGC
>Ga0075364_10000424_pt1 | contig 21070 bp, 22 predicted proteins | sample EndMetdeltDD1764_FD_71517 | JGI IMG/M metagenome (GOLD analysis project Ga0075364, IMG submission 71517) | Populus endosphere microbial communities from Tennessee, USA - Endosphere MetaG P. deltoides DD176-4 | ecosystem: Host-associated > Plants > Roots > Endosphere | place: USA: Tennessee...
CCGGTGAGCTTGTGCACCAGGTTGATCTCGATGTCGCCGTCGACGCCGGTACCGAGCACCTGCTCGATCGCCTGCGCGGCGAGCGTGCGGTCGTCATCGGTTGCATCCTGCAACTGCTCGGCGAAGGTCTCGACGCCCTCGCGCCCGGTGATGCGGGCGATCGCCGCGTTCGTGTAGACGACCCGCTGGTCGGCGTCGATCTGGACGACCCCCACGGGCAGCGCCTCGGCCAGGCGGTGCAGCAACCGCTCGCGGGCCCGCAGCTCGTCGGCCGCGGCCATCTCGGCCGAGATGTCGAGGATCTCGACGTGGATGGAGTGGTCGCCTGCGTCGGCCAGGTGGTTCTCGAAGGTGATCTCGACCCATTGCCACGAACCATCGGCACGACGGAACCGCGAGCGGGCGCGGCCGGAGGCCCCGGGCTCGGACAGCGTGCTCGCCCACGCCTGCACGACGGCGTTGCGGTCCTCCGGGTGGAGCGGCTCGATGGGCCCGATCTCGGTCAGCTGCTCCGCGGTCCAGCCGGTCATGCGCGTCAGCGACTCGTCGACGGAGATGACGCCGCCGGCCGTGTCGACCTTCCAGCGACCGATGCGGGCGACGAGATCTGCGTGGCGCAGCTCGTCCTGATGGGCGCTCGTCGATCGCACCTGCTCGTCCATCACGAGGGCTTGGAGGCCGAAGCGCTTGGAGAGGTCGAACATGCGGACCGGTCCCTCGGTGCCGGACACGAAGCGCACCCAGCACTCGGTGCGGCCCTTGGCCTGGATGTGGTCCTGCTGCTCGAGCAGGAGCGGGTGGTCGACGGGGAGCACGAGCTGGTAGCCGGCGACGGGATCGATGAGGTCGTCGCGCCCGACGCCGATGCCGTCGGGCAGCTCGTCGGGCACCACGAAGCTCGTGGGGTCGAACAGGGAGACGTGGACGACGGTGCCGCCTGCGATCGCATCCAGGAACGCCTGGTGCAGCTCGTCCCCCGTCGGCCTCGTTGCCATGCTCGGGGTGTCGGATCGACCGAGCCGTGCCTGGAGCGGTTGAGCCAGATCTCACTCAAACGGGTGATGACGAGCGGGCCCGCGCTGGGCGGATCGGCCCGCCGCGGTGGTTCCCGGGACCCACCGCGCGTCGGCCTCCCACGGGGCATGCTGTCGCCATGCGCATCGGACTGCCGGGTGGCGGCGCCACCATCGACCGGATCCTCGAGCAGGCCCAACGGGCGGAGGCCGACGGCTTCACCAGCCTCTGGTACGCGTCGGCCGTCGCCGGCGACCCGCTGGCGGCGATGGCCGTGGCCGGTCGGGCGACGTCGTCGATCGAGCTGGGCACGGGCGTCCTGCAGACGTACACGTCGCACCCCGCGCTCATGGCGTCGCGATCGACGGCGACGGCCATGGCGATGGGCCGGCCCGGCTTCACCCTCGGGATCGGCCCGTCGCACGACGTGGTGATCGAAGGCATGTTCGGGTTGTCCTACGCCCACGTCGGCCGCCACACCGAGGAGTACGTCCGGGCGCTCGCACCCATGCTGCGGGGTGAGGCCGTCGACGTGGAGGGCACCGACATCACGGCGCACCGGCCCGCGGCGCCGGCGCCCCCGGACCCGCCGGTGCCGTTGCTGCTGGGTGCGCTGGCGCCCCGGATGCTGCGGGTCGCGGGGGAGTGCACCGACGGCACGATCCTCTGGATGGCCAACGCCCGGGCCGTCGCCGACCACGTGGGACCCCGCATCCGCTCGGCCGCGGCGTCGGCCGGTCGACCCGAACCCCGGATCGTCGCCGGCCTTCCCGTCGCCGTGGTCGACGACGTCGATGTGGCGCGCGAGACCGCTGCCCAGCAGTTCACGATGTACGGGAACCTGCCCAACTACCGCGCCATCCTCGAACGAGGGGGTGTGACGAGTCCGGCCGAGGCGGTGCTCGTGGGCGACGAGGTCGCGGTCACCGCGCAGGTCGAGGCGCTGTTCTCGGCAGGGGTCACCGACGTGTGGGCGGCGCCGTTCCCCGTGGGCGAGGACAAGCGAGGGTCGCGGGCGCGCACGATGGACCTGCTGCGATCGCTCGTCGAGGGGAACGTTCGATGATCGAACCATCGCTCGAGCAGGCGCTGCGCTCGACGGGGGCGGTGCGTGAGTTCACCGACGAGCCGGTCACCGACGAGGCGTTGCGCCGGGTGCTCGACACGGCCCGGTTCTGCCCGAGCGGCGGCAACGGGCAAGGGTGGCACGTGGTCGTGGTGCGGGACCCCGCGACCAGGCAGCGGGTGCGCGACCTCTACCTGCGGGGTTGGTACGACTACCTCGCGATGCGCGAAGCCGGGTTGCGGCCGTGGTCACCCGTCAACGACCGCGTCGCCGAGGCCGAGGCCATCGCCGCGCACGCAGATGTGCTCCGACAGGACGCGGCCGACGGGCCCGGGGGCTTCGCCGAGCACCTCGACGAGGTCCCGGTGCTGCTCGCGCTCTTCGCCGACCTCTCGGTCATCGCCGCCGTCGACCGCGACATGGATCGGTACTCGTTCGCCGGCGGCGCGTCGGTGTACCCGTTCGCGTGGAGCGTGCTGCTGGCCGGTCGCCTCGAAGGGCTCGGCGGGGTCATCACGACGATGTGCGTGCGGGCCGAGGCCGAGGTGGTCGAGCTGCTCGGTGCCCCGACCGACCACGCACTGGCCGCGGTGATCGCGCTCGGTCACCCGGTCAAGCAGCTCACGCGGCTCGGGCGGGCCCCGCTCGAGGAGTTCGTGTCGGTCGACCGCTTCGACGGACCGACCCTCTGACCCTCTGCGTGTCTGACCCTCTGCGTCTCTGACCCCTCGCATCGGCCCCCTCCATACCCTACGGTATGGACATGGTCCACGCGAACACCGACGTCTCCGCCTCCGATCCCGTCGCCGCTGCCCGGCTGCTGGCGCCGGTGCTGGCCGACCGGGCACGCGAGGCCGAGGACCTGCGCCAGCTCCCCGAGGCCACGATCGACGACCTGCGACGCTTGGGCCTGTTCGACCTGCTCGTGCCCAAGGACCTCGGCGGCCGCCAGCTCGACATCCCGACCGTCATGCACATGACCCGCGAGCTGTCGAAGGGGTGCACGTCGACGGGGTGGGTCGCCGGCTTCCTCACGGTGCACGGCTGGATCATGTCGCTGCTCGACGAGGCCGGTCGCAGGGCGCTGTTCGCCGACGGGCCCACGGTGCTCGCACCGGCCCCCCTGGCGCCGGCGGGGACGACCACCCGGGCGCCCGGCGGCTACCGCCTCAGCGGTCGCTGGTCGTGGGCCAGCGGCGTCATGCACGCCGACTGGGTGATGGTCGGAGCGATCCTGGACGGCCATCCGCTCGGCCTCGGGCTGATGGCGGTCCCGCGCTCGGAGGTCGAGGTCGTCGACGTGTGGCACACCGACGGCATGCGGGGCACCGGCAGCAACGACGTGGTGGCCGAGGACGTGTTCGTGCCGGACCACCTCGTGCTCCCGTTCTTCTCGATGCTCAACGCCGACACCGCCGGTGCCCGTGACCTCGACGACCCGCTGTACCGCTGGCCGATGGTGCCGGTGCTCGCCTTCGTGGCCTCGGCCCCTGCGCTCGGCACGGCCGAAGGGTTGGTCGAGCGCTTCGCCGCCCGCATCACCGAGCGGGTGATGGCGTACTCGGGTGACAAGCAGCAGGACCGACCGGCGGCCCGCATGCGCCTCGCGCAGGCGACGGCCATCGTGGCGTCGGCCCGGGCGCTGTACGACACGACGCTGGCCGAGCTCGACGAGATGATGCACACCGAGGGCACGCTCACGGTCGAGCGGCGGGGCTTCGCCCGGCTGGTCGCCGCGCACGTGGTCCACGAGTCGCGGCGGGCGGTCAACCTCGTCGTCGAGGCCAGCGGCGGGTCGGTCCACTTCCTCGACTCACCGTTCCAGCGGGCACAGCGCGACCTCAACACGCTGTCGGGCCACGTGATCTTCGACTACGACGCCACGACCGAGCTCTACGGCTCGCTGGCCGTCGGGCTCGAGGTCCCGATCACGTCGTTGCACTAGCAGGGTGCCGACGAGGCCGCCGATGCCGGCGGCCCTCGGGGTTGCGTTCACGGACGTTCGGTGTTGCGACCCCTGATTCGGTGGTTGTCCCTCCGAACGTTCTCGGGGCTCGGCGACGTTCGGTGTTGCGACCCCTGATTCGGTGGTTGTCCCTCCGACCGACGTCGGCGGGTCGGGCGATCCCATCCGTCGCGTCGTCCCAGATGTGCGTAGGTTCAGGACGGACCGCGGTGCTCGGTCCGGATCGGAGTCGAGCCGATGTGGCGAATGATCGTGGGAATCGTGCTGTGCCTCGTGGCGGGGGTGTGGATCGCCCAGGGGCTCGGCTGGCTCGGAGGCTCGGGCATGTCCGGGCAGATCGCGTGGACCTACATCGGACTCGTGGTCCTGGCCGTGGGCGTGGGGCTGGTCGCGTGGGCCGTCCGGTTGCGAACGCCCCGGGACGGCGCACCCCCGGCACGATGAGGGCTCAGCTGCCTCCGGTGTGACGACCCCCGGGATGGTGCGCGGGTGTCGTGCTCAGGTCCCGAGCTCGTCGGGCCCGTCTGGGTCGGCGAGCTCGAGGAAACGTTCGCGGGCCGTCGCGTAGGCCTCGGGGTCGCCCTCGACCTCCTCGGCCAGGCGCCGCACCTCGGGCTCGGAGACCGGTCGCAGCGGGAGCTTGGTGACGCGCCGGACCCCGAGCGCAGACATGCCGGCACCCATGCCGATGCCGACGACCGGCACGATGCCCCGGGCGAACCGGGTGGTGGTGCGCCGGACAACCTGCTCACCCAACCACGTGGCGGCGTCCTGGGCGCCTCGGTACGTCGCCCGTCGTCCGGCCGAGTCGCCGTACCCGGCCGCCTCGGCGAGGTCCACGACCACGGTGGCCGGGTCGGGGATGCGCTGGACGTCGAGGTACTGGCGGGTGCGGGCCGAGGCGGCGACGTAGGTCTCGAACACCTCGCCGACCACTGCGGAGACGATGGCGATGGTGGTGGCGGTGCCGAACGTGGCGACGGTCGACACCTCCTGCACCGCGGCGGCGCCCCCGCCGCCGGCCCCCGCGACCACGACGTGCCGCCAGGCCTTGGACCCCCCGATCGGGTAGTGGACCCCGGCCACGATCACGACCCGCTCGGCTTGCAGCAGGCGGTCGGCCACGCGGGCCAGCGCCCGCGCCACGGTCTCCTTCGAGAGCGCCTTCGTCTTGCGGAGGCCGGCGACCTCGTCGTAGACGTCGGCCACGATGCCGTCCCACAGGCCCTCGAGCTCCTCGCGCACGACGTCGGGCAGCTTGTCGGACCTGAGCCGCCTCGGTGCTGCGCGCTCGAACCGCAGCCGGTCGGCGACCGCCGGCGGCAACGACGACAGCGTCTGGTGCCGCTCGGGCACCGATCCGGGGCTCCCGCCCGGTTCGACGTCGCCTCGTCCAGGCTCCCGCACGGGCTCGTCGACCGGGTCGCTCATCGTCGCCGACCCTACCCAGTCAGGTCGCGCTCCCGTCGGCGCCGCTGGTACCGGGATCTGATCCCGCCACTAGCTTCGGCGAACGAGGGCGGCCGCGCGCCGGGCGCTGGGCAGGAGCTCGGCGATCGGGATGGGTGCGGTCCCGATGGGCGCGTTGTCCACCACGCTCACGTTGACCCGTCCGACACGGAAGTAGACCTGGGTGACCGGTGTGCAACGCCCGCTGACGCAGGGGTCGAGCTCGGACACGCTGGCGTGGCAGTCCTCTCCGACGTCGCAGCGGTCCTCGGTGGCGGCGATGGGGAAGCGCAGCGTCCAGGTGCTCGGCAGCGCGCCCGGCGACGGGGCGATGAGGTTCTGCCGGTGGCAGGAGGGCTCGGTCAGCTCGTGTGCGAACGTCGAGCGGGCCGAGTCGATCATCGCCTGGGCGTCGGCTGCGGATCGGTACAGGAACAGCTCCTCGGCGACAAGCCTGCCCTCGGGCGTGTCCACGAACTCGAAGGCCCACTGGGTGGGGACGATGACCGTCCAGGCCGACGGCCGGCAGTCGGGGCCGAAGTCGATGATGTGGTACTGGTCGGGGCTCTCGCCCCCGATCGACGGTGGGCCGAGGTACGGCTGCCTGTCAGGAGCCGTGCTGAGTCGGTAGCCCTCACCGAGCGCGCCGGGTGGCAGGAGCAGTGACCATCGAAGCTCGAAGTCCTCGGCCTGCTCCGTGGTGCCGTCGAGCGTCGACGCGTCGGGCGACGTCGCGACCGGGCGGGGGCCCGTGGTGTCGATCGATGCGCTCGAGCGGTCCGTCGCGTCGCTCGCCGTCGGCCCGCCGCCGCACGCGGCCAGGACGAGCACGAGGAGGACGAGCACCACGCGCGCCGCCCGAACAGCGGCCCGACCACCCTCGTTCACCACACCCACAGGCGATGGATCGCCACCTGGGCCGCGTCGCATGAGCCCGATGCGTCCCTGGTCGTTCGAGCCGGCCTCACGCCGGGGAGGGGTCGGGGTCGGGCTCGACGCCGCCCCACTCGGTCTGCAGGACGCGCTCGGCCTCGGGCGGGATGTTGGGCACGAGCAACGACAGCAGCGCCCCCAGCAGCACCACGAACCCGGCGAACGCCACCGCCGGCTTCGACGCGGCGGCCACCGCGTCGGTGATCGCCGAGCTGACCTGCGCGACGACCTCGGGTGGGGCGTCCGGCGGTGCTTCGGGACCGCCACCGAGCCCGTTGCCGACGCCGGCCACGATCCGGTCCGCCACCGCCGGCGGGAGACCGGAGACCGTCGCGAGGTTGTCGGCGACGTGGGACGCGGACTGGGACACGAAGATGGCGCCGATCAGCGCGATGCCGAGCGCGGTGCCGACCTGGCGGACCATGCCGGCCGCTCCCGAGGCCGACCCCGCCTTCTGGGGCGGGATGTCGCTCAGCACCACGTTGGTCAGCTGGCTGGTGGCGAACCCGATGCCGACGCCGTGGAGCACCAGGCCCGGCAGCAACGCCCAGAAGGTGGTGGTGGCGGAGAAGACCACGACGTAGAGGAAGATGCCGAGGGCCTCGAGCGTCAGCCCGATCGTGATGATGTACTTCGGCCCGTGTCGGGCGCTGAGCCGACCGCCGATCCCGCCGCCGACGAACGCCATGATGCCCGCCGGCAGCAACCACGATCCCGACTGCACGGCGCTCAGGTGCAACCCCGCCTGCAGGAAGATGGGGAGGACGAAGAACGCGCCGAACTCGCCCATCGCCAGCACGATCGTGTTGATGAGCCCGTACCGAAAGCCGCGGTGGACGAGGTCGCGGAAGTCGAACACCACCGGCTTGCCGAGCTCGGCCCGGCGCAGCTCGACGAAGACGAACAGGCCGAGGAACACCACGGCGAGGAGGATCGCCACGGGCACGATCGACACCGGGCCGACCGGCCAGTGCCACCCGCCGATCATCTGGTCGCCGATCGGCGTCCACCAGCCGTACTGGCCCGCCTCGATGATCCCGAACACGAGCGACGCCAGCCCGATCGTCACGAGCGGCACGCCGGCCAGGTCCAGTCCCTGCGCGTGCTCGTCGCGCGATTCGTGCACGTAGAAGATCGCCGCCACGATCGCGAGCGGGGCGATGATGACGTTGATCCGGAACGCCCACCGCCACGAGTAGTAGGTCGTCAGGATGCCGCCGATCCACGGACCGAGGGCGCCGGCACCGCCGGCGACGGCGCCCCACACAGCGAAGGCGATGCCCCGCTCTCGGCCCCGGAAGGTCGCCGAGATGATCGAGAGGGTCGCCGGCAACATCGCGGCGGCGCCGATGCCTTCGAGCAGCGACTCGCCGATGAACAGCTGCCCCGCCGACTGCGACAGGGACGCGATGAGCGAGCCGAACGCGAACAACGTGGCGCCGATGAAGAAGAGGCGGCGCCGGCCGATGATGTCGCCGACGCGCCCGAAGCTGATCAGCAGCGAGGCGAAGATCAGCGAGTACCCCGAGATCACCCACTGCAGCGCCGACACGTTCGTGTCGAACTCCCGGATGATCGTGGGGACGGCCACGTTCAGGATCGTGTTGTCGAGCACGATGATGAACAGCGAGCTCGACAGGATGACGAGCGCGATCCAGCGGGTCTTGTCGGCCGCCGGGGTGGGTGCAGCGCCCCACGCCGGTGCGGGCCCAGCGGTCTCGGACATCGGTTGCCTCGCGTTCGGTCGTCCCGGGGCCCGCCGGATCCAGAACGCGCCAGGCTATTGCGCGGTCGGTGCCATCGCGGTGAGGCGTGACGCGAACGCGCCGGCGGCCTCACGGGCGGACGCGACGGCTTCGGTCCGCATCTGCGCCCGCTCCTCCGGCGTCCAGCGCGTCGTGGGCTCGACGAGGAGCGTGTCGACATCGCCGTAGCCCAGCATGGAGAAGATGTACTCGAGGTACGGGCGCTGGAAGTCGACGAGCTCGGGGCTGCGCCCGTCGTACGCGCTCGATCGTGTGAGCACGAGCTGCACGGGCTTGCCGTCGCCCAGGCAACCGACGTGGCGGCCCTTGCGGTCGATCGTGAACGAGATCAACGGCTGCACGATGACGTCGATCCAGTTCTTCAGCGCGTGGGGCACGTGCCAGTTCCACATGGGCGACGACACGACGATCGCGTCGTGGGCGCGCACCATCTCGACCTCGTCCTCGATGGCCTGCCAGATGGCGGCCTGCTCGGGCGTGTGGTCCTGGCCCATGAGGGGTCCGAACTTGGCCTGCGCAGCGTCACCGTCCATCCGGATCAGGTCGGGGTCCCACACGTCGCGGCACGTCACCGTGAGGTCGTCACGACCCTCGGCCAGCGCCTCCAGGAACGCGCGGGCGCAGGCCGACGACGTCGACCGGTGTCCCTGCGGGCTCGCTTCGACCCAGAGCACCTTCGTCATGTGATCCCCCCGTGTGTTGTGGAACGGCGACGTCGATCGGCGGTGTCGGACCGCACCGATCGAGCGATCAGGCCTCGGCCAGCCGGCTGGCCGGTCCGGCGCGCATCACCTGGCCGGGCAGCGGCCGGCCGAGCACGCCCTCGAGCTCGAGGGCGACGCCGATGAGCGCATCGAGATCGACCCCGGTGTCCATGCCGAGCGCGTGCAACAGGTGCACGACGTCCTCGGTGGGCACGTTGCCCGTGGCCCCGGGTGCGAACGGGCAGCCCCCCAGGCCACCGACGGACGCGTCGAAGCGCCGCACGCCGCGCTGTGCGGCGACGACCAGGTTGGCCATCCCGGTGTTGCGGGTGTTGTGGAAGTGCAACGCCACGTCGGCGGCGGCGAAGCCCTGCTCGCCGAGCGCGTCGAGCAGGTGGGTCACATCGGGCGGAGCCCCCATGCCGGTGGTGTCGGCGAACGAGAAGGCGTCGACGCCGAGGTCGCGCAGCTGCACCGCCACCTCGGCCACGCGCCCCGGCGGGATCGGGCCGTCGTACGGGCAGCCGAACGACGTGGCCAGGATCGCCTCGACCGGCGTGCCGGCCTCGTGGGCGCGGGCGGTGATCCTGCCGATCTGCTCGACCGACTCGTCGGTCGTCATCCGCAGGTTCTTGCCGTTGTGCATGCTGCTCACGCTCACCACGCACTCGATCTCGTCGGCGCCCGCGGCGACGGCCATCTCGGCCCCGCGCAGGTTGGGCACCAGCACGCGGTAGCGCACGCCGGGGGCGCGTGTGATCGCCTCGAGCACCCGGTCGGTCCCCGCCATCGACGGCACCGCCTGCGGGCTCACGAAGGAGCCGACCTCGATGGCCCGCAGGCCCGTCTCCGAGAGCGCGTCGACGAGGCGGACGCGCTCGTGGATCGGCAGCGTGTCCTCGATCTGCAGGCCGTCGCGCGGACCGACCTCGCGCACCTCGGCCGTGGTGGGGTAGCGGTCGGCGCTCATCGGGAACCTCCGGGGGACGTCGAGCGGGCGGTACATTGCCCCGCATGCCGGAACCCAGCGCGGGCACCGCGTACCACCGCATCCGGCGGGCCATCGTCGAGGGCGACTACCGCCCGGGGGAGCGCCTGGTCGAGCAGCGCGTCGCGGAAGACCTCCAGCTGTCGCGCACGCCGGTGCGCGAGGCGCTGCGCATGCTCGAGGCCGAGGGCCTCGTGCGCATCGAGCCCAACCGTGGCGCCGCGGTGCGCCTCGTGACCGTCGATGGCATCCGCGACCTCTACGAGCTGCGGGCCCGGCTCGAGGGCTACGCCACCGAGCTGGCCGCCGAGCGGGCCACCGACGCCGAGCGGACCAAGCTGATGCGCGCCCGCGACGAGTTCGACGCGGCGTCCCGGCGGGCGGCGATGGGCGGGATCGACGAGGTCCGCACGGTGTTCAAGCTGAACGACGAGTTCCACCTGACGATCCTCGAGGCCGCCCGCCACGAGCACCTCATGCACTCGTTGTTCCGCACGGTCGACCACCCGCTGGTCTTCCAGTCGTTCCGCCAGTACACGCCCGAGGCGATGGCCCGCTCGTCCGAGTTCCACGGCCTCATCTGCGATGCGGTGTGCGCCGGCGAGTCGGCGCGGGCCGGTCGCATGATGCACGAGCACGTGCTGCAGGGGCGCGACGTGCTCATCGGCGCGATCGAGCGCTTCGTCACCGTCGACGCGCTGTTCGACGCGCCCGACGAACCCGCGGCCGCGTCGGGCTGAGCCGACGGCGCTCGGGCGGGCATCGACCGGCCCGTCGACGGTCACTCGATCACCCGCCGCTCGCGCAGGGCCACGAGCCCGTCGGCATCGACCTCGGCGAGCTCGCTGACGACCTCGTCCGTGTGCGCGCCCAGCGCCGGCCCGGCGTGGCGCACCGACCCCGGCGTCCGCCCGAACTTCGGCACCACCCCGGTGGACGGGATCGACAGGCCGGTGGTGGTCGTCAGGCGCAGGACCATGTCGCGGGCCTGGAAGTGGGGATCGACCACCGCGTCGGCGGCGGTGTAGATCCGCCCGGCGGGCACGCCGTGGTCGGCCAGCAGCTCGAGGAGGTGCTCGGTCGTGCTCGTGCCCGACCACTCGGCGATGCGGGCGTCGAGCTCCTCGGCGTTGCGGCCGCGCGCCTCGTGGGTCGCGTAGCGCTCGTCGTCGGCCAGCTCGGGTTCGCCCATCGCCTCGCACAGGCGGCGGAACACGGTGTCGGCGTTGCCGGCGATGAGCACCTCGGCGCCGTCCTTGGTGGGGTACCCGTTGGACGGCGCCACGCCCGGCAGCACGCCTCCGGTGCGGCCGCGGGTGATGCCCTCGACCTCGTGCTCGGCGAAGGAGGACTCCATGAGCGCGGCCACCGCCTCGTAGAGGGCGACGTCGACCTCCTGGCCCTGGCCGCTGCGGCTGCGCTCGACCAGCGACGACACGAGACCGATCACGGCGAACAGCGAGCCGATCGCGTCGCCCAGGCTGATGCCCGCGCGCGACGAGGGTCGGCCTGCTTCGCCGGTGGTGTGGCGGATGCCGCCCATGGCTTCGGCGATGCTGCCGAAGCCGGCCTCGCCGGCGCGCGGCCCGGTGCGCCCGTAGCCCGAGACGTGCACCATGACGAGACCCGGGTTGTCGGTGCTCAGCACGTCGTAGCCGAGGCCCCACGACTCGAGCTGGCCAGGGCGGAAGTTCTCGACGATGGCGTCGCACTCGCGGGCCAGGCGGCGGACGAGGTCGGCTCCCTCGGGCTGGCGGAGGTCGACGGCGACGGATCGCTTGTTGCGGCTGATGGTGGGCCACCACAACCCCTCGCCGTCGTGGACGTGGCCCCAGGTGCGCATGCGGTCGCCCGAGCCGGGGGGCTCGACCTTGATGACGTCGGCGCCGTAGTCGCCGAGCAGCTGGCCGGCGAAGGGGCCGGCGACGAAGCTGCCGAGCTCGAGGACCCGGATGCCGGCGAGCGGTCCCGTGGCGGTCGACGGGGGGTTGTCGCCCCCCGGGGTGGCCGTTGCGAGCGGTTCGGACGCCATGCCCAGATTGTATGCAGCCCGTCGAGGGGTTGGCGTCCGATCGGGAGACAACTGGCAGGAGACGACGCTATGGTTCGCATCGACCTGGGACGGGCGTCCGACGATTGTACGCAATGTCGGGTGATCGTCGGGTCGAACGGCACGCCGTCGTGCGTGCGCCGGAACGTTCGAGGAGCAAGGGGGAGCCATGGCCGACGAGTCCGCACCCGACGATCGCCGCCTGCCGATCGCGGGCATCAACCACCTCGCGCTGGTGTGCAGCGACATGGCGAGGACGGTCGAGTTCTACACGCAGGTGATGGGCTTCCCGCTGATCAAGACCGTCGAGCTCCCGGCAGGGATGGGCCAGCACTTCTTCTTCGACATCGGCGGCGGCAACTCGCTGGCGTTCTTCTGGTTCGACAAGGCACCGGCGGCCGCGCCCGGCATCGCCGCGCCGGCCGCGCGTCCTGACACGGGCGACCTCGAGAGCGCGGTCGGATCGATGAACCACGTGTCGTTCAACGTGCCGCAGGAGCGCATCGAGGAGATCCGCCAGACGCTCGTCGACCGCGGCGTCGAGTGCTCGAAGCTGGTGCTGCACGACGACAGCGAGTGGACCGTCACGAACACGATGAACGAGTCCGCGTTCGTCTCGTCGGTCTACTTCTTCGACCCCGACGGCATCCTCCTCGAGCTGTCCGCGTGGCTGCGCCCGCTGACGGAGGACGACGTCAAGCACGTGCCCATGACCGCTCGCGGCCTCGCCGCGACCAACTGACGACCGAGGAACCCGAATGCCCCGCCTGCGCCAAGTGCCCCGCTCCGAGGTCACCGACCCGATCGTGTCGAGCATGTACGACCTCGTGTTCGGCAAGGACGTCGATCCCCTCGAGCAGGGGACGGCCACCGGTTCCGAGGGCGACTGGTGGACCGTCTACGCGCTCGTGCCCGACGTGATGGAGCACGCGGTGCAGGGCTTCGTGCTCTACCGCAGCCCCGACCGCCACCTCGACCCGGTCCTGCGCGAGCTGGCGCTCACGCGGGCGGGTTGGGCCGGCGGCAGCACGTTCGTGTACTCGCAGCACTGCAAGGCGCTGCGGGGGCTGGGGGTCACGAGCGACAAGATCCGTGCGATCGACAGCTGGCCCGTGTCGTCCGAGTTCTCCGACGTCGAGCGGGCCGTGCTCGGCTACGTCGACGCCATCGTGCTCGACAAGGGCCGGTGCAGCGACGACCTGTTCGCCGCGCTCAAGGGGCACCTGTCGGACGAGACCATCCTCGAGCTCACCTACATCACGGCGATGTACCAGATGCACGCGTCGGTCACCCGGGCGCTCCGCCTCGAGTGGGACGACCTCGACGAACCGGTGCACGAGGTCGAGAACCCCGAGGACTTCGACGCCGAGCACTACGTGTCGGTCGGCGCCGAGCAGGACTCGAAGGCCCAGCTCCGCTCGATCCGCTCCTGAGCCGCCGCCCCCTTCCCGTTCTGCCATCGATCGCACGGTCATGCCGGGCTGATCGATGGCAGAACGGGAGAGGGGCGCGGTGGCCGGTCGTGGGGCTCGGGTGGGCTCGATCAGTCGGTGAACAGGGCGACGAGGTCGCGGATCTGGCGCTCGGTGCCCTTGCGCCCGAGGGGACCGACGACGCTGAAGCCGACGCCGGTGTAGTAGAGGGTCTTGGCCCGCAGGTCGGCGTCGCCCGGCCCGAACCCCAGCTCGCGGAACACCTCGACCAGGTAGCCGAACTTGTACTGGTCGGCGGCCACGACCGCGACGCGAGCGCGCTCGTCGGTCTGGGCCCACGACCGCATGGCGTTGTCGAGGCGGCCGAGGTCGTTGGCCACGAACGCCTGCAGCCCTTCGACGAGGCGCTGGCGGGGCTCGATCGACTGCAGCTCGGTCAGCCGCAGGCGGGTGGCGTCCTGGCCTGAGCCGTAGGCCTCGGCGATGGCGCCGAGCAACGCGTCGAGGTCGGCGAAGTGCCAGTAGAAGCTGCCCTTGGTGACGCCCAGGCGCTCGCACAACCGGTTGATCTTGATGCCCTGGATGCCCTCGGCCGTGGCGATCTCGATGGCGGCCGACACCCAGTCGTCGACGGAGAGGCGGGGCGAGCTCGTCGACGAGGAGGGCATCACGCCAGCGTGGCACACCGCTCCCGCCGCCCATCGCAAACCGCGCCGTCCTTCGTTCCGAACCTCCTTCCGGGAACCGTGTCCTCGGCGACGGCGTTTGGCCTTCGTCGTGAGTGGAGCCGGTGGCTCCCGCGACGCAGTGGGCCGGACGAGGTTGGGAGGACCATGTGCGGCTGGAACGCGACGCAACGGTGGACCCGGGGACGCACCTGCCCGTGTGCCCGACCGACGACCTCGTCGATCGGGTCCATCGCCAGCTGGCGCGCGACGGCGGCTTCACCGTCGACAGTCGCACCGGCCACCGCGCCCGGTCCGGCTTCGCCGTGTGCGCCGATCCCGGCGCGACGTTGTCGTTCGCTCGGCGGGACTGGGAGCGCACCGTCGTCGCTCGCTGGGTCGAGGCCCACCGCCACCACGGCTCAGGTCGCCACGTCGGTGGCTGGTGCGATCCCCGCACCGGCCGCGTGGTGCTCGATGTCGTGCACGTCCTGCCCTACGCGGCCGCCGCGCTGGCACGGTCCCTCGGACGAGCGCACCGCCAGCAGGCGATCTTCGACCTCGGTGCGCGTCGCCTGGTCTGCCTCGACGAGGGCACCGCCTCGTGAAGGTCACCGCGTGGGCCGACCGTCGATCGGCCCCCCACGACCCGCGCACCGCCGCGTTCCTCGGGGTCGCCCTCGGCGTCGCGTTCTCGACGTGCTTCCTCACCGGTCTCTACTCGCACCTGGCGCAGCACCCGCCCGACTGGTTCACGCTGCCCGCCCGACCCGCCGGGCTCTACCGCGTGACGCAGGGCCTGCACGTCATCTCGGGCATCGCCGCCATCCCGCTGCTGCTGGCGAAGCTCTGGGCCGTGTTCCCCCACCTCGTGCGGTGGCCCCCGGTGCGTTCGATCCCGCACGCGATCGAACGGCTGAGCCTGATCCCGCTCGTGGCCGGCGCCGTGCTGCAGCTGTGGACGGGTGTGGCCAACATCGACCTGTGGTACCCGCTGCCGTGGTTCTTCCCCGCCGGGCACTACTGGCTGGCGTGGATCACGATCGGTGCGCTCGTCGTCCACGTGGGCGCCAAGCTCACCACGACCCGCGCCGTGCTGGGCCGCGACGGGACGGCGATCGCCGACGGGCACGAGCCGGCAACCGCCGGGGTCGACGCGCTGGCCCGCCGGCGCTTCCTCGTGTGGGCGGGGACGGCGTCGGGCGTCCTGACCGTCGCCACCGTGGGCCAGACCATCGCCCCGTTGCGCAACCTGGCGTTGCTCGCACCTCGTCGGCCCGACACCGGGACCGACGGGTTCCCGGTGAACGGCGCCGCCGAGGAGGCCCACGTCGTGGACGGCGCGACCGCGCCCGACTGGCACCTCGAGGTGGTCGGCGCGGCGGCACCGGTCCGCTTCACGTTGGCCCAGCTCGCGGCCATGCCCCAGCGCGAGGCCGACCTCCCGATCGCCTGCGTGGAGGGATGGAGCGCACAGGTCCGCTGGCGGGGCGTCCCCCTGCGCTCGCTGCTCGACGCCGCCGGCGTGGGGCCCGACGTGTCCGTGACCGTCCACTCGATCGAGACCGGGCTGTACGCGCAGTCCGACGTGAACGCCGTCCAGGTGGCCGACCTCGACACCCTGCTGGCGCTCGAGGCCAACGGTGCACCGCTCTCGCTCGACCACGGCTACCCGGTCCGCCTCATCGGCCCGAACCGGCCCGGCGTGCTGCAGACCAAGTGGCTCCGCCAGGTGGTCGTGACGTGAGCGCGACCGCACCGCGACCGCCCGGTCGGCGTCCGGCCCGCCACGACAGCGACGCCGACGCCGACGCCGACATCTGGACCGACGCCGACGCCGACATCCGAGCCGACGTCGACCTCGTGGACGGCGCGGCGCGGCGTGCGCTCCCCGACGAACCGCTCGGGCGGTGGTTCTGGCTCGCGCTCCTCGTCGGCGGGGCGATCATGGCGTACGGCGTGGTCGGCGCCATCGGGCAGCAGGCCGACACCCAGCCACCGCAGCTGCTGCGCTTCGCCGTCGGCTCGCTGCTCGCGCACGACGCCGTGCTCGCACCGCTGGTGACCGTCGCCGGCATCGTGGCGGCGCGGGTGCTGCCGACCTGGCTGCGGGGACCGGTGCGGGGCGGGCTCGCCCTCACGGGCATCGTGGTGCTGTTCAGCTACCCGCTGCTGCGGGCGTTCGGCCGCCACCCACTCAACGACTCGACGCTCCCGCAGGACTACCCCCGCAACGTGGCGGTGGTCGTCGCGCTGATCTGGATCGGCGCCGCCTCCATGGCGGTCGTCCGGTGGCGCGAGGCGCGACGGTGAGCCGGGATCCGCGCCCGACAGGCATCCCCCGCATCCCGCGCCGTCCGGTCGCCGGGCCCGCGGCGCTCGTCACCGTGCTCACCCTGCTCGTCTGGATCGGGCTCATCGCCACGGGGCGGACCTGGGGCCTGTACCTGATGCAACGCGGGGACCACCTCGTGCTCTACACGCCGCCGCTCCTCGGCGGCTACCAGCCGGATCTGCCCGCTCGGCTGTGGTGGGCCGCCGTCGTCGGGCTCGTGGCCGTCGTCGTCGTGCCGTGGGCGACGAACCGGTGGCGGTGGCGCCCTGCGGTCGCGGTGGCCACCGCCGGCGCGGCGGCGTGGTGGATCGCGCTGGCGCTGGGCGACGGCACACCGGGCCTCCAGGGGTTGAGCCACGGGTTGGCGTGGGACGTCGAGCACCGCGCCGCCGTGACGGCGGCCGCGGACGATCCGCTCGGCTACCTGCGCCACTTCGTCGATCAGTTGCCCGGTGCAACCATCCAGACCCGCGGCCACCCGCCGGGGTTCCCCCTGACGATGGGTCTGTTGGAGCGGGTCGGTCTCGGGGGCGAGGCGGCGGCGGTCGCCATCGTCCTCCTGGTCGCGCTGTCGTCGATCGTCGCCGTCGCCATCACGGTGCGCATGGTCGCGGGCGAACGGAACGCCCGACGGGCGTTGCCGTTCGTGGCGCTGGCGCCGGCCGCGATCTGGTTGGTGATCTCGATCGACGCGCTGTTCGTCGGGATCGCCGCCTGGTTCGTCGCCGCGTTCGTGGCCGCCACCGGCCACACGGGTCGGCGGGGGGTGGCGTGGTCCGTCGTGGCCGGCCTGCTCGCCGCGTACCTGGCGCTGCTGTCGTACGGCCTGGTGCTGATGGCTCCGATCGTCCTGGCCGTCGCCATCGCTCGTCGGACGTGGCGTCCGCTGCTCGTCACGGTCGCGGTCGCGGCCGTCGCGGTGGTGGCGCTGGCACCGCTGGGCTTCTGGTGGGGCGCCGGGCTGCTGGCGACCAAGCACGAGTACGACACGCTCGGGGTCGAGCGCCCCTACTCGTACTTCGTCGTCAACAACCTGTCCGCCTGGGGCCTCGCCCTCGGCCCGGCGATCGCCGTCGCCCTCGTCCGCCTGCGCGACCGTCGCCTGTGGCTCCTCGTCGGCGGCGGCGTGGCCGCAGCCCTGCTCGCCGACCTGAGCGGGTTGTCCGAGGGCGAGGTCGAGCGCATCTGGCTGCCCTTCACGATCTGGGTGCTGGCGGCGGGCGCCGCGCTGGGCCCCCGTCCGGCAGCCGTGCGGGCGTGGCTCGCCGCGCAGGTCGGGTGCGCGCTCGTCGTCACGGCGACCGTGGGGACCCTGTGGTGATCACGAACGAGAGGAACGAGACATGCACGTCCTGGTGACCGGCGGCGCGGGCTTCATCGGTTCGGCGGTCGTGGACCAGCTCGTCGCTGCGGGCCACGAGGTCACGGTCGTCGACGCGCTGCTCGAGGCTGCGCACCGCGAGAAGCCCGACCACCTCGCCTCGGGCGCGACCTACCACTGGATCGACCTGCGGGATCGCGATGCCGTGGTGGACGTGCTCACGTCGGGGCCACCGCTCGACGCCGTCTGCCACCAGGCGTCCATGGTCGGCCTGGGTGTCGACTTCGGCGACGTCGAGGCGTACGTGGGTCACAACGACCTGGGCACGGCGGTGCTCCTGCAGGTGCTGCACGGGCTGCGCTTCGGTGGCCGACTGGTGCTGGCGAGCTCGATGGTCGTGTACGGCGAGGGCCGCTACCGGTGCGCCGACGACGGCATCGTGGCCGCCGGTGAGCGCCTCGCGCAGGACCTCGCCGCGGGACGGTTCGAGCCCCGGTGCCCGCGCTGCGACCGCCCCCTCGAGCCCGAGCCGGTGCCCGAGGACACGCCCGTCGATCCCCGCAACGTGTACGCCGCCACCAAGGTCCACCAGGAGCACCTGTGCCGCGCGTACTCGGCTGAGCACGGCGGCTCGACGATCGCCCTGCGCTACCACAACGTCTATGGCCCGCGGATGCCCCGGGACACGCCCTACGCCGGGGTGGCCAGCATCTTCCGCAGCGCTGCCGAGGCGGGCCGGGCGCCGCAGGTCTTCGAGGACGGCGGCCAGCGACGCGACTTCGTCCACGTCGACGACGTGGCTCGGGCGAACCTGGCGGCGCTCGGCGCCGGACCCGAGGTCGCCGGGCCGTTCAACGTGTGCACGGGTGACCCGCACACCGTGCTCGAGATGGCCGTGGCGTTGACGAGGGCCGTCGGCCGGTCGGCGCCACCGCCCGAGGTGGTCGGCGGGGGCCGCATCGGCGACGTGCGCCACGTCTTCGCCTCCTCGGCGCGGGCCGAGGCCGTCCTCGGCTTCCGTGCCGACGTCGCCTTCACCGACGGCATGGCCGCCTTCGCGCACGCGGCGCTTCGACCGTGAGCGCGACGTCGCCGCCCTCCCGCCGACCCGGTGTGCGCCGCGATCGGAGGCCGACGTGCAGCTCCTCGTGATCGCCAAGGAACCGCGGCCCGGGTTCGTCAAGACGCGCCTCTGCCCCCCGTGCACCCCGCGGGAGGCGGCGTCGATCGCGGCCGCCGGCCTCGCCGACACCCTCGACGTCGTGCGGGCGACGTCCGCGACCCGTCGCGTGCTCGCTCTCGACGGGGAGGCGGGTCCGTGGCTCGGATCGGGCGTCGGCGTCATCCCGCAGGTGGACGGTGGCCTGGGCGCGCGCCTGGACGCCGCGTTCGCCGCGTGCTTCGCCGCCTCGGACGAGCCCGTCGTGCTGATCGGGATGGACACCCCGCAGGTCACGCCGGCGCTGCTCACGCAGGCCGGACGTGCCGTCGAGCGGCCCGGCGGCCCCGACGCCGTGCTGGGGCTCGCCAGCGACGGGGGTTGGTGGCTGCTGGCGCTGCGGGCTCGCCGCGCAGGCGTCTTCGACGGGGTCCCGATGAGCGAGGACGACACCGGCGCCCGCCAGCTCGCACGGCTGCGGGAACTGGGCCTGCAGGTGTCCCTCGCACCGGTGCTCACCGACGTCGACCACGCTGCCGACGCGCAGGTGCTGGCGTCGGCGTTGCCCGGATCGAGGTTCGCCCGAGCCGTCGAAGATGCGCTGGGGTCGGTCGCATGAGCGGTCCCGGCGAGCACGAGCGGTCCGCGACGCCGGTGGACGTCGTGCTGCCGGTCCTCGACGAGGCCGAGGCCATCGGCTGGGTGCTCGAGCGGCTCCCCTCGGGGTACCGCGCGATCGTCGTCGACAACGGCTCGACCGACGGGTCGGGCGCGGTGGCGTCGCGCCTCGGCGCCACGGTCGTGCGCGAGGAGCGTCGGGGCTTCGGGTCGGCGTGCCACGCCGGGCTCGCAGCGGCGACGGCTCCCATCGTCGCCTTCATGGACTGCGATGCCTCGCTCGATCCGCGCCACCTGCCCGAGGTCGTGGCCCCGGTGGTCGCCGGGCGCGCCGACCTCGCCGTCGCCGGGCGCCGCGCTGATCCGGGCGCGTGGCCACCGCACGCCCGCCTCGCCAACCGCTACCTCGCCCGCCGGCTCAACCGCCGCTTCGGGTGGGACCTGCGCGACCCCGGGCCCATGCGAGTGGCACGGCGCGACCCGCTGCGCTCGCTGGCGATCGCCGATCGCCGTTCGGGCTGGCCCCTCGAGATGCTGGTGCGGGCAGGGCAGGCCGGCTGGCAGGTCGAGGCGCTCGAGGTCCCCTACCACCCGCGCACCGGTCGCTCGAAGGTGACCGGCACGGTCCGGGGCACGTTCACGGCCATCGTGGACCAGCGCCGGCAGCTGCGACTGCTCGGCGGGTGACCGCCGGGGACGGGGACCCGCCGTTCGGCGGACGGGGACCCGCCGGGGAGAGGGTCGGCGGGAACTACGACGGTCGGGCGAGCGCCGCGACCACGGCGATGGCGTCGGCCAGCATCCGCTCGCGGTTGGTGGCCACGCCCTGCACGAAGTCGTCGTAGACCAGCGGCGCATCCGACAGGCCGTCGCCGAGGTTGTCGACGGCGCACACCGCGGCGTAGTCGAGGCCCACCTGGTTGGCCAGCACCAGCTCGGTGGCCATCGTCATGCCCACGACGTCGCCGACGGTGCCGTAGAACCGGACCTCGGCCCGTGACTCGAACCGTGGCCCGCGGGTCTGCACGTAGGTGCCGCCGTCGATGATCGGCGTCGCGGTGGCCGCCCGCCAGGTCTCGATCACGGTCGCCCGCCACGCCGGCGCGAACGTCGGGACGACGTGGTCGCGGCCGTCGCCGAACCACTCGGGGGTGGCCCAGGGGGCGAAGATGTCGTCGGGCGCGGCGACGGTCCCCACCGGCCAGTCGGCCCGCATGCTGCCTGTCGAGCACAGGGCCAGCACCCGGTCGCACCCGGCGGCGATGAGCGCGGCGAGGTTGGCGCGGTGGTCCACCAGGTGGGGCATCGTCGGGGTCGGCTCGACGCCGTGGCGCCCGATGACCGCGGTGGTGTCGGTCTCGAGGACGGTGACCCCGCCGTGCTCGCCGTGCTCGCCGTCGGGGCACAGCTCGATGGCCCGGACCCCTGATCCGGCGATCACGCCCAACCGGCCGGACCTGCGGTCGTCGCTCATGGGCGGCGACCGTACTCGTCGTCGCGCGGGGTCCCGGCGGTCTGACGCGCTGGTGAACGGCGGCGGTGTCGGTCAGAGCACGGCGGCGACGGCCTCGGCGATGGCACGGTGCTCGGCCGGGTTGCGCAG
>Ga0075364_10000425_pt1 | contig 21069 bp, 14 predicted proteins | sample EndMetdeltDD1764_FD_71517 | JGI IMG/M metagenome (GOLD analysis project Ga0075364, IMG submission 71517) | Populus endosphere microbial communities from Tennessee, USA - Endosphere MetaG P. deltoides DD176-4 | ecosystem: Host-associated > Plants > Roots > Endosphere | place: USA: Tennessee...
CTCTTCCTCGCCCACCGAGAAGGCGACGACCGGCACATCGGTCGCCTTCAGGCCCGCGTTGCCTAATTCCTTGTAGAACGGCACGTTGGAATCGCCGTTGATGGTGGAGACCACCGCTGTGCGACCGCCTTGCGAGAAGCGTTTGATGTTGGCGACGATGGTTTGATAGTCGGCGTGACCGAAGGGGGTATAGACCTCTTCGATGTCGCTGTCCTTCACGCCTTTGCTGTGCAGGAAGGAGCGCAGAATCTTGTTGGTCGTGCGCGGATAGACATAGTCGGTACCCAGCAGCACGAAGCGCTTGGCCCCACCGCCATCCTCACTCATCAGATATTCAACGGCAGGGATGGCCTGCTGGTTGGGTGCGGCGCCGGTGTAGAACACGTTGCGCTCGAGTTCCTCGCCTTCATATTGAACGGGATAGAAAAGCAGGCCGTTGAGCTCCTTGAACACGGGCAGAACGGATTTGCGCGAGACCGAGGTCCAGCAGCCGAACACCACGGCGACCTTTTCCTGCGCCAGCAACTGGCGCGCGCGCTCGGCAAACATCGGCCAGTCCGATGCGGGATCGACGACCACTGCTTCGAGCTTCTTGCCGTTGACACCACCGTTCGCGTTGATCTCGTCGATGGTCATGAGCGCGACGTCCTTGAGCGACGTCTCGGAGATGGCCATGGTGCCCGAGAGCGAATGCAGGATGCCGACCTTGATCGTGTCCTCTGCCGAGAACGCGCTGGGCATCCAGCCCGATAGGGCCAGTAGCGTGGCGGCAGATATGGTTTTGAGTGCGTGTCTGCGCTTCATTTGATTTTCCCTGGTTTTAATGTGAGTCACGGTAGACATCGAGCTGCATTCGAACGACATGCCTCGAACAGGCATATGGACGTTCAAAGCAAAACCGATGCCAACTTCCCACGCCCACTCGCAACGCCATGCGCACACTATGAAAAGATGGATCACGCCGGTTTTTTGACGTCAGGCGACGCGGGTGCCAAGGTGGTGCGCATGCGCGATGATGGTGCGTAACGTGGTGCGCCACTGCCCCCTGAATGCCCTTTCCGACTACGTCGAATAACGTAGGCCCGCACCGAGCATTTTTTTTGACTGCCCTGCCAGCCCCTGTTCATGCGGCATTTGGGGACCCACCCCGAAAATTGGCATACGTATTGCTTTAGCTCCTCACATGTATACAAGCGAGGATGCCGGCATGAGTGCCACACACACACCACAGTCCACGACAGGCTGGACGCTGACGCAATGGCAGCGCGCCTACCGCGATGACGGGCATGCGCCCGAGGCACTGCTCGCCCATTTTTCAGGACCGCACGACACCAGCGATTGCGCCTGGATCTGTCGGGCCGATGCGGCGTTAATGGCGGCGCAACTCGATGCCCTCGCCCACAGGCTGGTCGAGGTGGGTGGCGACCTGAAAGCGCTGCCGCTCTATGGTGTGCCATTCGCCATCAAGGACAACATCGACGCGCAGGGGTGGCCCACCACGGCCGCATGTCCCGCCTTCAGCTATCTGCCGCAGGCCGATGCAACCGTGGTCGCACGCCTGCGCGCAGCCGGCGCCATTCTGGTTGGCAAGACCAATCTGGATCAGTTCGCAACAGGTCTGGTGGGCACTCGTTCCCCCTACGGCGAGGTCACCAATACTTTCGATGCACGCTACGTCAGCGGGGGCTCGAGCAGCGGATCGGCTTCGACACTGGCGCGCGGCCTGGTGGCGTTCTCACTGGGCACCGATACGGCAGGATCCGGGCGCGTGCCGGCGGGCTTCAACAATATCGTCGGACTCAAACCCACCAAAGGCTGGCTGAGCACCACTGGCGTGGTACCCGCCTGCCGCACGCAGGATTGCGTATCGATATTTGCGCTGACCGTGGAAGATGCGCGCATCATCGCCGACATCGCCGGGGGCCTGGACACTGCCGACCCCTACTCGCGCGTGCCCGCACTGCGCTGCCCGCCGGTGAGCCCGGCGCCGCTGCGGCTGGCCATTCCCGACACGCTGACATTTTTCGGGGATGAGCAGGCCGAACAGGCGTTCGCGCAGGCACTGGAAGGATTCAGGAATCTGGGCGCAGAGATCGTCAGCATCGATTTCACACCGTTCTCGGAACTGGCCGCCCTGCTGTATGCCGGGCCATGGGTGGCCGAACGTTTCGTTGCCGTAGAGCGCCTGTGGCGCACGAATCCAGACGCCATCAACCCCGTGGTGCGCAGCATCGTGGAACAAGGCGCCCAGTACGATGCGGGCGCGACCTTCAAAGCCGAGTATCGACGCGCCGCCCTGGCCCGGGTGATTAACGACAGCCTGTCCGGTTTCGATGCATTGCTGGTGCCCACCTCGCCCAGCATCTATACCCTGGAGCAGATGCGGGCCGACCCCATCGGTCTGAACTCACGATTCGGCACCTACACGAACTTCACCAATCTGGCCGACCTGTGCGCGCTGGCCGTGCCCTCGAGCATGCGGGCAGACGGGCTTCCTGCGGGCATCACCTTGATTGCACCGGCGTGGCATGACCACACCATCGCGGCCATCGGAGCGCTGTGGCAACGGGCGCGGGCCCTGCCCATGGGAGCCACTGGCAAACCTATTCCCGCCCCCACGCGTGAGGACACCCCCAACGTCGCCGCCGCGCCACCGATCGCACCAGACCATATTCGCGTGGCGGTGGTGGGTGCCCATCTGACCGGCATGCCCCTGAACCATCAACTGACCAGCCGCGATGCCGTGCGTGTACAGGCCACCGAGACGGCCGGCGACTATCGGCTTTATGCCCTGGCCAACACCACGCCGCCCAAGCCCGGCCTGGTGCGCGCAAACAGCGGGCAACCCATCGCGGTGGAGCTCTGGGACATTCCCAGCGCGGCCTTTGGCAGTTTCGTCGCGGAGATTCCTGCACCACTGGGCATCGGCACGCTCACCCTGCGAGACGGGCGCGAAGTCAAAGGCTTCATCTGCGAACCACGCGGCCTGATCGGGGCGCGCGACATCACCGTGTTCGGCGGGTGGCGCGCCTATCTTGGCAGCCTCTCATCCACTCCTGCGCACTAAGGAATTTCCCGTCATGTTCGATACCGTTCTGATCGCCAATCGCGGCGAGATCGCCGTGCGCACGCTGCGCACCCTGAAGCGTCTGGGCATCCGTGGCGTGGCCGTCTATTCCAATGCCGACCGTCATGCGCCTCACGTGCGCGAAGCCGATGTCGCCGTTGCACTCGGTGGCGACAAGCCTGCTGACAGCTATTTGCGCATCGATCTGATCCTGCAGGCGGCTCGCGACACAGGTGCGCAGGCGATCTATCCCGGCTATGGCTTCCTGTCCGAAAGCGCAGCCTTCGCCGAAGCATGCGAAGCGGCAGGCATCGCATTCATCGGCCCCACTGCGCGGCAGATTCGCGAGTTCGGTCTGAAGCACCGCGCACGCGAACTGGCCGGTGCCGCCGAGGTGCCGATGACACCGGGCACCGGCTTGCTGGGCAACCTGCAGGACGCGCTGGATCAGGCCGAAACGATAGGCTATCCGGTCATGCTCAAAAGCACGGCGGGAGGTGGTGGCATCGGCCTGACGCGCTGCCAGAATGCCGACGAGCTGACACAGGCCTTCGAAAGCGTGCAGCGCATGGGCACGACGTTTTTCAGCGATGCCGGCGTGTTCCTCGAGCGTTATGTCGATGACGCGCGTCATGTGGAAGTGCAGATTTTCGGCGACGGCCACGGTCGTGTGGTGGCCCTGGGCGAGCGCGATTGCTCGGTGCAGCGACGCAATCAGAAAGTGATCGAAGAAACGCCCGCGCCTGCATTGCCCGAGGCCACGCGCCTGGCACTGCACCGCGCAGCGATCAAGCTGGGTGAGTCGGTGAACTACCGCTCTGCGGGAACGGTGGAATTCATTTTCGATGCACGGCGCGATGCGTTTTATTTTCTGGAGGTCAACACACGACTTCAGGTCGAACATCCCGTCACCGAAGCGGTCACGGGACTGGACCTGATCGAATGCATGCTGCGCGTGGCCGCCGACGACCCCCTAGACTGGGAAGCCCTGACCCGCGCACCTCGCGGCGCAGCCATCGAGGTGCGGCTCTATGCCGAGGATCCGCTCAAGCAGTTCCAGCCTTCACCTGGTCTGCTGACCGATGTGTATTTCCCGCCTGATGTGCGCGTGGACGGCTGGATCGCCACGGGCACCGACGTGCCCACGTTCTACGACCCCATGCTGGCCAAACTGATCGTGCACGCCGATACGCGCGCGCAGGCCCTGGACGCGCTGCAGGAGGCACTCGCTCGCACCCGCCTCAGTGGCATTGCCACCAATCTGGACTATCTGCGTCAGGTCATCCGCACGGAACGTTTTCGCAGCGGTGACGTTTCCACCCGATTGCTCGACGGCTTCGTCTACCAACCCCACGCCATCGAAGTGGTGCAGCCCGGCACCTACACCAGCGTTCAGGACTACCCAGGGCGCGTGGGCTACTGGAACATTGGTGTGCCGCCTTCGGGCCCGATGGACGACTATGCGTTCCGGCTGGGCAATCGCATCCTCGGCAACTCGCCGCAGGCCGCAGGTATCGAGTCCACGCTGATAGGTCCCACGCTGCGCTTTCACAGCGACACCACGATTGCATTGACCGGCGCGCGCTGCGACGCGCGACTGGACGATGCGCCGGTGCCCATGTGGGCGCCCGTTCACGTTCGTGCGGGCCAGGTGCTGAACGTGGGTCGGGCACTGTCGGGATGTCGCACCTACATCGCGGTTCAGCATGGGCTGGATGTGCCGCTCTATCTGGGCAGCCGGTCGACGTTTGCCCTGGGCAAGTTCGGCGGTCACGCCGGGCGCTGCCTGCGCACGGGCGACGTGCTGGCACTGATGGACGCCGCAGCCAGTCTGCCCGATGCTCAGGCGTGGCCTGCGGGCGCGCAAGCGCCGCAAGCCCTGATTCCCGATTATGGGAACACATGGGAGATCGGCGTGCTGTATGGTCCTCACGGGGCACCCGATTTTTTCACCGAGTCGGCCATCGACATGCTCTTCGCCTCGGACTGGGAAGTGCACTACAACTCCAACCGCCTGGGCGTGCGCCTGATCGGACCCAAACCGACCTGGGCACGCGAAGACGGCGGCGAAGCAGGCCTGCACCCCTCGAACATCCACGACTGCGAATATGCAATCGGCAGCATCAACTTCACGGGCGACAGCCCGGTCATTCTGACGCGGGATGGCCCCAGCCTGGGTGGATTCGTCTGCCCGGCGACCATCGTGCGTGCCGAACTCTGGAAAGTGGGTCAGGTCAAGCCTGGCGACAAGATCCGATTCAAGCGCCTGAGCTATGACGCGGCCGTGGCGCTGGAAAGCCGGATCGACCAGGCCATACACACGCTATCGGCCGCGGGGCTGGGCGAGCCGGTTTTCCCTGGCGCGGCGCTGGCGGCCACGCCTGCTGGTGCTGCCGAGGCTACCGCGGCTGCTAATGCTGTTGCTCGTGCTGCCCACGCCCCGGCTGGTGCCGATGGCACCGCTGCCTCTGCTGATGCCACTGGAGGCGCAGCTGCTGATGCTGATGCTGATGCTGATGCTGGTGCGAGTGCGAGTGCCACCATCCTTGCACAGACCCCTGCCGGCCAGGCATATCCCGGACTGACCTGCCGCCAGGCGGGCGACGGTTATCTGATGCTGGAGTACGGCGAGAACATTCTGGATCTGGCGCTGCGACTGCGCATCCATGTGCTGATGCAAGCCATCGGCGTTGCGGCGATAGATGGTGTGCTGGAGCTGTCTCCCGGCGTGCGCTCACTGCAGATCCGTTATGACAGCCAGGTGATCCGTCAGGGCGTTCTGGTCGACCGTCTGCTCGAACTCGATGCGAAGCTGCCGGATGTGTCCACCCTGAAAATTCCCACCCGTGTGGTGCACCTGCCCATGGCTTTCGAAGACAGCGCCACCCTGGCCGCGGTTGATCGCTATCGGGAAACCGTCAGAGCCCAAGCGCCCTGGTTACCCAACAACGTGGACTTCATTCAGCGCATCAACGGGCTGGCCAGTCGCGAAGACGTGCGTCAGATCGTGTTCGACGCAAGCTACATGGTGCTGGGGCTGGGCGACGTGTACCTGGGCGCCCCCTGCGCCGTGCCGCTGGACCCGCGTCATCGGCTGCTGACATCGAAGTACAACCCGGCCCGCACGCATACCGCGGAGGGAACAGTGGGGATTGGTGGGGTGTACATGTGCATCTATGGCATGGATTCGCCCGGTGGCTATCAGCTGGTGGGAAGAACCTTGCCCATCTGGAACAGTTTTCTCAAGAATGACGTGTTCACCGATGGCGAGCCGTGGCTATTGAAGTTCTTCGATCAGGTGCGCTTCTACCCGGTGACCGAAGCGGAACTCGACGTGCTGCGTGAAGATTTCCGCGAGGGCCGGGCGCGCGTGCGCATCGAAGAGGCGGTGTTCGATTACGCCCAGTACCTGGATTTCCTGCAGGACAACGCCGCAAGCATCCAGGGCTTCAAGCAGGCGCAGCAGCAGGCGTTCGCCACTGAAGTTGCGCTGTGGAAGGCCGATGATGTGGCCAGCACGGAACCGTCGCTCGCGCCTTTGGATGAACTGGCCCTGGCGGCAGGCGAGACGCTGGTCAGTGCCGATCTCTGCGGCAACATCTGGAAGGTGCTAGTCGAGGTCGACCAGGAGGTGGCGCAAGGCGATACGCTGGTCGTGGTCGAGGCGATGAAAATGGAGCTGGCGATTACCGCGCCCCAGGCCGGCAGAGTCAGTGCCATCCGCTGCCAGCCGGGCCGGCCGGTCAACACGGGGGATCCGCTGATCGTCATGGCCGCCGCATCATCGAACCACCCCACTGCGCCCGAGCGGGAAACGACCCGCGACGAATCTGCCGGTGGTGGTTCAACCAGTGATGTGTCAGCCAGCGGTAGTTCAACCAGCGGGGCATCAGCTGCACGTGCGCAGGGCGACGCGGCCCCGGATGCATCGTCGGCTTCTCGGGTGCACTGATATGCGACTGGCGCTGGATACGGTCGCAACGGGGACTCGGGCGCGCACGGCGTCGCCGTCTCTGGCTGATGTGGTGTATGAACACGTCAAACAGGACCTGTATGCGTTTCGCCTGCTACCGGGCGACTATTTCACTGAGGCTGACATCGTCACGCGACTGGGTGTGAGTCGCACGCCTGTGCGGCAAGCGCTCTACAGGCTCGAACGAGAAGGCTTCGTACTGGTCCATTTGCGCAGCGGGTGGCAAGTGCGACCCTTCGATTTCGAGCGCTTCGAAAACCTCTATGACCTGCGCATCGTGCTTGAGCATGCCGCCATCGAACGTCTATGTGCCCGCGTCGAGCACCAGGCGTCGGATGCACTGGAAGGCTTGAAGGCGATATGGCTGGTGCCGCCGGCGGAAAGGTTGCGTGCGGGGGCAACCGTTGCAGAACTGGATGAAGCTTTTCATAGCACGCTGGTGCATGCGGCGGGAAACCCGGAGATGGCAGCCGTTCACCGCGATGTGACGGACAAGATTCGCATCATTCGCCAACTGGATTTCACTAAAGACTATCGGGTTGATGCGACGTACAACGAACACGCAGCGATTCTGCGCGCCATTTTGGCCCGTCGCGCCGACGAATCTCGCAGGATGATGAAATCCCACATAGAGATGAGCAAAGCGGAGGTGCGCAAGATCACGCTGCACCGTCTGCATACTGCGCGTGATCGTTACGAATAGAACGTCCAAGCCGCGTGCCCGGACGTGGGCGACGCGCGGCAGGGCTCAGGCGGCGTCGCGCGTGGACACTTCGCTCTGGGCGGAAACCTGATTGGCCTGCGAGGCAGCAGCGACTTCGGGCGCCAGATGGGCGGCCGAGTTGGCCTGGGTGCGCATGTTGCCGCGGCCAGGGGGGCGCAGCCCTGTCATTCCCCATCCTGCCAGCTTGACGAGATTACGACGGTCAATCCTTGTCGTGGTGTACGGCATTTTTTTTGTTCTCCAACATATTATTTGCGGCATGCACCCCTTTGATCATCAAAGAGACTATCCAATGCATTCGCCCCTTTAGCAATTATCATGCCCGGCCAGATCCAGCCTGTCGTACTGGCGGATAACGGGACATGGGGCCCCATGCCGACCGTACGCGCACCAATATGGGCTCGGATTGCACCCTTATGGGCACATGCCTTGCCGATCATGACTGCCGCTGACAGGCAATCGACATACAAACAGCGGATAATTGCCGCCAACACGACGCCTGAACGCGTCCCCCTTCGCTGGAGTAAACCATGGATAGCCCCACCCCAGATAAGCCCCAGGCCGCGCGCGAGGTCGAGGGTGTGAAACACTACACCGGCGCAGCGGGTGGCTGGGGCGCGCTGGGGGCGGTAGCACAGGCGTTGCGCCGCCAGATGGCGGTCGGCCGCGATTCGCGCATGCTGCTCAAGGTGAATCAGCCCGAAGGCTTCGACTGCCCCGGTTGCGCCTGGCCCGATCCCAAGCACACCTCGTCTTTCGAATTCTGTGAGAACGGTGCGAAGGCGGTGTCCTGGGAGGCTACCGCGAAACGCACCACGCCTGCATTTTTTGCCGAGCACACGCTGACCGAACTGTGGGGCTGGAGCGATCACCTGCTCGAGGACGAAGGGCGGCTCACGCACCCCATGATCTACGATGCGACGCAGGACAAGTACGTGCCGATCGAATGGGATGCCGCCATGCGGCATATCGGCGAAGGGCTGCGCGCCCTGCCTCACCCGGATATGGCCGAGTTCTACACCTCGGGCCGCACGTCCAATGAAGCGGCGTTCCTCTATCAACTGTTCGTGCGCGAATACGGCACCAACAACTTCCCCGACTGCTCCAACATGTGTCACGAGGCCACCAGCGTGGGGCTGCCGCCCGCCATCGGGGTGGGCAAAGGCACCGTCACGCTGGAAGACTTCGACCATTGCGACGCGATCTTCTGCATTGGTCACAACCCGGGCACCAATCACCCGCGCATGCTGACCACCTTGCGCGAAGCGGCCAGGCGCGATGTGCCCATCGTGGTGCTGAATCCGCTGGCCGAGCGGGGCCTGGAGCGTTTCACCTCACCGCAGCACGCCATGGAAATGGCGACGTTGTCGTCCACCCGAATTGCCTCGACTTACTACAAGCTGCGTGTGGGCGGCGACCAGGCCGTGCTGCAGGGCATGATGAAGCTGCTGCTCGAACGGGATGCCGCCAGCATGCAGGCGGGGGGGCATCCGGTGCTCGATCACGAATTCATCAACACGCACACGGCCGGTTTCGAGGCATTCGCTGAAGACCTGCGCATTCTGGCGTGGGAAGACATCGAGCGCCATTCGGGGCTGACCCGTGACGAAATCGAGTCAGTGACTGACATCTATGCCCATGCCAAACGCGTCATCATCTGCTATGGCATGGGCATTACCCAGCACAAGCACGGCACGCAGAACGTTCAGCAGATTTCAAATCTATTGCTGATGCGCGGCAATATTGGACGCCAGGGTGCCGGCATCTGCCCGCTACGGGGCCACTCCAATGTGCAGGGCGATCGCACTGTCGGCATTACCGAAGTGCCCAATGCTGCCCTGCTCGAAGGCATCGAACGCACCTTCGGCTTCAAGCCCCCGAAGGAAAAAGGACATTCTGCCGTCGAGAGCATTGCCGCCATACGCGATGGCGCCTCGCGCGCGCTGATCTGCCTGGGCGGTAATCTTGCCGTGGCCATCTCTGATCCGCAGGCCACTTTTGCCGCCATGCGCAAGCTCGACCTCGTGGTGCACATCGCCACCAAATTGAACCGCTCGCATCTCATTCCAGCGAAAACGGCCATCCTGCTGCCCTGCCTGGGACGTACCGAGATCGACATTCAGGGCGGCGTGGCACAGACCGTCACGGTGGAAGATTCGATGTCCATGGTGCATGCGTCGCGCGGCAGCCTGCCACCGGCATCGGATCAGTTGCGCTCGGAACCGGCCATCGTGGCGTACATGGCTGTCGCCACCCTGCCCGATACCCGGGTCGACTGGCACAGCCTGGTGGCTGACTACAGCCTGATCCGCGATGCCATCGAAAAGGTCTTTCCCGACTTCGCGCCTTACAACGAGCGAATCAAACAACCTGGCGGCTTTCGCCTCACGATCGCGTCGGCCCAGCGTAAATGGCTCACGCCCAATGGTCGCGCCAACTTCATGCGCACCGAAGCCCTGGCCACCCGCGCCGACAGCGACGCGCACCTCACGCTCACCACGATTCGCAGCCACGACCAATACAACACGACCATCTATAGCGAAAGTGACCGGTATCGCGGGGTCACCTCACGTCGCGACGTGGTGTTCGTAAACGCCGAAGACCTTGCCGATCTGGGCCTGGCGCACGGCGACGTCGTGGACATCGTCGCTGCCAAAGCGGATGGCACTCACCGCGCCATGCACAGTGTCACGGCCGTTGCATTCGATATCGCGCGCGGATCAGTGGCGGTCTATTACCCCGAGGGCAATGGCATGATCGCTCTGGCCGATCACGACCCCAAGAGTTTCACTCCGTCCTACAAATCCGTTCCTGTCGTCCTCACCAAAGCAGAACCCCTGGCCGGGCGCGCCTGATGCGCCCTTCTTTACTTTCTTCATGACATTACCTGCATCCCCCGAGTCCCACTCTCTCCGCCTTCCTCCTTATGCGTATATGGTCTTCATTCTGGGGGCCCTGGCCTGCCTGGGGCCCCTGACCATAGACGCCTATCTGCCGGCATTCGGCGAAATCGGCCACACCTTCGAGCGGTCCCGCGAAGACGTCCAGAGCACGCTGGGCTACTACATGCTCGCCTATGCGCTCACCATGCTCGTGCACGGCACCCTGTCCGACACCTTCGGGCGACGCCGGGTGCTCATGACCGCGCTGTGCGTGTACACACTGGGCGCCGTGGCCGCCGCCTACAGCCCCACATTCGAATGGCTGGTGGCCGGGCGCATCCTCCAGGGCCTGTCGGCGGGCGCCGGCATGGTCATCGGGCAGGCCGTGGTCAATGACTGCTACAAGGGTGCGGTCGCCCAGCGCACGCTCTCCTACATCATCATGGTCTTCAGCGTCTCGCCGGCCATTGCGCCCGTGCTGGGGGGCTATCTGGCCGCCGGGTTCGGCTGGCGCATGATCTTCGTGCTGATGATGGCCGTGGCACTGGCCAGCCTTGCGCTGTGCGCCTGGGTCCTGCCGGAAACCCTGCCCGCGCACAAACGCCAGCCATTTGTGGCGACTGCATTTTTCCGTAACATCGCGCAGATCCTGCAGGATCGTGTGTTCGTGGCGCTGTCCCTCTCCTTCGGACTGCTGTTTGCGGGCTTTGGGTTCATGATCGGTGGCGCGCATGACTTCGTCACCGAGATTCTGCGGCTGTCCGAAACCGATTTCGGCTATCTGTTCGTACCCCTGGTGGCCGGCATGCTCAGCGGCTCCTTTCTGGCTGCGCGCCTTGCCCCCATGACGGCACCATCGAACCTGATTGCCGCAGGGTTCGGGGTGATGACGCTGAGCTGCGCACTGAATCTTGCCTACACGGGTTTGGTCGATCAGGTCGGCGTGCTGTTCGCCGTGTTGCCGCTGGGCATCTTCGCCTGCGGCTTGACGCTCGCCTTCCCGGGCATGACGCTCACGGTTCTGGGACGTGTACCGGCACTGGCAGGGACTGCGGCATCCGTGCTGGGGTTCATACAGATGGTGTTCTTCTCGATCTCCAGTGGCTGGGGCGTCGCGCTGGTCTACGGCAGCGCCTGGCGCATGGCCGTCGCGCTCACGCTGGGCATGGCCGCCAGCGGACTGTCCTGGCTGCTGATCAGCCGACTGCGGGGCGCACGCGCCTCGGACTGACGGTCAGAGGCCTGTATCACATTGATTCAACCAGCAATCTATTGCGCCGGTGTTCCTGATGCCGTAGTGGTAACTTGCGCAGCATGAAAAACGTCGTCTGGCGACAATGCGTCGCGCTCGTCCTTCTGGTGCTTGCCCTGGGGCTGTCCGGTGCATCGGGAATCGCTCGCGCAGGCGAAGCGCCGACCGATCTGGAAAGCAGTCTGCAGACCGCACGCAAGGATCTCGACCGGGTGCAGGCGGCGCTAGCCGACGAGAAGGTCAACCCGGCCACCTTGGGTGGACTGCGCACCAAAGCACTGAAGGTGCAGTCGATTGCGGATGCCGCGGCCGACGCCCTGGCCCCGCAGCTCGAGAGCGTGCAGGCCCGTCTGACCGAGCTGGGCGAGGTAGCCGAAGGCGCCACCGAAGCGCCCAACGTCGCCGCGCAGCGGGCCCAGCTCGAAAAAAACCGCACCGCACTGGATTCGCAGGTCAAACTGGCACGGCTGATGTCGGTGGAGGCCGGCCAGGCGGTGGACAGCGTATCGGCGCAGCGTCGCTCTCAATTCCAGGCGCAGCTCGGCGAGCGCACATCGTCGATTCTCGGCGCGGCCTACTGGTCGGAGTTTCGAGGGGACCTTCCGCGAGATACCCAGCGCTTGGCGCAACTGGGTAGTGAGCTGATCGAGGTCATCGCGCTGACGTCGTGGCCGGTCTGGCTGGGCATTGCGCTGGCCGTCTGCGCGCTCGTCGCCCTGCACTTGTGGGCCTCGCACCGTTTGCTCAAGATCACGGCCACGCGCGTGCCGTCGGGGCGCCTGCGACGGTCGGTGCATGCCATCACCATCGTCGTCCTGGGCCTGGCCATTCCCGGACTGATGGCCGAGGCGATCTACACGGGCCTGACATGGTCGGGCGAGGTCAGCGAAGAACTGCGGGCGGTCCTGCGAAGCACGGTGGCGATGGTCTGTTTTGCGGGCTACGTCGCCGGGCTGGGTGGCGCATTGATCTCACCCTACCGCACATCCTGGCGGCTGCCACCGATTCCGGATCTGGTAGCCACGCGACTGCGCGCCTTCCCCATTCTGCTGGCCTTCGTCCTGGTCCTGATTTTCCTCAGCGAGCGCATCGCCAGCGAGATCAATGCCAGCCTCACGCTAACGGTTGCGCTGAACTGCATGATCGCCATCCTGCTGGGCGGGCTGCTAGCCACGACATTGTTGCGCTTCGAACGTGCCCGGCGCCAGGCCCTGGTCGATCCCGACTCCACCAACCCCGTCGCACGCCCGGTGTGGATGTCAGCCATCGTGGGCATCGCCTGGGCGGTGCTGGCAGCGGCTGTCATCAGCATCCTCACCGGTTACGTGGCGTTCGGCAGTTTCGCGATCAAACAGCTGAACTGGACCATGGTCGTGCTGGCCTCGGCCTATCTGTTTTCGGTGCTGGCCGACGATGTGTTCACCACCTTGCTCGCCGCACCCAAACCATCGGCAGACGAGCCCACGCTCGAGCTTGCCCAGCCCCGACTGCGCGAGCAGGCCGCCGTGCTGCTGTCGGGCGCCGCGCGGGTACTGCTGGCGATGCTCGCCCTGCTGCTGTTGCTGGCACCGTTCGGTGCCGGTCCGGTGGAACTCTTTCAACGCCTGGATCAGGCACGTGGCGGCATTGCGATCGGCGAAGTCGTCATCCGCCCGGCGCGCGTCGTCCAGGCAATCGCCGTCCTGCTGCTGACCCTGCTGGCCGTCAGGCTGTTCAAGGGCTGGCTGGCTCGCCGCTACCTGCCGACCACGCAACTGGACCCAGGCATGCAGGCTTCGGCCAGCACCCTGTTCGGGTATATGGGTATCGTGCTCGCCGTCGCCCTGACGCTGTCGGCCGTGGGCATCGGTCTGGAACGCATTGCGTGGGTGGCCAGCGCGCTGTCGGTGGGCATCGGTTTTGGCCTGCAGGCGGTGGTGCAGAACTTCGTCTCGGGCCTGATCATGCTGGCCGAGCGCCCCGTGAAGGTCGGCGACTGGGTGGCGCTCGGTGGGATCGAAGGCGATATCGTGCGCGTGAATGTGCGCGCCACGGAGATTCAAATGTCAGACCGTTCCACGGTGATCGTGCCGAACTCGGAGTTCATTACCAAAACGGTGCGTAACGTGACCCACTCCAACCCGCTGGGCGTGGTCACGATCAAGCTTCCCATGCCACTGGTCACCGATGCGGAACACGTGCGAGAAGTGATCATGTCGGCATTCGCCGATCACCCGGGCGTGCTGGACAATCCGGCGCCCAATGTCTTCATCGATGGGATCGACGCCAACGGCAACCTGATGTTCAATGCGTCGGCATCCGTGTCCTCGCCCCGGGCAGCGTACGGGGTACGCAGCGCGATTCTGTTTGACGTGCTGGCCCGTCTACGCAATACCAATGTGGACATGTACAGGCCTGCAGCCATGGTCATGCAGGCACCAGGCGAGCGCCGCGTCGGGCCCGGTCAGTCGGCCGCAGCCGACGCCTCGGCAGACGTTGCCCCGGCGTCGTTGCCTGCGGGCGATCAGGACTTGCCCGATCGCAGGCGACGCGATCCGATATAGGCGTAGATCGCTGCGTTGATCAGCACCACCAGAGCGCCTAGCGTGATCTGGATGGGGCGCGTGAGCCCTTGCGGGTAGATCGCCGCAGTGATGTAGTGTTCAATGAAGCCACCCTCGTAGCCCGCCTGGCCGCCCGCCACCCGCAGACTGTTTTCCAGGGGTGTCAGGGGGCAGATCATGCCCGAGAGCATGACGGTCGCGCCCCAAATCGCGGCAGCAATGTGCAGCCAGGCCAGGCGCGGGCGCCACAGGACAAGCAGGCCACCGAGGACCACGAACAGAACGAATAATCCGTGAAAAACCAGAACGGCGTCGGCGGCCAGTCGATAGAGCATTGGCAGGGATCAGAGTGTGCGCACGACCGGCAGCGCGGGATGATGGCGCTGCCCGTTCTCGGGCAGGGCGCTGCGCGGCTCGGCGATGGCGGGCGGATGCAGATGGGTTTGGACCGGCGGGCGAGCGAGCGGCACCACGCGCGTGCCTGCGGGCAGCGACGACTTACTGCGCACGGCCGGGCGTGACGCCTCGGCAGGCGTGCTCATCAACAGGCCGAACAGCAGCGAGACCAGGAACAACCAGACGATCCCGGCAAAGATGTGGCGCCGGGCAAATGCCCGAATCGCGGAAAACAGCATCCACACGCCCAGCACGATCCAGACGATGTTCAGAAACGACGGATCGATGCCCATGGCCCCGGCCACGCCCGCAAAGAACTCGTGCACGGCTGCACCGACCTTGCCGAATATGAACCCGACAGCGTCGACAAGCGAGCGCAGGATTTCGCCCAAGGCATTGCCAACCCAACGGAATACGCCTTCGTCTTGCATAGATGGCCTGCGCCTTGGAAAAAACGGGGAAAATGAGGCGCTTATTATCCGTCATCCGGCGGATTCCCGAATGATTTAACGTGGGCGCAGGCCGTCGACGTGACGGAAAAAACACACTCGATCAGCGTGGCGTATCGCTGCGTGCCATCCAGGCGATCAACGAGGACCGCATGGCCTCCTCGACGCTCATTTCGATAGGCTGCACCCACTCCTGTGGCACGAACACGGTGTAGCCGCCAATCATATAGCCCATCGGCAGATACACCGCGACCCGATTGCCGGGCAAAAAGCCGGGCGGCAACCCGTCGGTGCCGACCCGGGTGACCAGGCCCACGACTTCGAGCGGCTGTCCCGGCACGCGCAGAATCACCACCTGCTGGGTCGTATTCTTGGATGAGGGTGCGAAATAATCCGCGAAGCTCTTCAGCGAAGAGTAAATGCTTTTGACCACCGGGATGTTCGTGAACGGCAGCTCGATCCAGCCCAGATAACGCGACATGCTTTTCTTGGACACCAGGTAACCGATGGCCACGATGCACAGCACGCCCAGAAGCAGGCCCAGACCGGGCACATAGAACGTGCCGATGAACGGTCGCAGCACCACCAGCGCCATCTGCTCGCTCCAGGCGAGAAAGAGGTAGAGAAGATAAACCGTGATCCCCACCGGTAGAATGGTGATCAGCCCGCGAAAGAAATATCTGTAAAACCGCGCCATGTATAGACTCCGAAGCCAAGCCAGCGCACCTCGCGCAAAGGGTCTCGACCCGAGGGGCGAGCATAGCAAACAATGCTGCCTCTTCCGGCCTGGACAAATCCGGTAACCATTGCACGTTGCTCGTGGCACGGCCAACAGGCAAAATCGCGCCCCTAAGCGCCGAATCCAACATTTTTTGTGATTCGACTACACAGGAGACACCATGCAGCACTCATTCTTTTCCGCCCTGCGTCGCAAGACCCTGATCACCGGCCTCGCCGCCTGTGCCTTTGCGCTGCCCGCAGCCGCCCAGGCCGCCTATCCCGACAAGCCCGTGCGTATCGTGGTGGGCTTTTCCGCTGGCGGATCGACCGATGTAATCGCCCGCATTCTCGCCAAACAGCTGACCCAGTCGCTGGGCCAGACTTTCGTGATCGAAAACCGTCCCGGTGCCGGCAGCAACATCGCCGCCGAGCAGGTCGTGCGTGCCGACCCCGATGGTTACACGCTCTACTTCATGGCCGTGACCAACACCATCAACCACACGCTCTACAAGAACCTGCGTTTCGATATCAACAAGGATCTGGTGCCTGTGGCCATGGGCGCGCAAGTGCCCAACGTGCTGGTGGTCAACCCGCAAGTTCCGGCCAAGACGGTCAAGGAACTGGTCGATTATGCGAAGGCCCACCCAGGCAAGATGGCCTTTGCCTCGTCAGGCAGCGGCACCTCGATCCATATGGCCGGCGAGCTCTTCAAGATGCAGGCCGGTATCGATGTGCTGCACGTGCCGTACAAAGGCAGCGCACCTGCACTGACCGATCTGATCGGTGGCCAGGTTCAGTTCGACTTCGACAACATGCCCTCGGCCTGGCCCCATGTGCAATCGGGCAAGCTGCGCGCACTGGCCGTCACCACCAAGGAACGTTCGCCGGCCGCCCCTGATCTGCCCACGATGGCGGAATCCGGCTTTCCCGACTTCGACGTATCGTCGTGGTTCGGCCTGACCGCGCCGGCCGGAACACCGCCCGAAGTGCTGACCATTCTTAACAAGGCTGTCGTACAGGCGCAGGACACCGCGGAAGTGCAGGAAACCTTCAAGCAACTGGGCGCCGTTGGCCCGAAGATGACGCAGCCCGAGTTCGCTGCCTTCGTCAAAAACGAAGTCGAGAAATGGGCACCCGTGGTGAAAGCATCGGGCGCAACAGTTGACTGACCGTTAGTCTCGTTGCGCAGGTCTGCAAAAATGCAATGAAAGTCTGCATTTATACGTCTTGATTCTGCATTTTTGGCTCTCTACACTCGTTGGGTCGGCATGACCGATGGCAGCGCCCGCCAAGGCGCTCGCCCATGACCATAACGAGATTGGAGACAAGCCATGCATACCGTTACGCGCGGCAGGCCCGCTGTTGTTGCCCGTGCTTCGCGCGCCAGCAACAAGGCGCTGACTTCCCCCCTGACAACGCTCGCTGCCCTGACCTGGGGCGCGAGCGTTTTACTTGGCGCCGCACCCGTTGCGGCGGCCGAGAAGCCACCTGTCAAGATCGGCGTGCTGACCGACATGGCCGGCAACTACGCGTCAATGGGCGGCGCGGGCTCGGTCGCAGCAGCCCGGCTTGCCATCGACGCCTGCCTGGCAGCCGAGTGCAAGGGCATGAAGATCGATCTGGTCTCCGCGGACAATCAGAACAAGGCGGATGTGGGCGCGGCACGCGCACGCGAATGGTTTGACCGCGATGGCGTCACCGCGATTGCCGATCTGACGAACTCGGCGGTCGCGCTGGCCGTTCAGGGCATCGCACGCGAAAAGAACAAGGTGGTGCTCTTCTCGGGGCCGGCCACCACGGCGCTGACCAATAAAGAGTGCTCGCCGGTGGGCTTTCACTGGATGTTCGACACCTTCTCTCAATCGGCAGGGGGGGCGCGCGCCACCATCGATGCGGGCGGCAAATCGTGGTTCTTCGTCACGGTCGATTATGCGTTCGGCCATTCACTGGAAGCGGACACGGCCAAGCGCGTCAAATCGCTGGGCGGCACGGTCGTGGGCAGCGTTCGCCACCCCCTGAACTCGGCTGACTTTGCCTCCTATCTGCTGCAGGCCCAGGGCAGCAAGGCACAGGTGGTCGCCCTGGCCAACGGAGGGCAGGACACGGTCACCGCGGTGAAACAGGCCAAGGAGTTCGGCATCGTGGCTGGCGGACAGAAGCTGGTCTCGCTGCTGATCTTCCTCTCCGATCTGCGTGCCCTCGGCCTGGCCAATGCGCAAGGACTGACCTATGTCGATGGCTTTTACTGGGATTTCGATGACGCTTCGCGCAAATGGTCGGACACCTTCGCCAAAGCCTTCGGGGGCCTGAAGCCCACCATGACGCAGGCCGGGGTCTACTCCAGCGTGCTGCACTACCTGAGAGGCGTTGCCGCCAGCGGCAGCACCGACGGACGCGTGGTGGCCGACAAGATGCGCGAGCTGCCCATCAACGATCCCATCATGCGCAATGCGTCCATCCGCCCGGACGGACGTGTCATACACGACATGTATCTGTATCAGGTGAAAAAGCCCGAAGAATCCAAAAACGACTGGGACTATTCGCGCCTGATCGCCACCATCCCCGCCGCCGAGGCGTTCCAGCCCCTGTCGGAATCCAGCTGCGCGCTGGTCAACAAGTAACGTGAGAGACCTGCAACCATGAACGATATCGTCCGCATCCCCCTGCTGATCGACGGCAAGGCCGTGCAAAGCACTTCGACCGAGTGGATCGACGTGCTGGATCCCGCCACCCAGGCCGTGGTGGCACGCGTGCCCATGGCGACCGATGCCGAGCTGAACGCCGCAGTGGCCAGCGCACGCGATGCCTTCGCCACCTGGCGCAATAGCGGTCAGGGCACTCGCATGCGTGTCATGCTCAAACTGCAACAGCTCATACGCGATAACACCGGCAAGCTGGCCGAGCTGATTACGCGCGAACACGGCAAGACCCTGCCCGATGCCGAGGGCGAGGTCGGTCGTGGACTGGAAGTGGTGGAACACGCCTGCGCCATCGCCAGCCTGCAGCTGGGTGAATATGCCGAAAACGCGGCATCGGGCATCGATGTCTACACCACCATCCAGCCGCTGGGGGTATGCGCAGGCATCACGGCATTCAACTTCCCCGTCATGCTGCCCTGCTTCATGTTTCCCATCGCCATCGCTTGCGGCAACACCTTCATTCTGAAACCGTCGGAACAGGATCCCAGCGCTTCGCTGTTTCTGGCCGAACTGGCGCATGAGGCCGGGCTGCCGCCAGGTGTGCTCAACGTCGTGCATGGGGGGGCCGCCACCGCCATGGCGCTGTGCGATCACCCCGATATCAAGGCGGTGTCGTTCATTGGCTCGACCCGGGTGGGCACAGAGATCTATCGGCGCGCATCCGAGGCCGGCAAGCGCTGCCAGGCCATGATGGGTGCGAAAAACCACTGCGTCATTCTTCCCGATGCCGATCCGGAAGTCGCGTTGAACCAATTGGTGGGTGCCGCGTTCGGGGCCGCCGGCCAGCGCTGCATGGCCGCTTCGGTGGCCGTGCTGGTGGGTGAAGCACGCAATTGGCTACCCGACTTCGTGGCGCGCAGCAAGAAACTGAAGGTCAACGCCGGGAGCGACCGGGAGGCCGACCTGGGGCCGCTGGTATCGCCTCAGGCGCGCGAGCGCGTGCGCGGCCTGATCGCCAAGGGTCAGGCTGAAGGTGCGAATCTGCTGCTGGATGGACGCGACATTACTGTGCCCGGCTACGCCTCGGGCAACTTCGTAGGCCCGACCATTTTCGATGGGGTCACCGAAGACATGTCGATCTACAAAGAGGAAATCTTCGGGCCCGTTCTGTGCGTGGTGGGGGTAGACACGCTGGAAGACGCGGTCGCATTCATCAACCGCAACCCGAACGGCAACGGCGTTGCTCTGTTCACGCAGGACGGCGGCGCAGCGCGCTATTTCCAGAACAATGTGGACGTCGGCCAGATCGGCATCAACATTCCGATTCCCGTGCCTGTGGCGTGGTTCAGCTTTACCGGATCACGCGGCTCCAAACTCGGTGACCTGGGCCCCAACGGCAAGCAGGCGGTGCAATTCTGGACCCAGACCAAAACGATCACCGCAAGGTGGTCGGCCCATGCCAGAAAGGTCAATACGACCATCAGCATGTAGCGCTCGATCGGGCCCGCGCATGGGCCAGGGGCGCGCGAGTGCCTCGCCATGCGCGGTGCAGACCGCACTGACATGCAGTGGCTGCCGCCTGTCACGCAGGCCCTGCCCGCGCCCTTTCGGGCGTCAAGAGTCTGCCTTAAGCAAAGACAAAGCGGCAGGCGTTGATCGGTGCGTCGGGCAGACTAGAATCCTAGGGCCGTGTCACCCTCACGAACACATCCGAAGGAGAAGCATGTCCAACGCCCCCGCCCCCTCGCCTTTCGTCTGGCGTTCACTGCTGTTCGTGCCGGCCACCAGCGAGCGCTTCACATCGAGTGCCATCAAGCAGAAGGCCGACGCGCTGCAGATCGATCTGGAAGACAGTGTCGGTCCGGATCAGAAAGAACTGGCCCGTCAACTCGTGCCGGAACTGGCCGACCGCTATGACGCCGCAGGCTTTGACGTGGTCATTCGGGTCAATCGCCCCTGGCGGTTGTTGGTGCGCGATATCGAGGCTTGCGTGCGCCGCTCGGTCAAGGCGCTGACCTTGCCCAAGGTGCCGGACGGCTCTTTCATACGTTCTGTGGCCGAGGTGCTGGCCGAAGTCGAGACCGAGGCCGGGCTGCCCGTGGGGCATACCCGCCTGATCGCCATGGTCGAAGACGCCGAAGGCCTGGACAATATCAACGACATTGCGCAGGCCCATCCGCGCGTGTGCGCCATGATCGTCGGTGCCGAAGATCTGGCGCACAATCTGCACATGGCCGTCGATGCCGATACGCTCTATGTACCCAATGTCATGACCGTCGCCGCATGCCGTCGTGCCGGCATCACGCCGTTGGGCTTTGTCGGCTCGGTCGCCGATTTTGCCGATCGCGAGGCATTCAGGAAAACGGTCGAGCGCGGCGCCCGTCTCGGCTTTCAGGGTGCCTTCTGCGTGCATCCCTCCCAAGT
>Ga0075364_10000426_pt1 | contig 21063 bp, 24 predicted proteins | sample EndMetdeltDD1764_FD_71517 | JGI IMG/M metagenome (GOLD analysis project Ga0075364, IMG submission 71517) | Populus endosphere microbial communities from Tennessee, USA - Endosphere MetaG P. deltoides DD176-4 | ecosystem: Host-associated > Plants > Roots > Endosphere | place: USA: Tennessee...
GGCGGCCGGACGGCGGCGGCGGGTGGTCGGAGCGAGATCGAGGCCGGACACGGCCTCCAGGGCCGCGCGCAGCGCCCGGCCGCCCGAGCCGGCGGTGCTGATGCCTTGTTCGGCGACTTCCAGGACGGCGCCGCGCTGTTCAAGCCTGGCCAGCACCTGCAGGAGCTCCCGAGGGGAGGTGCTGAGGTTGCCAAGGCGGGTGACCACCAGCTGGTCGCCGGCGCCGAGGAAGTCGAGGATGGACATCAGGACGGCGCTGTCGTCGGCGCCGCCGGCGACAGGCTCCTCGGCGCGGACCACATGACAGCCAAGCGCCTTCAGCGTCGTGGTCTCGACCGCCGACGTCTGGTCCCTGAGCCGCACATACCCAATCCTCAACATCACGCCTGTCCCTGTTCCTCCGATGCATCGAATAGCACGGTTTTACCGCCGACGCTGCCCGCCGCCCCATACGTCATAGGTTAAATTTGTGCAATTTTCTTTGGCCTAGCCGGGAAACCTGGGCGGAATCGGGGCGCTACGTGCCGCGAATTGACGCATCTTTAGAAAAACTCACCGCCGAGCGTTGAAATATGAACTCGCGGTCCGTCGTTCCGCCGACCGGAAAGCCGTATTCGCCGACCCGCGCGAATCGCCGCCGCGCGTAGAAGCGCTGGGCGCCGTGATTCTCGGACCAGACGCCGATCCACACGGTGCGGGGTCCATCCTCCTGCAGCCAGGCCATGACCGCCTCGAACAGGCGCCCGCCCGTCCCGCCGCCCTGCGCCCGGGCCAGCAGGTAGAGGCGCTTGAGCTCGCCATCGCCCGGGCCGACCTCAGGGTGGGGCAACTCGCACGGACCGGCCAGGGCGTAGCCCACCGCCTCGCCGCCGTCCTCCACCAGCCAGGCGGCCTTTTCCGGATCGACGAGGTCGGCCCGGACGCGGTCCAGGCCGTGGGCGGACGCCAGGAACGCTTCAAGGTCCGCAGGCGGATAGAGATGGCCGAAGGTCTCGACGAAGGTGCGCCGGCCGATATCCGCCAGCGCCTGGGCGTCCTGGGGACCCGCCCGGCGCAAGGTCGGCCCTTGCAACCCCGCTCCACGGCGCTGAGATACTGGCTTCATGGACGTGCTCTACACCCATCCCGACATGCTCGACCACCGCCCCGGGGCCAGCCACCCGGAGCGGCCCGAGCGGCTGGAGGCGGTGGTGGGCGCGCTGCAGGACGCCGGCGACCTTGGCTTCATGGTGCGGGAGGCGCCGCTGGCGGAAGCGGCGGACCTGGCGCTGGTCCACCCGGCCGCCCACGTCGCCCGCCTGCTGGCGCTCTCGCCCGGACCCCAGGGCCTGGCGCTGGACGCCGACACGGTGCTCTCCCCCGGCAGCCTGATCGCCGCCCGGCGCGCCTGCGGCGCGGTGGCGGCGGCGGCCCGTGCGGCCCTGGCCGGAGACCTGGAGCGGGCCTTCTGCGCGGTGCGCCCGCCCGGTCATCACGCCGAGCCTGCGAGGCCCATGGGCTTTTGCGTCTTCTCCAACGTGGCCGTGGCGGCCAAGGCCGCCAGGCTCGCCGGCGCGCGGCGGGTGGCCGTGGTGGACTTCGACATCCACCATGGCAACGGCACCCAGGCGGCGTTCCAGGGCGAGCCAGAGCTGATGCTGGCCTCGATCCAGCAGTGGCCGCTGTGGCCCGGGAGCGGTCGTCCGTCGGCGGACGATCCGCCCAATATCGTCAACGCGGCCCTGCCGCCCGGCGCGCCGGCCGAGGCCTGGCGCCAGGCCTTCTCCGCCCTGATGGAAAAGGTCGACGCCTTCGCCCCCGACCTGATCCTGGTCTCGGCGGGCTTCGACGCCCATCGGGACGATCCGATCGGCGGCGCCGGCCAGTCGCTGGAGGCGGCCGATTTCGCCTGGGCCACCCGCGCGGTCTGCGAGGTCGCCCGCGCCCACGGCAAAGGCCGGGTTGTGTCCTCGCTCGAGGGCGGTTACGACCTGCGGGCATTGGGGCAGTCAGCGCTGGCGCACGTCCGCGCGCTGGCGGAGGGTTAGGGAACAAGGGCTCGCGCCGGCGAAGGCGCCTCGTCCGTCCAACCATGGCAGCGATTTGACCCCCGACATTTCTTCCCAGGCGCGCAGCGGATCGATCGTGCTGGCGCGGCACGGCGAGCCGGCCCTGTCGCGCAAGGTTCGGCTGACCGCCCGCGGCTACCGGGAGTTCTGGGATCGCTACGAGGTCGGCGGCCTGGCGCCGGGCCAGCAGCCGCCCGCCCGCCTGGCGGACTTCGTGGCCCGCTGCGACAGCCTCCTGGCGTCCACCCGGCTGCGCTCCATCGAAAGCGCCCAGGCCTTGGCCGGGGCGCGCGAGTTCGCTCGCGAGGCCGAACTGATCGAGGCGCCCTTGCCGCCGCCGCCCTGGCCGGGCTGGCTAAGGCTGCCGCCCAACATCTGGGGCTTCTGGGCCCGCTTCTGGTGGTGGTTCTTCGACCATCACGAGGGGGGCGAGAGCCGCCGCGACGCGGAGGCCCGCGCCGACCGGGTCGCGGCCATGCTCGAGGCCAAGGCGGCGGAGGGCAAGGAGGTGGTGGTGCTGGCCCACGGCTTCTTCAACTTCATGATCGGCCGCGCCCTGAAGAAGCGGGGCTGGCGAATGGTCGAGAGCGAGGGCTGGAAGTACTGGTCCATACGGCGCTTCGAGCGCGCTTGAGACCCCGTCGCCGCTCGTGCGGCGGGCCCATGACAAAGCCGGTGGACCGTGGCCGGCGCCGGCTCTAGGTTCGCCGCCATGTCCGAAGTCCCCGACATCCAGACCCTCACCTTCGAGCAGGCGCTCCAGGAGCTGGAGCAGATCGTGGCGCGATTGGAATCGGGCCAGGCGCCGCTGGACGACTCCATCAAGCTCTATGAGCGCGGCGCGACGCTGAAGGCGCATTGCGAGGCCAAGCTTCGTGAAGCCCAGCTGCGGGTCGAGAAGATTGTGCAGGGCATGAACGGCCGCCCCGGCGCCGAGGCGGCCGAGTTCGGTTGATGACCGACTTCCCCCAGCGGGTCCTGGAGGCGGCCGACCTCGTCACCGTGGCGCTGGACGAGCTGCTGCCCCGCGCCGAGGGCCCTGAATCGCGGCTCACCGAGGCCATGCGCTACGCCGCCCTTGGCCCGGGCAAGCGGCTGCGCCCCTTCTTCGCGCTCGAGACCGGGCGGATGTTCGACATCGACGACAGGCCGGTGCTGCGGGCCGCCTGCGCGCTGGAGTGCATCCACGCCTACAGCCTGATCCACGACGACCTGCCGTGCATGGACGACGACGACCTGCGGCGGGGCCGGCCCACCGTGCACAAGGCCTATGACGAGGCCACCGCGGTGCTGGCCGGCGACGCCCTGCAGGCGGCCGCCTTCGAGATCCTGGCCCACCCGGACACCCACAAGGACGGGGCGATCCGCGCCGAGATGATCCTCAAGCTCGCCCAGGCCTCCGGCGCGCGGGGAATGTGCGGCGGGCAGATGATCGACCTGATCGGCGTGCGCGACGACCTGGGCGCGGTGGCCCGGATGCAGCGGCTCAAGACCGGCGCCCTGATCGCCTCGGCCTTCGAGCTGCCGCTGATCATCGCCCGGCCGAGCGAGGCCGAGCGGCACGCCCTGCTGGCCTTCGCCCAGGACCTGGGCCTGGCCTATCAGATCATTGACGACCTGCTGGACGCCGAGGGCGACGAGGCGACGCTGGGCAAGAAGGCCGGCAAGGACGCCGAGAAGGGCAAGACCAACTATGTCACCCTGCTGGGCGCCGACGCCGCGCGAGGCCGGCTCGAGCTGCTGATCGCCCAGACCAAGGCCCATCTGGAGCCCTTCGGACAGGCGGCTGAATTCCTGCGGGACAGCGTCGATTTCGTGCTAGACCGCCGCAGCTAGTACCTGACCCGGCGTTCCATGGCTCCGCACACTCCCCTCCTGGACTCCGTCACCGGTCCCGTCGACACGCGTGGCTTCAGCATCGCCCAGCTCCGGCAGTTGGCCGACGAGCTTCGCGCCGAGACCATCGACGCGGTGTCCCAGACCGGCGGGCACCTGGGCGCGGGCCTGGGCGTGGTCGAGCTGACCGTCGCCCTGCACCACGTCTATGAGACGCCCAAGGACATCCTGATCTGGGACGTCGGCCACCAGGCCTATCCGCACAAGATCCTCACCGGCCGGCGCGACCGCATCCGCACCCTTCGCCAGGGCGGGGGCCTGTCGGGCTTCACCAAGCGCGCCGAGAGCGAATACGACCCCTTCGGCGCGGCCCACGCCTCGACCTCGATCTCCGCGGCGCTCGGCTTCTGCGCCGCCCGCGACCGCGAAGGCCGCGACAACAAGGTGGTGGCGGTGATCGGCGACGGCGCGATGAGCGCGGGCATGGCCTACGAGGCCATGAACAACGCCTGCGAGACCACCCGCCAGCTCACCGTCATCCTCAACGACAACGACATGTCGATCGCCCCGCCGGTGGGCGGGATGAGCGCCTACATGGCCAGGCTCGTCTCCGGCGACGGCTACCAGTCCCTGCGCCGGGTGGGCCGCTCCATGGCCAAGGCCCTGCCCCGGCCGCTGCAGGAGGCGGCCCGCAAGGCGGAGGAATTCGCCCGCGGCATGGTCACCGGCGGGACCTTCTTCGAGGAGCTGGGCTTCTACTACGTCGGCCCCATCGACGGGCACGACATGGACGCCCTGGTCCACGTCCTGCAGAACGCCCGCCACATCGAGGACAAGCCGGTGCTGGTCCACGTGGTGACCCAGAAGGGCAAGGGCTACGCCCACGCCGAGAAGGCCGCCGACAAGTACCACGGCGTGGCCAAGTTCGACGTCATCACCGGCGAGCAGGCCAAACCCGCCCAGACCCACGCGCCCAGCTACACCAAGGTCTTCGCCACCGAGCTGATCAAGCAGGCCAGGCGCGACCCCAAGATCGTCGCCATCAGCGCGGCCATGCCGTCCGGCACCGGCCTTGACCTGTTCGGCCAGGAATTTCCCGAGCGGACCTTCGACGTGGGGATCGCCGAGCAGCACGCGGTGACCTTCGCCGCGGGCCTGGCGGCCGATGGCATGAAGCCGTTCTGCGCCATCTATTCGACCTTCCTGCAGCGCGGCTACGACCAGGTGGTGCACGACGTGGCCATCCAGCGCCTGCCGGTGCGCTTCGCCATGGACCGCGCGGGCCTGGTGGGCGCCGACGGGCCGACCCACGCCGGCAGCTTCGACATCGGCTACATGGGCGCCCTGCCGGGCATGGTGCTGATGGGCCCCTCCGACGAGGCCGAGCTGGCCCGCGCCGTGGCCACCGCCGCGGCGATCGACGACCGCCCCAGCGCCTTCCGCTATCCGCGCGGCGAGGGGGTGGGCGTGCCGATCCCCGAGATTTGCGAGCCCTTCGAGATCGGCAAGGGCCGTATCGTGCGCGAAGGGACGGCCGTGGCCATCCTCTCGTTCGGCGCGAGGCTTTCCGAGGCCCTGAAGGCCGCCGACCTGCTGGCGGCGCGGGGCCTGTCGGCCACCGTCGCCGACGCCCGCTTCGCCAAGCCGCTGGACCTGGACCTGATCCTTCGGCTCGCCCGCGAGCACGAGGCCCTGATCACGGTGGAGGAGGGGGCGATGGGCGGCTTTGGCGCCTTCGTCCTGCAGGCGTTGGCCGAGCACGGCGCCCTGGACCGGGGCCTGAAGGTGCGCACCCTCACGCTCCCCGACATCTTCCAGGACCAGGACAAGCCCGAGGTCATGTACGCCCAGGCCGGCCTCGACGCCGAGGGCCTGGTGCGCGCGGCCCTCTCGGCGCTGGGCGTCGAGCGCGCGGCGGCCTCCCACCGCAGGGCCTGATCGGCTTTTGACAGGGCGCGGCGGGGGCTGATTAGTGGCGCCATGCGCGCCGTCATCTTCCATCGCCCCGGCCAGATCACCTGCGAGGCGGTCCCCGACCCCAAGATCGGCCCCGACGGGGTGCTGGTGCGGGTGCGGCGCTGCGGGGTCTGCGGCAGCGATGTGGCCAAGACCTCCGGCGGCGCCTTCGATTTCCCCCACGGAACCCTGCTGGGCCACGAGTGCTCGGGCGAGGTGGTCGAGGTCGGCGCGGCCGTGAGCGGGATCAAGGTGGGCGACCTGGTGGCCTGCATGCCGATGACGGCCTGCGGCGCCTGCGCCGCCTGCCTGGAGGGGCGCACCGCCCGCTGCCTGCAGGTTCGCCGAAACCAGGGCGGCTTCTCCGACTACATGGCCGCCGCCGAGCGATCGGTGGTGCGCCTTCCGCAATCCCTGAGCCTGGCGGACGGCGCGCTCGTCGAGCCCATCGCCTGCGGCCTGCGGGCGCTGCGGCAGGCAGGGATGGCCGGCGGCGAGCGGGTGCTGGTGCTGGGCGCCGGGACCATGGCCATGGCGGTGACCTTCTGGGCCAGAGAGCTGGGCGCGAGCGCCATCGCCGTGGCCGCCCGCTCGCCCCATCGCGCCGAGCTGGCCCACGTCATGGGCGCCGACGCCGTGGTGGCCTTCGACGATCCCGACCCCGAGGCGATCCCCCGCGTCCTGGGCGGGCCGCCGGACATCGTCGCCGAGTGCGTGGGCCAGCCCGGCATGCTGGCCAGGGCGGTGGAGGCGGTGCGGGTCGGCGGGGTGGTGGTCTCGCTGGGCATGTGCGGCGAGCGCGACGCCCTGGTGCCGGCGGCCTGCACCTACAAGGAGGCGCGCCTGGTCTTTCCCTTCGCCTACAGCGAGGCCGAGTTCGCCGCCACGGTTCGCGCCTTCGACGCCGGCCGGGTCCGGCCCGAGCTGATGGTCAGCGAGACCATCGGCCTGGACGCCGTCGGGCGGGCGATCGAGGACCTGCGGGCGGGCCGCCGCAAGGCGCTGAAGATCCAGGTCGACCCGGCGCTTTAGCGAGGGCGTATAGGCCGCCCGCCCCCTCAGTCGGCTTCGCCGACAGCTCCCCCGCAAGCGGTGGAGCAATTTTGCGCTGTAGGTCCTCCATCGGCGCGCTTGCGCCGAGACGGAGGGGGCATGCGGCCTAGAAGGGCGAGAAGCGCTCGATCAGGGACTGGCCGGACGGGGTCTTCTGGACGCGGCTGATGTCGCCGCGGCCGCCGTAGTTGATGCGCGCCTCGGCGATCTGGGTGTGGCGCACGGTGTTGGAGGAGGAGATGTCCTCCGGCCGCACGATGCCGGCCACGGTGAGCTGGCGCACCTCGGCGTTGGTGCGCACCTCCTGGGTGCCCTGGATGACCAGGTTGCCGTTGGGCAGCACGGCGGTGACCACCGCGGCGATGGTCAGGCTGATCTTCTCCGAGCGGTCCACCGCGCCGGAGCCCTGGTTGGCCGTCTTGGAATTGGTCGCCAGGGCGTTGGCCGGGTCGAAGCCGCCGGGGAGGATCTTGCCGAGGCTGGATTCGAGGCCCAGCAGGTGCGGGATTCCGGCGGCCATCGAGGCGGTGCGGCCGGTGGTGGTGGTGTTGTTGGTCTTGGCGCTGTCGTCGATCTCGATCAGCACGGTGAGGATGTCGCCGATCCGCTGCGCCCGCTGGTCGGCGAAGAAGGCGCGCGCGCCCACCCGCCACAGGGAGTTGGCGCTGGCCGGACCGGGGTTGCTGTCCCGGGAGGCCAGGATCTGCTGTTCCTGCGGCGCCAGGGCCGCGGGATAGCCCACGGGGGCCAGCTCAGGCCCGCGAACGGCCTCCATGGCGGTGGAGCAGGCGCCGAGCGAGGCGAGCGGGGCGATGAGCGCGAGGGCGGCGATCAGGCGAGGCGACATGGCGGATCCTTCAGCGGAGCGCGTAACGGCTGGGGCCGGCGGCCTTCAGGCTGTCGGCGGCCGGGCCGACGACGGCCTGGCCGGGCCCTGAGACGACGGCCTGGACGATCTTCTTCGAGGCGGTGTTCTGGACGTTGATGAGCTCGCCCACGCCGGCGGCGGCCATGGCCTTGGCCTGCAGGGTGAGCATGATCCCGTCGGCGGCGAAGGTGACGGTGATGGTCTCGCCGGTCTTGACCACCTGGGCCGAGCCGACGTCGCGCATGGCCACCGCCGCGCCGGCGCGCAGGGGCCGCTTGGCCGCCAGGCCGATCACGGCTTCCGCGTCGGAGGGCGCGTCGGCGGGCGCCAGCGCCGCCTTGCCCCACACCAGGTCCTCGGGCCGCACGATCTCGCCGGCCATCAGGCTGCGGGCGTAGGTCAGGACCTCGGCGTTCTCGCTGGGCGCGGCGCGGGCGGCGCCCGCCTGGGCCCCGGGGGCTCCGCCGCGCACGACGATGGTGGAAAGCCCCTCGGCGTTGGCCCAGTCCAGGCCCGCCCGGGCGGCGGCGAGTTGCACGGTGCGGGCGTTGAGCACCAGAACCGAGGCGGTGCGCTGGGCCACCGGTACGCGGCCGGCCGCCCCCGCGCCGTCGAAGAGGTCGCCAAGCGTGACCAGGGCTCCGGCGCTTTCGGTGTCGGCGCGCAGGGCCACCGCGCGGCCGGCCAGGGCCGGGCCGGCGGCCGCGGCCAGGGCGGCGGCGAGGATGAGGGCGCGCAGGGTCATCACGACTTGATCTGGTTGGTCACGCTCAGCATCGAGTCGGCCGTGGAGATGACCTTGGAGTTCATCTCGTAGGCCCGCTGGGCGACGATCAGGGCGGTGATTTCGGAGACGGGATCGACGTTGGAGGCCTCGGTGTAGCCCTGGTCGAGCACGCCGATCCCCTCGGCGCCGGGCGTCCCGTTGGTCGCCGGCCCGGAGGCGGCGGTCTCCTTCAGCAGGTTGGCGCCGATCGCCTCCAGCCCGCCCTCGTTGACGAAGGTGGAGAGCTCAAGGGTGCCCACGGTGGTGGGGGTCGCCGAGCCCGGCTGGGTGACCTGCACCTGGCCGGTCTTGGAGATCGAGATGTCGGTGGCGTTGGCCGGAATGGTGATCGCCGGCTGCACCGCATAGCCGTCCTGGGTGACGATCTGGCCCTGGTCGTTGGTGGAGAAGTTGCCGGCGCGGGTGTAGGCGGTCTCGCCGCTCGGCAGCAGCACCTGGAAGAAGCCTCGGCCGTCGATGGCCAGGTCCAGCTTGTTGCCGGTGGAGGTCAGCGCCCCCTGGGTTGGGATGCGGTAGACGCTGCCAGCCTTCACGCCGGCGCCGACCTGCACGCCGGTGGGGACGATGGTCCCCTGGTCGGAGGACTGGGCGCCGGCCTGCTCGATGGTCTGGTAGAGCAGGTCCTGGAACTCGGCGCGCTGCTTCTTGAAGCCCACCGTGTTCATGTTGGCGATGTTGTTCGAGATGACCTCGACGTTCAGCTGTTGGGCCGCCATGCCCGTAGCTGCGGTGCGGAGCGCCTGCATCGGTCAGTTACCTCTTACTGAACCCGGCCCATGCGCTGGACAGCGCTTTTGGAGAGCTCGGTCTGGGAGTCCATGATGTGAGCCATCTGCTCGTAGGCCCGGCTGACCTCGATCATCCGGGTGATCTCGACGATCGGGTTGACGTTGGAGCCTTCCAGCATCCCTTGGCGGAGTTTCGCGTCCGTGGCGGGCTGGGGCGTCTGGTTGGAGGTGTTGCGGTAGAGGTTGTCGCCCACCTTCTCGAGGGTCGAGAGGCTGGCGAAGGTCACCACGCCGAGCTTTGCCACCCGCTCGGTCCCCTGGGTGACGGTGCCGTCCTCGGCGATGGTGATGGCCCCCTTCTGCGGGTCCAGGGCGATCTCCCCGCCGCCGTCGTCGGCCACGGGCAGGCCGGCCTCGGTGACCAGCCGGCCGTTGTCGTCCAGGCGGAAGCGGCCGTCGCGGGTGTACTGCGGCCCCTGGGCGCCGGCGACCTGGAAGAAGCCCTGGCCCTGGATGGCGACGTCCAGCGGGGCGTCGGTGCGGCGCAGGCCGCCCTGGCCGAAGTCGCGCATCACCCCGTCCTCGCCGACGAACTTCACCGGCCGCGGCCCCTGCAGGGTGATGGCCGGCTCGGCCGGGTTCTCCTTCATGGAGAGCGATTCGACCTTGAAGCCGGTGGTGTCGGCGTTGGCGATGTTGTTGGCCACGATGTCGAGCTCGCGGCGCAACACCATCTGGCGCGACAGTCCGACGTAGACGGCGTTGTCCATTAATCTGCGAAGCCTCGGCCGCGACCTTTTCGCACCTGTCGCTGCAAGCTTCGGGCCAGATGAAAAGCCAAGGAAATCCAGGGACTAATAAGGTTAATGGGCGTTAACGGCAGGTTTTGCCGGGCAGATTCCGGGTGCGTTAAGAGGCGTTAAAAACCGCTTCTTAACGAACTGGGGCCAGCCTCAGGCGCGACAAGGATTCTAAGGAACGCGCGCGTGGCCGAGGCCCAGCTCAAGGAAGCGCCGGCGGAAGAGGCCGAAGGCGAGGGTGAGGGCGGCAAGAAGAAGCTGCCGCTCAAGCTTATCATCATCATCGCCGTCGCAGCCGTGCTCGTGCTGGGCGGCGGCGGCACGGCCGCGTTCCTGCTGCTCAAGCCCAAGGACGAGGCCGCCGCGGACGGAAAGCACAAGGAAAAGAAGAAGGAAGAGAAGAAGGACGAGAAGAAGGGCGGCAAGGACGCCAAGGAGGACAAGAGCGCCGGCCAGGTCCGCGAGGGCCCCGACGGGGTGATGTTCTACACCCTGCCCGACGTCGTCGTGAACATGCAGACGGCCGATGGCCGGCCGACCTTCCTCAAGCTCAAGCTCACCCTGGAGATGCCCGACCAGGACGCGGTGGATGCGCTGCAGCCGAATCTGCCCAGGCTCAACGACATGTTCCAAAGCTTCCTGCGCGAGCTTCGCCCCGAGGACCTGTCCGGCAGCCAGGGCTCCTACCAGCTGCGCATGGAGATCCTGCGCCGGGTGAACCTGGTGATGGCGCCGTCCCACGCCAACGCCGTGCTGATCGAGGAGATGCTGATCAACTAGCCCGGCGGGCTGGCGGATCGCGTAACGCATCATGGCCGACGAGAGCGAGACAGGCGAAGCGGGCTGGGAAGAGGGCGGCGCCCCCGCGGCCGGGGGCGAGGGCCTGGCCGCCGAGCGCATCCTCAACCAGGACGAGATCGACAGCCTGCTGGGCTTCGACTTCGCCGACGATGAGAACGAGGCGCGGACCGGCATCCGCGCGATCATCAATTCGGCGCTGGTCTCCTACGAGCGCCTGCCGATGCTGGAGATCGTCTTCGACCGCCTGGTGCGGCTGATGACGACGTCCCTGCGCAACTTCACCTCGGACAACGTCGAGGTGAGCCTGGACAACATCTCCTCGATCCGTTTCGGCGACTATCTCAACTCGATCCCGCTGCCGGCGATCCTGTCGGTGTTCCGCGCCGAGGAGCTGAACAACTACGGCCTGCTGACGGTCGATTCGAACCTGATCTACTCGATCGTCGACGTGCTGCTGGGCGGGCGGCGCGGCACCGCGGCCATGCGCATCGAGGGGCGGCCCTACACCACCATCGAGCGGATGCTGGTGCAGCGGATGATCGAGGTGGTGCTGGCCGACGCCAAGGAGGCGTTCGATCCGCTGACGCCGGTGACCTTCACCCTGGACCGGCTGGAGACCAACCCGCGCTTCGCCGCCATCGCCAGGCCGGCCAACGCCGCCATCCTGGTCAAGCTGCGCATCGACATGGAAGACCGCGGCGGTCGAATCGAGCTCCTCTTGCCCTACGCCACGCTCGAGCCGATCCGCAAAATGCTGCTGCAGCAGTTCATGGGCGAGAAGTTCGGGCGCGACAACATCTGGGAAGGCCACTTGGCCACCGAGCTCTGGACCACCAACATCGAGGTCCGCGCCGTGCTCGACGAGCAGAGCGTGAGCCTTCGCCAGGTGCTGGATCTGAAGGTGGGCGACACGCTGATGTTCAACGCCTCGCCCGAGAGCCTGGTCGAACTTCGCGCGGGCGCCATCCCGCTCACCCGCGGCCGGATGGGCCGCCGCAATGCGCAGATCGCGGTGCGCGTGGAATCGCCTGTGGCGCCCGCCGCCCGCGACGCCCTCCAGAGGACAGCATGAGCATCATCGGTCTTGCGCTGAACGGCCTTCTCATCGCCCTCCTGGGGGCCGCCCTGGTGATGGGCTTTCGCCTCAACCGACGGCTGAAGACCCTGCGCGCCAGCCAGCAGGACTTCGCCCTGGCGGTGGCCGAGCTGAACAAGGCCGCGGCCCGGGCCGAGCAGGGCCTGGTGGAGCTGCGCGCCGCCTCGGACGAGGCCGTCGACCTGCTTTCCGACCGCATCGACAAGGGCCGCCAGCTCGCCGGCAAGCTGGAGCGGCTGGTGCAGCAGGCGCCGGCGGCCTCCCGCCTCGCCGACGTCGAGGACGAGCGGGCGCAGGAGCGGCGCCTGGGCGCCCTGCTGGCCGCCGCCCGCGAGGCCCGCGCCAAGCCCGAGCGGCTGGTCCGCAGCACGCCCTCGCGCGCCCGGGGCGACTTCGACGACCTCTTCGACGACGAACCGCCGGTCGGCGGCCCTGGAGCCCGCCGATGAAGCCTGTGCCGCGCATCCTGCCGCTGATCGGCGTCGCCGTGGGCGGGGTCCTGGCCGTCAACGCCATGGCCGGCGCCCGGCAGCTTCCCGACCTGATCTCCGGCGCCAAGGCCTTCGCCGAGGGCGTGGGCAAGCCGGACAAGTCGGCGAAGGGCAAGGACGGCGAGACGGCCGCGGTGGGCAACGCCACCGACGCTTCGGCCATGCCCGGGCTCGCCTCGGCCGCCAAGCCGCCGCCGGTCTGCGCCCCCACCGCCGCGGAGCTGGCCAAGGAGGCGGGGCTCTCGCCGGCCGAGCTGCAAGTACTTCAAAGCCTGGGCGAGCGGCGCGGCCAGCTCGACCAGCGGGAGAGCGACCTCTCCACCCAGCTCGCCCTGCTCTCGGCGGCGGAGGCCAAGCTGGACGCCAAGGTCAAGGCCCTGGGCGGGCTGAAGGGCGACATCCAGGACCTGCTCAGCCAGGCCGACGCCAAGCAGAACGCCGAGGTCGACCGGCTGGTGAAGGTGTTCGAAGGCATGAAGCCCAAGGACGCCGGCCCGCGGATGATGGTGCTGGACGACAAGGTGCGCCTGCCGATCGCCGCCAAGATGAAGGACCGCGCGCTCTCGGCCATCCTGGCGCAGATGCCGCCGGCCGAGGCCAAGAAGCTCACCGAGGGCCTGGCCGCCCGCTTCGACAACATCAAGGCCATGGCCGCCAACGCCCAGGCCACCGCCAACCAGGCCGCCAGCCAGGCGAGCGCCCCGGCCGCGCCCGCCGGCGGCGCCGGCCCGGCGGTCACCGCCTCGGCCGGGGACGCCTCCGGCGAGGCCGCCCCTGCGGCCAAGCCCGCCGCCAAGCAGGCGCGCAAGGCGGCCCCGCGCAAGTCCGCGCCAGCCGACGCCCAGGCCGCGGCCCAGCCGCCGGCCGCCAAGCCGCCGGCGCCCGCCGCCGGCGCGCCCGCGGCGCCGACGCCCGCCGCGCCCAAGGCCGGCTAGGTCCCGATGAGTCTTCGGCAGGCCCTGCGGTCGGGGGTGTCGGCGATCTGCATCGCCGGCCTCCTCGCGCCTGCCGGCCTGGCCGCTCCGCCGCCGGCGCCGCACGGGCCGCTGGAGGTCCACGTGGCCCAGGCCGCCGACTTCTCGCGCCTGGAGTTCCACTGGTCGGGCAAGGGCGGCGCGCCGCAGACCAAGCGTGACGGCCAGATCCTGACCTTCCGCTTCGCCCGCGACGCCGACCCCGACATCGCCCGCCTGCGCACCGATCCGCCCAAGTGGATCAAGAGCGCTGAGAAGCGGCACGTGAACGGCCACCTGGAGATCGCCGTCACCCTGGCCGACGACGCCGAGGCCAAGACCGGGACCGCCGACGGCGCGGCCTTCGTCAACGTCTTCGCCCGCCCGGCGGAGACGCCGGTGAAGACCGCCGAGGTGGCCACAGGGCCGGTGGAGCCCGAGCCGCCGCGCGCCAATCCGGTCCCCCCTGGCGGGGTGGTGCGGATGGAGACCAAGGTCTCCGGCAGCCAGGTGATGCTGAGCTTCCCCTGGGCCAATCCCGCCGGGGCGGCGGTGTTCCGGCGCGGCGGCGCGGTCTGGGTGGTGTTCGACGCCCAGGCGAGCCTGGACATCTCCAAGGCGCCCAGGGGCGTTCCGCAGATCCGCGGCGTCCAGGCCTTCCGCGGGCCCGACTACGCGGCGATCCGCATCGATGCGCCGGCGGACACCCCGCTGTTCGCGATTTCCGAGGGGAACACCTGGACCATCGCCCTGGGCCCCGGCGACCAGAGCCAGCCGAACATCGTGCGCCTCTCGCGCGACGCCGACAGCGGGCCCGCCGGCCTCAAGGCGCCGGTGGCCGGAGCGACGCGGGTGGTGCGGCTGGTCGATCCGGACGTGGGCGACACCCTGACCGTGGTCACCGCCCTTGGCCCGGCCAAGGGCCTGGCCTCCCGGCGTGACTATGTGCAGATGACCTTCCTGGCCTCGATCCAGGGCCTGGCGGTCCAGCCCAAGGTCGACGACCTGCTGGTCGCCCGCGAGGGGGACATCGTCCGCTTCGGCCGGCCGGGCGGGCTTTCGCTCTCGCCGGCCTGGGCCGCCCAGCAGCGGGCGCAGGCGAGCCTTGGCGTGCCCCAGCCGGCGGCCATGCCCGGGCTGATCGACTACGAAAACTGGGGCAAGACCGGCGAGGGCGGCTTCCTGGCCCGCTACGACGCCCTGCTGGCGAGCGCCACCGTGGAATCGGGCAGCCGCGACCGCGACGGGCCGGTGAAGGCGCGCATGGCGCTGGCCCGCTTCCTGCTGGGCTCGGACCTGGCCTTCGAGGCCATCGGCGTCCTCAACGATGTGGCCCGCACCCATCCCGAGCTGATGGAGAACGCCGAGTGGCGGGGCCTTCGCGGCATCGCCCGGGTGATGGCCCGCCGCTACAAGGAGGCCGAGGCCGACTTCTCCAGCCCGGTGCTGGTGGACGATCCGGCCAGCTCGCTCTGGCGCAGCCTGATCGCCAGCAAGCAGGCCCAGTGGGCCGAGAGCCGCACCCAGTTCGCCAAGGGCGTCGAGGCCTACGCCCTGATGTCGCCCACCTGGAAGGCGCGCTTCGCGCGGGCGGCGGCGGAATCGGCCCTGCGGCAGGGCGACCTGGTGGACGCCGAGCGGCGGGTGAACCTGGCCCTGCAGGAGAAGGTCGACCCGCTGGAGGAGCTGGCCACCCGCCTGACCCAGGCGCGGGTCATCGAGCTCCAGGGCCACAAGGACCGGGCGCTGCGCATCTATGCGGCGGTCAGCGGGGCGCCGGTGGAATCGCTGGCCGCGCCGGCGCTGCTGCGGGCCACCCAGATCCGCTTCGAGCAGGGCTCGATCACCCCCAACCAGGCGGCCGACGCCTTCGACAACCTGCGCTACCGCTGGCGGGGCGATTCCACCGAGCTGGAAAGCACGCGGGCGCTGGGCCAGCTCTATCTGAAGCAGGGCCGCTATCGCGAGGCGCTGGAGGCGCTGCGCTCGATGGGGGCCAGGCTGCCCGACCTGCCGGAGGCCATGCTTCTGCAGACCGACCTTCAGACCAGCTTCCGCTCCCTGTTCCTCGACGGCCTGGCCGACGGGCTGGAGCCGATCCAGGCGCTGGCCCTGTTCTACGATTTCAAGGAGCTCACGCCCCTGGGCGCCGACGGCGACCTGATGGTGCGCAAGCTGGTGCGACGGCTGGTGGATGTGGACCTGCTGCCCCAGGCGGCCGAGCTTTTGAAGTACCAGGCCGACAACCGGCTGGACGGGGTGCCCAGATCCCAGGTGTCCACCGACCTGGCGGTCATCTACCTGATGGACCGCAAGCCCGAGCAGGCCATCCAGGCGCTGAACAGCTCGCGCACCACGGTGCTGCCGACCGCCCTGCAGGCCGAGCGCCGGCTGGTGGAGGCCAGGGCCTGGACCGCCCTTGGCCGCTACGACAGCGCCCTGGAAATCCTCGACAAGGACGCGTCCAAGGACGCCCAGGACCTGCGCGCCGAGATCACCTGGAAGCAGAAGAACTGGGCCGCCGCCGGACCGCTCTACGAGAAGGCCCTGGGCGATCGCTGGAAGAACAAGACCCCGCTATCCAGCGACGAGGAAGGCCGCCTGCTGCGCGCCGGCGTCGCCTACAGCCTGTCGGGCGACGGCGGAGCGCTGGCCCGCCTGCAGCAGCAATACCAGGGCTTCTACGACCAGGCGCACAACCCCGACGCCCTGCGCATCGCCCTTTCCGGCGAGCCCACGGGCCGGTTGTCGGTCGCCGACTTCGGCCGCGTGACCGCCGACAACGAGACCTTCGCCGGCTGGGTCTCCAAGATGAAGCAGCGCTTCAAGACCGCGCCCTCGCCCACGGGGCCCACCAAGCCCGCCGGCGCCAAGCAGGCGGCGGTCAGCGCGCCGCAGACCAAGGGCTGAGGCGCAGAGCTAGGCCCGAAGCCAGGCGCGGAAGGCGTTCAGGAAGGGCGTCACGGCCTGGGCATGGCCTTCGGATTCGCCAGCCTCCAGTCGACCCAGGGCCTGGCAAAAACGCCGGTGCTCCGCGCCCACCTGATCGGGCGCGGCCAGCGCCATCGACCAGTCGCCGAACAGCCGCTCCGTGACGGGCTCGCGATAGAGCCTGAGCACCGAATGATGCCGCGGGTCGAGCGCGATCCTGGCGTAGAGGCGGTCCACGACCGCGTCGTCGCCCTCGAGGAACTGCAGGAAGCTGCCATCGTGATGGCAGAGCAGGCCCGTCACGCCCAGGTCTGCATTGTTGCGGCGCGAGGCCGTGAGAATTGCTTCAAGGTCGGCGGGCGCGGGCGGGCTGACAGCGGTGCTCAGGTACGCAATACGGATCACGTCGGACTCCAACTCCAGGCCGCATCCTGCGGCCCAGCCGTTGAATGTCGGTGAACGCCGGCGACGAGGTCTTCGTCGGAAGCTTCCGTCGGGGAGCCGACGGACCTAGGCTGGCGGGGCTTCGTGCGAGATGAACGCCCTGGGAGCGCACATGAAATCCCTTAGGATATTGCTCATCGCCACCCTGCTCGGCGCCGCGTCTCCGGCGCTCGCGGAGAACTGGGTCACGGTCGCCGAGGCGCCAAGCGTGGGAATGCGGATCGCCGTGGATGTCGACAGCATTCGGCGCGAAAGCGATGGGCTGGTCCACTTCCAGTCAGACGGAGGGGGCCGCCTGGACAAGGCCGTCGACTGCGTCAAACGCACGCAACATTCGATACGCCTGTACTATGGCGCCGAGGTCCGGGAATTCCCCGATTGGCGCAAGCATGGCGGACCCGTCAAGGAGGGCAGCCTGGAAGCCGCCGCCCTGGATTTCGTCTGCGCCCGAGCCCAATAGCGGCGCCGCCCTCTAGAAGTTCAGCGAGCTCAATTTCGGCCCGTTGATCGAGCCCAGCAGGCGCCATTCCTTCAGGCCCAGCAACTGGTCCAGGCCGGGATGCCGGTCCAGCAGGCTGCGGTCGATGGTCTCCAGCCAGTTCTCCTGGCTGCGCAGGTAAGGCGCGAAGAAGGTGGCGATGATGCCCCGGCGCCGCTGGTCCTTGGTGCGGTTGAGCCCGGTGGCGTGGTGCAGGCGCCCGTCCCACACCGCGATGCTGCCGGCCTTGCCGAGGAACCGCCCCTCCGCCTTGGGCGCCAGCACGCTGAAGTCGGGGCGCTCGAGCTGCTTGTGGCTGCCAGGGACGAAGATCGTCCCGCCGTTCTCCTCGGTGAAGTCGTCCAGCAGGAAGGTCACGTTCGTGACCGCCTTGAAGGGGAAGCCCTCGGGCAGGAAGTCCTGGTCGGAATGCAGCCGCCCGATCTCGCGGTCGCCGCCCGGCGCGGTGACGTTGGCGCTTAGGCCGCTCAGCAGGATTTCCTCGAAGCCCAGCAGATCGCGCACGATCGCCAGGGCGGTGGGGTTCATTCCGAGCGAGACGAACTCATCGCCGCGGTTCAGCAGCGCCCAGACGCGGCGGTTGCAGAGGTTCGGCCCATAGCGCTGGGCGTTGCCGGCGGCCTCGTCCTCGGCCAGGGCGCGGTCCAGCGCCGCGCGCACCGAGGCCAGTTGGGCCGGGCCGATGACGTCGGGCACGATGACGTAGCCGTCCTCGTCGAGCTTGCGGCGGATGGCGGCCATATCGGGGGTCGTGGGCTTCTCAGCCACCTGGAGCGTGTCGAGCACGGACTGTTCCTCCCGTGGCGCAAGCTTCCAGCGGAGTCGTCCCCGCGTGCTGCGCCTTATCTGCTAACTATTAGACGCAATCCCACGCGCCTCAAGCCAGCTTGTCCACCCCCTTATTGGTGGAAGCTCTGCACCAGGCTGCCGCAGACCAGCCGCCAGCCGTCCACCAGGACAAAGAAGATCAGCTTGAAGGGCAGGGAGACCACCACCGGGGGCAACATCATCATCCCCATGCTCATCAGGACGCTCGCCACCACCAGGTCGATGACCAGGAAGGGCACGAAGAGCAGGAAGCCGATCTCGAAGGCGCGCTTGAGCTCGGAGATCATGAAGGCCGGCGTCACCACCCGGATCGGGATGGCCTGGGGGCTGGCCGGCTTGGGGATCTTGGAGAGCTTGACGAAGAGGCTCAGGTCGTCGGGCCCCACCTGGCTCAGCATGAACCGCTTCAGCGGCGCGCCGGCGGAATCGAAGGCCTGCGGCAGCTCCATCTGGTGGTTGAGCAGCGGCTTGACCCCCTGGTCGTAGGACTGCTGCAGGGTCGGGCCCATGACGATGGCCGTGAGGAACAGAGCCAGGGACACGATCACCGAGTTGGGCGGGCTCTGCTGCAGGCCCAGCGCCGTGCGCAGGAGCGAGAGCACCACCACGATGCGCACGAAGGAGGTGGTCATGATGACGATGGAGGGCGCCAGCGAGAGCACCGTCATCAGGCCGACCAGCTGGACCACGCGGTCGGTCAGGCCAGCCCCGGTGCCCAGGTTGATGTTGAGCGCCTGCGCCGCCGCCACGGCCGGGAAGATCATCGAGACCAGGGTGGCCAGGGCGGCCAGGCCCGCGGCGCGGCGCCACTCCTCGGCGGGGAGCGCGCGGACAGCGCGCCAGGTGGCGAGCATCAGGCCTTCTCCCCCTCGATGAGCTTGCCCTCGCCCAGCAGGATCAGCCGCTCGCGCCCGTCGCACGAGACCAGCACCAGCCGCCGCGAAGGGTCCAGCACCAGGGTCTCGACGATCATCAGGCGGCGGGTCTGCCTGGGCGCGGCGAAGCGGGCGAGCACGTCAGGGCCAAAGCGCCGTAGCGCCGCCGCGCACAGGCCCAGCAGGCCCAGGGTCAGCGCCAGCGCGAACACGGCGCGGGCGAAATCTGAAAGGTTCATCTGGCGCTTCTGCGGGCTCGGGAGAGCGTTCAATCGCATGTCGTCGTGAGTCGCTTAAGACCTGATTAACCCTGTTTATTCACCATCTTGCTCATGGACCTATCGCAGATTCCGTTGTTCGCGATGCTGCGGGGGCGCCTGGGCTACCTGGCCGAGCGGCAGCGGCTGATCGCCGAGAACGTCGCAAACGCCGACACCCCGGGCTTCAAGCCTAGGGACCTGAAACCGTTCAGCTTCGACGCCAGCATGCAGGCCATGGCCGCGCCGGGCGGCGGCTCGGGCTTGGCCTCCGGCGGCCTGGCGGCGACTCAGCCTGGGCACATGGCGATGCCCGTGCGGGCGGGCGGCGGGGCGCAAAGCAAGTTCAAGTCCGATGTGGCGCGCGATTCCGAGACCCGGCTCGACGGCAACGCCGTGGTCCTCGAGGACGAGATGCTGAAAATGACCGACGCCCGCATGAGCTACGAGGCGGCCATCGGATTCTACCAGAAATCGCTCGGGCTGCTGCAGATGGCCATGCGGGCCCCGGGCAAGTGAGGAGATCCTAGATGGCGGGCGACAGCACCATTTCCGGCGTCACCCAGGCGATCGCCGCCTCGGCGCTGCGCGCCCAGCAGGCGCGCATGCGGATCATCGCCGAGAACCTGGCCAACGCGAACTCCACCTCGCGCACGCCCGGCGGCGATCCCTACCGGCGCCAAGTGCCGGTGTTCCAGCCCACCACGGTCGCCGGCGCCACGGGCGTGTCGATGGCCCGGGTGGAGGCCGACCAGACCGCCTTCAAGAGCGTCTACGAGCCGGGCAACCCGGCGGCGGACGCCAAGGGCTACATCAAGGAGCCCAACGTCGACCCGCTGATCGAGGCGCTCGACATGAAGGAGGCGCAGCGCGCCTACGAGGCCAACCTCAGCGTCATCGAGACCTCGCGGTCGATGGAATCCCGCACCCTCGACCTGCTGCGGAAATAGGAGCTAGGCGATGATCGACGCCGTTTCAGCCGCCAAGGCCTACGCCAGCGTCCAGAAGGCGGCGGGAATCGAGGGCGGCGCCGGGGCGGCCCAGGGGTTGGGCGGCGGCTTCGCCGACATCCTGAAGTCGGCCATGAGCGATGCGGTGCAGGCCTCCCGCCACGCGGAGACCCAGATGACCGCCCAGGTGCAGGGCAAGGCCGAGCTGGTGGACGTGGTCACCGCCATCTCCGCGGCCGAGACCAGCCTGCAGACGGTGATGGCCGTGCGCGACCAGGTCATCAACGCCTACCAGGAAATCATGCGCATGCCGATCTGAGGCGGGCATGCAAGCCGCCTCGGATAAGACCCTGAGCGAGGCCGGCGGGCGAACGCCGCGCGGCGCCCTGCTGGACCTGGCGATCGTCCTGGTCTCCACCACCCTGCTGCTCAGCCTTTTCTCCAACGGCCAGGTCACCGAGCTCGACCTCCTGCGGCGGATCATGGCCCCGGCGAAGATCGCCGCCCTGGTGCTGCTGGCCAGTTGGCTGCTCTGGCGCGGCGGCGGGCGCTGGGCGGGCCTTGGCCTGCGCAAGCCGGACCGGCTGGGGCGCGCGGCGCTGCTGGTGGCGGCGGGCCTGGTGCTGGGCGAGCTCGCCGCCAGCCTGATGGTCCAGCTGGTCCTGACGCCCCTGGGGCACAGGCCGCCGACGATCCCGCCGTTCCTTGCGCACGTGAAGGGCGACCTGGGCGAATACCTCTACTGGATGATCCCGGTGACCTGGGGCTCGGCGGCGTTCGGCGAGGAGATGCTGTTCCGCGGCTTCGTGCTCGACCGGCTCGACCAGCTGATGGGCCGCCGGGCGGTCTGGGCGGCGGTGGC
>Ga0075364_10000427_pt1 | contig 21057 bp, 19 predicted proteins | sample EndMetdeltDD1764_FD_71517 | JGI IMG/M metagenome (GOLD analysis project Ga0075364, IMG submission 71517) | Populus endosphere microbial communities from Tennessee, USA - Endosphere MetaG P. deltoides DD176-4 | ecosystem: Host-associated > Plants > Roots > Endosphere | place: USA: Tennessee...
GCCCAGGTAATGGTCGATGCGATAGATGCGTGATTCATCGAATATCTGGCCCACGGCCTCGTTGATCGCCTGCGCCGATGCCAGATCCTTGCCCAGCGGCTTCTCGATCAGCACCCGACTGTCGGCAAGCACGCAGCCCGCCTGCTGGAGGTTCTCGCAAATCGGCACGAACAGGTTCGAGGCGGTGGCGAGGAAAAAAATGCGCAGCGTGTCCGGCGCCAGCACTGCGGCCAGGCGTGCAAAGGTGTCGGACTGCTTGGCATCGACCTGCACCCACTGCACGCGCGCCATGAAGGCCGTCCAGACATCCTGTTCGAACACCGACTCATCCACAAAGGGACGCGCATGCGCCTGCACATGTTCGGTGAACCCGCTTTCGCCGAAATCCTGGCGTCCCACGCACAGGATGCGGGTGGCTGGCGGCAGGTTGTCGTCGCGGTGACAGATGTACAGGGCGGGCAGCAACTTGCGCATGGTCAAGTCGCCATTGCCGCCAAAGATCACGAGATCGAGCGCTTGCGGGCTGGCGTCGGGCATAAGTCATCCTGGAGTGCATGCATGGGCTCACCAGTATAGTGCCGAGGGTCGCAGCCCGATCGCAGCGCGGCTAGAATCGGGATTCCACCTGAGGATGAGTGCAATCATGATCCACGACATTTTGAAGATGGGCGACCCGCGTCTGATGCGCATCGCACAACCGGTCACCCGGTTCGCCACCCCCGAACTGGACACGCTCGTGCAGGATCTGTTTGACACCATGCATCATGCCCGAGGCGTGGGCATCGCTGCGCCGCAGATCGGCGTGGACCTTCAGGTGGTGATCTTCGGGTTCGAGCACAATCCCCGCTACCCGGACGCCGAACCGGTTGCACAAACCGTGCTGTGCAATCCGGTCATCGAGCCATTGACCGACGAGACCGAGCCCGGCTGGGAAGGATGCCTGTCGGTGCCTGGCCTGCGCGGCCAGGTGCCGCGTACCACCCGCATCCGCTATCGGGGGTTCGACCCCCAGGGCAACCGTATCGAACGCGAGGCGCACGGCTTTCATGCGCGGGTGGTGCAACACGAGTGCGACCACCTGATCGGGCGGCTCTACCCTTCCCGCATCGTGGATTTTTCGACTTTCGGGTTCATGTCGGTGATGTTCCCCGACATGGACCCCGAAGCGGACGACTGAGCGCCACCCCTGTCGAACCTCGGGTTCCCGCCGGTCGTGGTCCCGACACGCTCCCCAGGCTGACGCTCAGGCCTCATTACCTTTCGGCCTCGAGTGCCTGTCGGTCAGGTCTTCCGACAGCCCTCCCGAGGCAGATGACCCACTGCCGGATCACTCGACCTTCACACCGGTATCGGTGATGACCTGGCGCCATTTTTTCAGATCGTCATTCAGGCGCTGACCCAGCGCCTGGGGACTGGCGGGTGCGATTTCCACGCCTTGCGCCAGCATGGTCGCCTGCACGTCGGGCAAGGCCAGCACGTCATTCGTTTTGGCGTTGAGCACCGAAATGGCACTGGCAGGCGTGCCCGTCGGGGCGAACAGGCCATACCAGGTGGCGTAATCGAAACCCGGGAAGCCTGATTCCGCCACCGTCGGCACATCAGGCAGGCTGGCGCTGCGCTTGGCAGAGGTCACCGCCAGAGGCCGCAGCTTGCCCGCCTTGATCTGCCCCAATGCCGAGGGGATGGAACTGGACAGCAGCGCAATCTGGCCGCCCATCACGTCGGCCAATGCCGGGGCAGAACCCTTGTAGGGCACATGCTGAAGATCGATCTTCGCCACGCCGGCGAAGAACTCGGCGATCAGATGCGGCGTGGTGCCCGTGCCTGCCGAGCCATAGGTGATGGTGCCCGGCGCGGCCTTGGCCGCCTTCACCACATCAGCCAGGGTGTTGTAGGGCGAATCTACCGAGGTGACCAGGATCACCGGCGAGCTGCCCACGAAGGCGACCGGCGTGAGGTCACGCGCGGCATCGTAGGTGATGCGATCGTACAGAATGGGCGCGGCGACCAGATTGTCGAGCTGCCCCATCACGATGCGATACCCGTTGGGTTCCGCCCGGATCGCATCGCTGATGCCAATGGCACCACCCGCGCCGGCCTTGTTTTCGACCACGACGGTCCACTTGTTGGCTTCACCGAGCTTGTTCGATACCGTGCGTGCCAGAAAATCGGTGCCCCCACCCGGGGTGAACGGAACGACCACCGTGATGGGCTGCTGCGGGTAAGTCTGCGCCGTAGCCGTACCGACCGTGCCGATCGCCAGCACGCAGGCGAGTAAGGTTTTGAACATGGCGTTGTCTCCAGAAAGGAAAATGTTTTATCGATTGGTCCGCCGTCGTGGGCGGCAATCGTCAAGTCGGGGCAATCCGGTGCGGCCGCGGCTGTGCGCCGCGAGCGTCGATGTGGATTATCAGCGACATGGCGCGGTGTGGCAAACAGTCATGTGCCGCTGCGCGCACCCTGACAACACCAGCGTGTGGCGCAGATGGGCCAGGCGTGCACAAGTCTGCGACAATGCCGCAGCACCCTTTACGTATCCGATGCCGTTCATTCGTTGGCACTATGCTCAATATTCTCTGGCTCGCTTTTTTTCTGATCGCAGCACTGTCGGGCCTGGCCCGCTGGCTGTTCGCGGGCGACGTACAGGTCTTTGCCAACATGGTGGCCAGCCTGTTCGACATGGCCAGGTTATCGGTGGAAGTGATGGTGCTGCTGTTCGGCACGCTCACACTCTGGATGGGCTTTTTGCGTATTGCCGAAGCCGCTGGCCTGGTGGATCGTCTCGCACGCCTGCTCGGTCCGCTGTTTGCCCGACTGATGCCTGACGTGCCGCGAGGTCACCCTGCCATCGGGCTCATTACGCTTAATTTCGCAGCGAACGGGCTGGGCCTGGACAACGCGGCGACCCCCATCGGGCTGCGCGCCATGCGTGAGCTGCAAACCCTCAATCCCGATCCCAAGACGGCGACCAACGCGCAGATCCTGTTCCTGGTGCTCAACACCTCGTCCCTGACGTTGCTGCCCGTCACGCTGTTCATGTATCGCGCACAGCAAGGTGCGGCCGATCCCGCCATGGTGTTTCTGCCCATCCTGCTGGCGACCGCAGCATCCACGCTGGCCGCCCTGCTGTGCGTGGCGTTCGTCCAGCGTCTGAAGTTGCATGACCCCGTGGTGCTCGCCTGGCTGGGCGCCAGCGCACTATTACTGACTGCCTTCATGGCAATGCTGGCCACCATGACCGGCGCAGCCATCAACCAGTTGTCGTCCCTGCTGGGCAACGTCACGCTATTCGCCATCATCATCGCCTTTCTTATCGCAGGGTGGATAAAGAAAGTGAAGGTCTATGAGGCGTTCGTCGAAGGCGCCAGCCAGGGCTTCGATATCGCAAAGAACCTGCTGCCCTATCTGGTCGCCATGCTGTGTGCGGTCGGGGTGCTGCGCACCTCGGGTGCGCTGGAAGTCGCCCTGGACGGTCTGCGCTGGCTGATCCAGTCGATCGGCTGGGACACCCGCTTCGTCGATGCCATGCCGGTGGCGCTGGTGCGTCCGTTCTCGGGCAGCGCGTCGCGCGCACTGATGATCGAAAACATGTCGCACTTCGGTGTCGACAGCTTCCCTGCCCTGCTCTCGACTGTCCTGCAGGGCAGCACCGAAACGACGTTTTACGTTCTGGCCGTGTATTTCGGTTCGGTCGGCATTGCCCGCGCCCGCCATGCCGTGGGATGCGCGCTGTTTTCGGATCTCGCCGGCATTCTGGCTTCCATCGGTGTGTGTTATTGGTTCTTCGGTTGACGCTCATGAAAATTGTTATTGCGCCTGATTCATTCAAAGAAAGCCTGACCGCCCTTCAGGTCGCCCAAGCCATCGAAGCCGGCATCCGCCAAGCCTGCCCTCACGCGCAAACCGTCTGCCTGCCCATGGCCGACGGCGGCGAAGGCACCACGCAGGCCATCGTCGACGGCACGGGTGGCGAACTGCGTGACGCAACGATTACCGGCGCACTGGGCGAGCGGCGCGACGCCGTCTGGGGCTGGCTTGACGACCGATGTGCCGTGATCGAGATGGCGCAGGCGGCCGGTCTCGAGCATGCCGAGGCAACCGCTCGAGACGTGCGCAAGGCCAGCAGCGCCGGCGTGGGCGAACTGATTCTCGCGGCACTGGATGCGGGCGCGCAGCGCATCATTCTGGGGCTGGGCGGCTCATCCACCAACGATGGCGGCAGTGGCATGATGGTGGCGCTCGGCGCCCGCCTGAGCGACGCGCAGGGCAAGCCGCTGGCCCCGGGGGGCGCGGCACTGGCGACGCTGGCGCAGATCGACCTGTCGGGGCTGGATGCACGGTTGAAACAGGTGCGCATCGAACTGGCCTGCGATGTAGACAACCCGCTGTGCGGTCCGAGTGGGGCATCGTCCATCTTCGGCCCGCAAAAGGGCGCCACACCTGAGCAAGTGATCGAACTCGATGGCGCGCTGCAACGCCTGGCAGACGTGATGGCAGACACGATCGGCCACGATCATCGCGACACGCCGGGTGCAGGTGCCGCGGGCGGGCTGGGCTTTGCCGGCCTGACCGTGCTGAATGCCGAGTTCCGGCCAGGCGTGGCCCTGGTGGCCGAGCTGACCGGGTTGGCCCGGGCCGTCTCGGATGCCGATCTGGTGTTCACCGGCGAAGGCCGCATGGATGCGCAGACCTTGCACGGCAAGACGCCCGTGGGCGTGGCCGGTATCGCGAAAGGCACAGGCGTGCCCGTGATCGCGCTGGTGGGCGCCTTGGGGGAAAACTATCAGGCCACCTATGCGGCGGGCATGACCGCCGCGTTCAGTCTGGTGCCAGGCCCGATGACGCTGGCCCAGGCCTGCGACACGGCCGCAGCCCAGCTGACGGCAAGGGCCTGCGACGTCATGCGTCTGTGGATGGCGGCAACTGGCCGGGGATGAGCCCCTGACGCCCCAGGGCATCGGTCAGGGCAATGTAGCGGGACACGTCTATGTCTTCAGCCCGTGCCGTAGGTGCGATGTCCAGCTCGTCCCAGGGAATGTTTGGCGCCCAATCGGCCAGCGACCGGCGCAACATCTTGCGCCGCTGGGAAAACGCGCGCGTCACCACATGTGAGAATGCGCCTTCGCTGTAGGGGCGCACCCGATCTGCGCCCAGGGGTACCATGCGCACCACCGCCGACACCACGCGAGGCGGCGGATCGAATGCCTCGGGGGCGACATCAAAGAGCTTGTCCATGTCGTAGCGTGACTGCAGCATGACCGAGAGTCGACCAAAATCCGACGTTCCCGGCTCGGCAACCATGCGATCGATGACCTCGCGCTGAAGCATGAAGTGTTGATCGCGTACAAGCTCGGCCGCACCCAGCAGATGAAACAGGATGGGGCTTGAAATGTTGTAGGGCAGGTTGCCCACGATGCGCACCCCAGGCCCGAACTGCCGGAAATCCACCGTCAGTGCGTCGGCTTGCACGACCGTGAGTCGCTCGGCGGGATACTGGTTGCGCAGTCGCGCCGCCAGGTCCCGGTCGATTTCGACCACGTTGAGGTGATCGACGCCGCGCAACAGCGGCTGTGTCAGTGCCGAGAGGCCGGGGCCGATCTCGACGATAACGTCGCTGCGTTCGGGGCCGATCGCGCGCACGATGGCCTCGGTAACGCTTTCATCAGTCAGAAAGTGCTGACCGAAGCGCTTGCGCGCCTGATGCTGTGCCATGTCGAGGTGCCGTTAGCGGTTATTGGACTGAATGCGCTCTTGCTTTTCAAGACGGTTGTCGATGAACGCACGGTCACGCAACTGCTCCAGCCAGTCCTGCATGGCGGGCTCGGCACGACGCTCGAACAAGGTCTGACGCGCCTGCATGCGCTGGTATTCGTCGGCCATATCTTTTTCGCGACGCTCTTCGACCTGGATCAGATGCCAGCCGAACGGGGACTGCACCGGTTGACTGATTTCGTTGGGCTGCAGGCTGTTCATGGCCTGTTCGAAAGGCGGCACGGTTTCGCCAGGATTGAGCCAGCCGAGTTCGCCGCCTTGCGGCGCCGTGGCATCCTGCGAGTTCTGACGTGCCAGCGAGGCGAAGGACTCGCCGCCCTGCACGATGCGCTGGCGCAGCAGTTCCAGACGCTGGCGTGCCTGCTCATCGCTCATGACGGTGGAGGTCTTGATCAGAATATGACGGGCGCGGGTCTGCGTGACTCGCATCGGCCCCTGCGGCGCCCCTGCCTGCGCCGGAGGCTGGGGCTGGGCCTGCGGCTGGGCGGGCTGGGCCCGGCCCGGTGCGGCGCTACCTCCCCCCTGGCGATCAAGCACTTTGAGAATGTGGAAACCGGCACCACTTTGCACGATGTCGCTCACCTGGCCGGGCGCAACCTTCGCCACGCTGCTGATGAACAGTGTGGGCCAGCCCTCTTCCGGACGCGCCCCCATCACCCCACCGTCCAGCGCTTCGGGACCGTCCGAGGAGGCCGCCGCCACGCTGGCGAAATCGGCACCACCACGCACCTGAGCCAGAATGCCTTCTGCTTTGCGACGTAACGCAGCCACCTGTTCCGAACTGGAACTTTCGGGCACCCGCACCAGAATCTGAGCTAGCGCCAGCACGACAGGTCCGCCGCGATTGGCGCTGCCCTGTGCCGCGCCCGACGCTGCCGGCGCAGGCGCCTGGGCCGGGCGGTTGGCCAGCGAACCAATGCCAGGATTGCCGCGACGCTCCTGTTCCTTCAGGAAGGCGTCGACTTCGGCATCGCTGATGACGATGCTGTTGTCCACCGCGCGCTGGCGCATGCGATCGAGCCGGATCTCATCGCCCAGCGAGCGCCGGTAATCGGCCCACGTGGTGCCCGACTTCTCGACTTCGGCGCGCACTTGCTGGGGGCTGAGCTTGTTGCGTTGTGCAATCGTGGCGATCGCCCGGTCGATCTGGGCATCATCGATCTTGATACCCATGCGCTCGGCCTCGTGACGCTGCACGCGCTCCATGATGAGTCGCTGCAGCACCTGCTTCTGCAGCACATCATCGGGTGGCACCTGGATTTTCTGAGCCTGCAACTCGCGCCGCGCCTGATTCGTCGCGCCGGCCAGCTCACGCAGTGTGATGACATCCTTGTCGACGATCGCCGCGATGCCATCCACGAACTGTTCGGCAGGCGCCGGCTCGGCCGCTGCACCACGGGCGGCGGGCTTCTGTGTCGATGGGGCCTGGGTGGCCCAGACCGGCGATGCTGCCTGAGCGCAAAGCACCAGCAACAAGGCGCGACCGGAGAGCTGTCGCAAAGAGAATTGACTACGCATTATTCATACCTTTCGAATGCCGAAGCAGGCTGGGCTGCAGGCGCAATGTTCTGGTAGCCCGGAACACTTCTGGACAACAGACGCAAGGGATCGGTTCCCAGGGCGCCCAACCCGCTTAACTCGAGCTGGAAAAACAGCGCGGTATTGGTCTGCGCTGCAGACACCGCATAACGCTGGAAGACCATGCGGCCTATCCAGCAGCAATCACCCTTGTATTCCACCCCGGCGATGGCCTGGGTGATACGGGAAGATTGAGATGTATCGGAGGTTGCCCCCACGATGTTGTTGCGCCGCTCGCTGAGCGAGTAATCGATTCGACCCACGCCCGACCAGCGGCTGGTGAACGGCCACTGGAACGCCAGACTGACCTGATTCTGCCCGGGTACCGCATAGAACGCGTTCGCTGACGGATCACGCTGATACCGGTAGGCGAGCGAGACGGTCGTGGCGCGCTGCGGGCTCCAGCGCACGCTTGCCAACGCGCGGCTGACACGGCTGTTATAGGGATCGTACTGACCGCCGAAGTCTACGCTGAAGGTATCGGTCAGGGCGGCGCCCGCCGAGGCGAGGAAATCGGACCGGATGTTTTCACGCGGTATTTCGTTGGGCAGCGTCACGCGCTGGCGCTCGAAATAGAAGCGCTGGGCAATCGAGCCGTACATGCGTTCGAAGCCGCTTTCGGCATCGAGCCAGCGCGAGGTCAGGCCCGCCGTCAACTGGTGGGCGTTGACGATGCGGTCCCAGCCGCCTGCATAAATGTTTTCCTGGAACGCCTGCGCGAAGCTGAAATCGGCTAGCGAGGTGTCGTAGACGGGCAGACGCGACTGGTCGCGGTAAGGCACGTTCAGGTAATACAGACGCGGTTCCAGCGTCTGGATGGAATCCTTGCCGAACAGCGTGGTGTCGCGTTCGAAGGTCATGCCCGAATCGATGGACGCAATGGGCTGCGTGCGCGATGCACTGCGTCGATAGCGATCCAGATCGCCTAAATTATTGGGGTCGCCATACCAGCGGGTGCCCTGGTATTGCGTTTGATGCACGCCGATCTTCGGCGTGACGAACCAGCCCGGGCGCACGATCGGGTAAGCAATGCTCGGGTAGGCGGTCAGGCGTTCGCCGTCCTGCCCTGGCAGGCGCACGCCCTCGAGCTTGGGACGCGAGAAACGGGTCGCCTTGGCATCGAGTTTGAGATCGAAACCATTGAAATCGTAGCGGCGTCCGATCAGGGCGAGCTCCGGTTTCTTGTCGTAGGGCGGGGTGACCAGCGCATCACGGTCCTGCAGGGTCTGATAGGTGTAGACCTCGCCATACGTCTGCCAATACTTGTTGGACCAGCCGAAGCGACCACGTTGCGGTAAGTTGACCGTTGTTGCCTCATTCAGACCGAATGAGGAGAAATCACGAAAATAATCGTTGTCAGACACCCGGCTGATATCCCAGTCGGCATAGAAGCCGTTACCCAGCGTCTGGAAGTGACGTGAAGAGAACAGCCAGCGGTTGTCGCGAGTCTGCTGATCGCGATTGATATAGGTGCCTGTCAGCGTACCGGAATAGGTATTGCCCAGATAACGCAGCTCCCCACCGAGCTGGGTGCCACGCTTGGAAAAATAACGCGGCGTAATCGTTGCGTCGTAGTTCGGTGCCAGATTGAAGTAATAAGGCAGATTCAGTTCGATGCCGGATCGTGTGGTCGTTCCATAGGTCGGCACGAGAAACCCGGATTTACGCTCTTTCTTGACCGGGAAAGTCAGATAGGGCGAAGCGAGGATGGGCACGTCCTTGAAATACAGCACACCATTGCGCGCCACGCCCTCGTTCTCGTCGAAATCCAGATCGACCAGGGGTGACTTGATATACCAGGCCGGCGTTTCGCACTCGCAGCCGCTGTAGGTGACGTCCTGCAACCGCATGGTGGCACGACTGAACATGTCGGCGTGGCTGGCGCGCGCGAAGCCGCCCGAAGCGAGAAAGAACTCGGGCTGTTCGATCTGGCCCGACGACCGATCGATGTTGTATTGCAGGTCATCACCCGTGACCAGCGTGGCATCCCTCAAGACACGCGCATTGCCCCGCACCGTGAGGTCGCCCTGCCCTTTGCGATAGTTGATCTCGTCGCCCTTGAGCACGCTGTCATTTCGCCGGACCTGCGCCGCACCGGTCAGCGTGACGTTCGAATTCGGGTCGCCGTCCATCCGGTCGGCTTCCATGAAGACCGGCATCTGGTCGTCGTTCAACCGATGCACGCGCAACCGGGTGGCCTCGCGTAACGCGATCGGCACGACCCCGGTGCCCGCGTCGGGACGTGTGGATGGGACCGCACTGGCGCCGGCAGGTGACTTGCCTGCCGCGCGAGTGGACCCTTCCTGTGCCTGTGCGGCGCCTGCGATGCACACTGCTGAGAGAATCAACCACCTGACCATGAGCGCATCGTGTATTTGGTAAAGAGATAACTGGGTTGTGCCCGGACGGCCGAGCAAGTGACCCGGTATTATAGAGAAGCGCGGCCAAACCCGATTGATTCCTGATTTCAGACCCCCCATGCCCTCTCAAGATACCCGTTTTTCCCAGCTGCAGACCTGGTTGTCGACCCTGGCGGCGCACTACGATCTGGCCATAGAAAGCCTCACGCCGGCGTCCAGCGATGCCAGTTTCCGCCGGTACTTTCGTGTGCAGGCGGGCGAGCGCACCCTGGTTATCATGGATGCCCCCCCTGCCCAGGAAGATTGCCGGCCGTTCGTGCAGGTGGCTCAGATGTTACGCGCCGGGGGGCTGAACGTGCCGCACATTCTGGCGCACGACCAGGATCAGGGCTTCATGCTGCTGACCGATCTGGGCGCCCACACGTATCTGCAGCGACTGCGCAACGGGCTGACCGACGCGCAATGCCAAAGCCTTTACCTGGACGCGATTGCAGCCCTGATCCAAATGCAACAGGTCGCCCCGACCGGCCTGCCCGCCTACGATCAGGCTCGCTTCGCCGAGGAGCTCGAGGTGTTTCCCGAATGGTATGTCGCGCGCCATCACGGCATGACGCTTGATGACGACACGCGCAACCATCTGAAAAAATTATTCGATATGCTCAGCGCGTCCAGCGCGTCCGGCCCCCAGGTGCTGGTGCACCGCGACTTCCACTCGCCCAATCTGATGGCCAGCGCCGGCCCTCAGGATGGCCCGAACCCGGGAATTATCGATTTCCAGGACGCCGTGGCGGGTCCGATCGCCTACGATCTGGCGTCGCTGGTGATGGACGCCCGCACCACCTGGGACGAAGCGCAGCAGCTGGACTGGGCCATCCGATACTGGGAAGGCGCACGCGCGGCTGGTCTGCCCGTGGAGGCCGATTTCGCCGAATTTCACCGCCGCTACGAGTGGCTCAGCCTGCAGCGCAACCTGCGCATCCTGGGCGTGTTCGCCCGCCTGCACCATCGTGACGGTAAGGCCGCCTACCTAGATCACATGCCGCGGGTCAACGACTATGTGCGACAAGTCGCCTACCGGTATGGCGCGTTCGGCCACTTGCGCAAACTGCTCGATAAGCTCGACGGTCGTCAGAGCTTTGCCGGACTGAGCGTCTGATGCGCGCGATGATTCTGGCGGCGGGTCGGGGCGCACGCATGCGCCCGCTCACCGATACCTGTCCCAAGCCACTGCTGAAGGCCGGCGGCAAATCGCTGATCGCCCGCCATATCGAACGCCTGGCCCAGGCCGGGTTCACCGATATCGTGATCAACACGGCCTGGCTGGGCCACATGATCGAACAGACCCTGGGCGACGGCAGCGCATGGCAGGTGCGGCTGCATTACTCGCATGAGGAAACCGCCCTGGAAACGGCAGGTGGCATTGCCCACGCACGACCGCTGCTGGGTGAAGCGCCGTTCCTGTTGATGAACGGCGATATCTACACCGACTGGGATCCGGCCCAGGCGCACGACGCCGCGCGACGGCTGCACGACGCCGACGCCGATATGTGGCTGATGCTGGTGAACAACCCGGCCCAGCATCCGCAGGGCGATTTCAGCCTGGATGCCGATGGCCACCTGCTTCCGGGCGGGCCCAACGCCCTGACCTATGCCGGCGTCGCGGTCTATCATCCCCGGCTCTTCGACTCGGTCGACCCCGATCGGGCGGCCCCCATGCTGCCTCTGATGAAACAAAGCATTGCGCAAGGCCGCGCCATCGGTGCCCACTACGCGGGACGCTGGGCCGATATCGGCACGGTCGACAGACTGGCCGCCCTCGACGCCGAGCTTTCCACCAGCCTGCGCCCGTAAAACAAGTATGCTTTAGGGTTGCGAATACCCCACATTCAAGGAAGTTGATTTACATGGCGATGTTCGGAAGATCCCAACGCGTTTTCAAACCTTCAGTCTATAACCCGGGCAAACGCACCCGCAGAATGCCGCGCTGGCTGGTGCTGCTGTGCTTCGGCGTGTTCCTGGGTGCCGGTGGCGTGCTGTTCCTGCAGGCCAATTACGGCCCGCAGCGGCTCACCGTTGAAGAATCCGAAACGCTGCACAGTGACCTGAACCGCGCGAACACCGATCGCCAGCAACTGCAGGGCGCGCTGGCCGAGGCAGAACGGCAGCGCGATGCCGCGCTCGCCAGCCGCGAACAGGCCCAGGCCTCGCTTGCAGCCTATCGCAAGAGCATGGAAACCATCGATCGTGACATGGCCCTGTTCCAGGCCGCCATTCCCCCCGACCCACGTGGGGGCCCGATCGGCGTGCGCGCGGCGGACTGGGATCGTCAGGCGGGCAGCCTGGGCTACAAAATCCTGATCATGAATGACAACACCAGCGCGCCCACGTTCAAGGGCACGGTTCAATTGGTCGTGCAGGGCCGCTACAACAATGGCCGCACCAACACACTGACCAGCGAGCCCGTGCCCTTCTCGCTTGACCGCTACGTTCAGGTGGCGGGCAATTACGAAACCCCGGCCGGGTTCACCCCGCGCCAGGTCACCATTCGGGTGCTGGACGGCGAGCAGCGTCAGCACGCCATTCGCATCTACAACATCCGTTGATGCCCAGTGTGCACTGCGCCGGGCGCACCCACGGCTATACGCAGGGCGCAAGCAGGAGCACGGGTGCCGCCAGCGCGACCAGCGCAATGAACGCGGTGGCATGCAGCGCAACGGTCAACCAGCGCACGAAGGCAGCGTCCCGTGCATCAGCAGGCGGGGCCGACTGACCAACGGCGCGCGGTTGATCGTGCTGCGATGCCGGCGCCTCCAGCGTCGACAGACGGCCATCGTGACGGGCGCGTCGCCAGGCACGCCAGAGCATGATTCCCAGCAACACCGCATGCGCAGCCCAGGCCAGCAGGAGCCCGGCGGATACGGCGTTGATCGGGCCGAGCGTGCGCTGTGCCCAGTCACTATGGCAGCCGATCGTCAGACCGCCGTAAAGCACCACGAAACACAGTGCCCACACACCCAGGCCCGACAACGCATGCATCAGCGCGAATCCGTTCAAGCGCGTGCGCATCATGACCACACTCCCATGGCGACGACCGCCAGCACGACGAGCACGCCGCTGACCGCCGTGTATCGCGCCCAGACGGCATAGATGCGTGCATCGAGCCCATGTTGGGACGCCGCGAAATAACGGTTTCCCGCGCGCCAGTGCGTCACACCCAACATCAGGGCAGCCACCAGAATGTGCAGCAGCACATAGGCGTAAAGCACGCGTGTGACCGCGCCGTAGGCGTGCACCTGAGGTGACGGCGCCTGCATCAACAGCGCCATCACGCAGACCAGCGCCACGCCCCAGCACGCCCAGTGCAATACGAACCGCCCTGCCCCGTTGACTGTCCCGCCCGCTGAACCATTGCCTGTCGGCCGATCGGCTTCGTGGCCCGCGCGCAGCCCTGAGGCCAGCGGCGCACGCGTCAGGCGTGTGCGCCGCAGCGCGCCCAAAGCCAGTGCCAGCCCGAAGGCGCCCAGCGCTGTGAGCGTGGGCAGCCAGGCAATTTCCACCCAGGCCGGTGGCGGCCACTGTGGTGCGACCAGCCACAGGAACACATAGCCGAAAAACAGGGCGGCAAGCAGTGTGGCATCGGCCAGCAGGCATAAAGACACGCCCCACTCTCCCGGTGCACCGCGGCGTGCATGGTGCGTGTCCAGCGACACACCCAGCACATCGCGCACAAAAGAGTGACTGGCGCGCAGCCCCCCCACGACTGCCCAGCGCACGAAAAGCGCAATCGCCAGCACCACACCCACCAGCGCAATCCAATACCACTTGAACAGCAGGCACACGAAGAACAGGCCGGTGGCAAGCGCAGCCAGAAAAGGCAGCATGCTGGGACCGGGCATGCGCGCCACGCAGCGCGCACGCCCGGAGAGGACCTCCACCATCAGGTTTTCACGCACGCCCGGCGTGTGGGCGGACAGCGCACCGCGCCCGGCGGCTGCACGGTCGGGCCAATCGGGCTCATGCCAGAGCGGATCGCGATCATCGACGGCAGGCAGCGAGGCGAAGTTATAGCTGGGCGCGGGCGTGCGCATCGCCCACTCGAGCGTGCCCGAGCCCCAGGGATTGCGCGGGGCGCGCCGGCCCACGAACGCGTGCATGACGACATCCAGAATCAACAGCACGAACCCGGCTGCCATGACGAAACTTCCCACCGAGGACAGCAGATTCAGGCCGTCCCATCCCATGCCTTCGGGATAGGTGTAGATGCGGCGCGGCATGCCGACCAGTCCGGTCAGATGCATGGGCAGGAACGCTGCATTGAAGCCCAGAAAGACCAGCCAGAACGCATAACGGCCCAGTCTGGGCGAGGGCATCTTGCCCGTGACATGCGGCATCCAGTAATAGACCCCCGCCAGCAGCGGAAACACCAGCCCTCCCACGAGCACGTAATGCAGATGGGCCACGACGAAATGGGTGTCGTGCGCCTGCCAGTTGAAAGGCACCAGCGCCAGCATCACGCCCGTCAACCCGCCCGCAATGAAGACAAAAAAGAACCCTGCGAGATAAAGCATGGGAAGCGAAAACTTGGGCCGCCCCTGCCACAGGGTGGCGATCCAGGAAAAGAACTGGATCGCGGTCGGAATGGCCACCAGCATGCTGGCGACCGAGAAAAAAGATTGCGCCAGGTGGGGAATGCCCACGGTAAACATGTGGTGCACCCACAGGCCGAAGCTGAGCACCGCCAGCAGCACGATACTGCCCACGATCCAGCGATAACCCACGATAGGATGCCGGGAGAACACGGGCACCATGCTGGAGACCATGCCCGCAGCAGGTAGAAAAATAATATAGACCTCGGGGTGACCGAACATCCAGAACAAATGCTGCCACAGCAGCGGATCACCCCCGCGAGCGACTTCGAAAAACGGCCAGCCCAGCGCACGCTCCAGCTCAAGCAGAATGCTGCCCAGAATCAGCGGCGGAAAACCGATCAGAATCATTGCGGCCGTCACCAGAACGTACCAGGCGAACAGCGGCATCTTGTCCAGGCTCATGCCAGGGGCCCGCATGGTCAGAATCGTGGCCATGAGCTCGACGCCGGCACAGATGGCGGAGATCTCCGCAAACGTGACGCCGATGAGCCAGACGTCAGCGTTGATGCCGGGGCTGTGAACTGCGCCGGACAACGGCGTGTACATGAACCAGCCCGTATCGGGCGCGACGCCGGCGGCCAGCGCCACCAGCAGAATGGTGCCCCCGAAGAGATAGCACCAATAGGCATACGCTCCCAATCGTGGATAGGCGAGATCGCGCGAGCCCAGCATCTTGGGCAGCAGATACAGCGCATACCCCTCGAGCATGGGAATAGCGAAGAGGAACATCATCACCGTGCCATGCATGGTGAAGATCTGATTGTAGAGATCGTGATCGAGGAACGCGCTGCCCGGGCTGGCCAATTGCGCCCGGATCAGCATGGCCAGTAAACCACCCACGAGGAAAAAGATCAGCGCGGTGACGATGAATCGTTTGCCTATCGTGGTGTGATTGACTGCCGCCAGGCTGCGCCAGCCAGTGGGGTCGGCCCATTCCTGCTGCAGACGCTGATGCCGTGCGTCAACGGAAATCGCATCAGTCATGGCGTTCTCCGAGCAAAGCGGCCAGGGCTTCGCGCTGCGCATCGGTCATGTCGGTATACGGCATGTGATTGCCCGGTTTGAGAAGTTGATGATCCCTGAGCCAGACTGTCAGGTTTTCAGGGGTGTTGGCCAGCAGGCCCGAGCCCAGCGTCGCACGCCGGGCCAGGCCTGCCAAATTGGGACCGGCGGCAAGCGTCTCGGCGGGTCGGGCCCGCGGATCCAGGGCATGGCAGGCCAGGCATTGCCTGACGAAGTCGGCTTGCTGCATGAGGCGATCATGGGCAGGGTGCGGCTCGGCCATCGCGGCCAGGCGCTGCGCCAGCGCGTCGGGCTCATGCGCGACCACCGTGATGCGCATGCGCGCATGCTGGGCCCCACAGAACTCTGCACAGACACCCGCATACTCCCCAGGCGCATCGGCAGTGAGGTGCAGGCTGTTGGTCCGCCCGGGAATGGCATCGATCTTGCCGCCCAGCCTGGGAATCCAGAAACTGTGAATCACATCGCCCGACGTAATGTTCAACGTGACCGGTCGGCCACTGGGAATGTGAATTTCACTGGCGCTGATGACGGGCTGCCCACTGCCATCGGGATAGATGACCTCCCACCACCACTGGTGCGCCCGCACGTCGACGACGAAGGCATCGGGCGGTGCCAGCCGCATGCTTTGCCCGGCGGGCAAACCGTAGATCAGCAGCGCGACGATGGCCGTGCAGGGCAAGGCCACGCCACCGAGCAGCAGCATGCGCCAGGCACCGCGAGCCGAGAGCCGCTCACCCTCGCGGCGGCGAAACGCCATTGCAGCCAACACCAGCACACCTGCCATCACGATCGCCGACACGCCGAGCATCCACCACCACACCCGGGCAATGGAGTGTGCAGCCGGACCTGCAGGATCCAGCGTGGAGAGTTCGCCTGCACAGCCGGCCAGGCCGGCACAGGCCAGCAGCGCAAGCATGGCGCGCGTCTTGCTGGCATGGGCAACGACCGGCCGATCAGGTAGTCTTGCGGCCACGCTTTCTTTTTTTCTTACCGGATACGCCTCATGGAACGTTTCAGTCGCGCCTTGCCCAAAGGGACCGTCTCTCAGGTCGCCGTGGCCAAGCACCCCCTGCACCCCATGCTGGTGACCTTTCCCATTGCGTTCTACATCGGCGCGCTGGGTGCCGACGCCGCATTCTGGTTCACTGCCGATGAATTCTGGGCTCGCGGCGCAATGTGGCTGCTGGGCGGCGCCACCGTCATGGGGATACTGGCGGGCATTACCGGCACCGTGGAATTGTTGTCGGTGCCTGATATCCGCCACCGTGCAGCCAGCTGGAGCCACTTCGTTGCCGCGGTGATGCTGCTGGCCGTAGGCGCCATCAACTGGCTCTATCGCATCCGCGCGCCGATCGACGCCATCCTTTACGAAGGCATCTATCTTTCCCTGCTGGGCGCAGCGCTGGTAGGCATGGCGGGATGGCTGGGGGGCAAGCTGGTGTTCGAGCATCAGGTCGGCGTACACGAAGAAGATCAGGACAAGGGCGTGGTGTAGCGAGGCAGGCGAACCCTTCGTTCAAAAGGGTTTGCCCAGCACCATCCACAGCACCGCGGGAATGAGAAGCGTCGGGTAGATCAGCAGTGCCAGCAGGCGCGCCGAGGTGCGCAGGTGGGCAATATCGTCCAGCGCGGTGATCAACTTGCCGCACTGAAGATGAAAAACCACCATCAGCGCCACCAGCGTGAGCTTGACCACCAGCCACATGCCGCCCGCGCCCGCCATCACCACCAGCACCGTTCCGGTAATGATGGCCAGCACGGCCGCAGGGGAAGCCACCATGACGAATGTGCCGCGCGCCATGATCCGGGCACGGCGGATCGCCGCCTCGCCCTTGGCCTGGCGCACCTCATTGAGCAGCGCGGGGAGATAGAACAGACAGGCGCACCATAATGCCAATGTGGCAATGTGCGCCCCTTTGAGCCAGGCCATGATGCCTCCGTCGGTAGGGTGCTTGGCCCGATGCAAGCCACCAACATCCTACTAGGCATTCAGGTCCATGTCAGGCCGGGAAGCCTCTGGAAACGTCCTGGAGTGTTTGTTACTTGGGTGTACCGAACAGCGTGATCGAGTAATCGCCCAGTTCGAAGCCGTTCTCCGACGCGATTTTTTCAAGACGCTTCTGGATCTGCGGGTCGAAAAACTCGATCACCGTGCCATCGGCCGTGCTGACCAGATGACCGTGATGGCGCTCGCCATCGTTCAGTTCGTACACGGCACGGTTGCCGCCGAGTTGGCTGCGCTTGAGCAGTCCGGCGTGCTCGAATTGCGTCAGCACGCGATAGACGGTCGCCAGCCCCATTTCCACCCCGTCATTGAGCAGGATGCGATAAACATCTTCTGCGCTCAGGTGGCGCTGTTCACCCTTGCTGAAGATGTCGAGGATCTTGATCCGCGGAAACGTGACCTTCAGTCCGCTGTTCTTGAGTTCTGACGCATCGGTCATTGCACACCATACATATTTGAGTGAATCATTACCAGGGAAAATCGATCAGGTCGCCGTAGAGCCGCTTGAGCGTTGTCTTCACGGGTGCCGACTGCTGATAGATCGCAATGAATCGAAGCAGACGCGGGTCCTGCGCACGATCGGCTCGCGCCACCCAGCGGATGGCATAGCGTTTGACGTTTTCCGGGTCGCCGTTGTCGAACGCCAGGCCATCTTTTTCGTCCAGACCACCGTGCTTGGCAAAGGTGGTGTAGGTGACCGAGGCGGTCACATCATCGAAAGAACGTGCCGCCTGCGACCCCTCGATCTGCACGAAGGTGAGCTTCTTGGGATTGGCGGTGATGTCGGCCAGCGTCGCTTCGTGCGTCACGCCCGTCTTCAAAGTGATCAGCCCGATGGACTGCAACAACAGCAGCGCGCGACCCGTGTTCACCGGATCCGATGGGATGGCAATGCGCGCCCCGTCGGGCATGGGATCGCCGCGTTTGAGCTTTTTGGAAAACAGACCAATGGTGGTGCTGTAGCCGTAAGCAATCGGCTCGAGCCTGGCGCCACTGGCCGCGTTGTAGCGTGCGAGAAAAGGCGCGTGTTGGAAGAAATTGGCATCGACCGCCCCTTCCTGAACAGCCGTATTGGGCATCACCCAATCACTGAACTCGACCAGCTCGACGGCCAGCCCCTCGGTCTTGGCCTGGGCAATGGCCAGCTCGGTAGCCTCGTTCGCGACACTGGGAATGACGGCAATGCGCAGCGGCTTTTGTGCGGGCTGGGCCGACGCCGCAGGCGCGATGAGGGTGAGCGCCAAAAACAAGCCGCCGACGTGCACGTGCGAGCTGCGCAGAAATTGAACAAACGACATGGGAACCGTATCAGTGAACAGGACGCGCAGGCACCTGGACCTGCCGGTCGACCGCGTCATCATAACTGCCAGACCCTGCCCTGCAAAGTAGGCCGGCTCCAGCAGGCAAGACAGGAACCGGCATGCAGGCATCGTGATCGACTGAGAGGATCGCCTGCCTTCACTGACGCCAACGTAGTCGGCGCCCCAGGTGCACGGAAATGAATTACTTCTTCTTTTCCGGCACGGTCCAGAAATACACCATGCGACCATCCACATTAACCGTCTGCTCAGGCGCCCAGTCGCCCATGTCGAAAGCGTGCGACACGATGCGGGTGCCGGGCTTGAGTTCGAGCAGCTTCGGACGCAACTTCACGTTCAGGGAATTAAGCAGGTACAGGCTGATCACCGTTGCCTCGGAGAGATCCTGTTCGAACAGATCACCCTGGATGAACTTGACCTTGTCGGTCACCTTGTTTTTTTCGGCATTGGCATTCGCTTCGGCAATGCGGGTGGGATCGATATCGATGCCCACGCCACGGGTGCCGAACTGCTTGGCTGCCGTGACCGGAATGATGCCGTTGCCCGATCCCAGGTCATAGAGCACATCGTCCGGGCCGACCTTGGCGACTTTCAGCATCGCATCCACCACATCCTGCGGCGTCGGCACAAAAATCACATCAGGTGTTCTCGAAGGCGCAGCGGGTGCGGCCGTTTGGGCGACTGCAGTGGTGCAGACCAGGGCAGTGGCACCGGCTACGGCGGCCAGCCAGGCGAAGGGGCTTTTCACGATGAATCTCCTGCAAAGGGCTAAGGGCGACGAGCACCCCGATTGACAGACGCACCCACCAGTCAGGGTTTGGCGAAGCGTCCACGGAAGCACAGCAACACGGCGCCGATGGCCAGCACGCCGATACCGACCAGCGCACCCACGCCGGTGTACATCACGCTTGAATAAAGCAGGTACAGGCAGGTGCACACGAACAGGATCGGCGTGATGGGATAGAGCGGCACGCTGAAGGGGCGCGGGCGATCAGGAAAACGTCGGCGCAGCACGAACAGCGAGATGCCGGTCAGCACGAAGAAGAACCAGAACACGGGTGCGGTGTAATCGACCATGGTGGCGAACCCGCTGCGAGTGACCGCGCCCAGCCCCACCAGCGCCAGCGAAATCACGCCGACCGTGATCAGGGCATTGGTCGGGCCATCGTGGCGCAGGTTCCATCGCCCCAGAAAACCGAACATGGGCTCGTCCTTGCCGAACGCGTAGATGGTGCGCGCGCCCAGCAGGATCGTGGCATTGGCCGAGGTGAGCGCCGAGACGGCAATCAGCACACTGATGATCTGCGCCCCGCGTTCTCCCATCAGCGCGCGCAACATGTCCGCGGCCACCGCATCCGTGGCGCCGGCACCTTCCAGGCCCAGCACCCGCACGAACGCGAGATTGACCAGGATATAAGTCAGCGTAATGATCGCCAGGCTCCAGAAGAGCGCGCGAGGCAGATTCTTGTTCGGGCCCACCACTTCGGCAGACACGTAGGCCGCCTCGTTCCATCCGCCATAGGTCAGCATGACGAACACCAGGATCAGGCCCCACTTCGTGGCCTCACGGGTGGCGGGGTCGGCTGCCTGCGCGGCTGCGGCAGGGTCGGGCGTCATGAACAGCCCGACCGCGATAATGAACAGCACGCCGCCGACTTCGAGCAGGGTCAGCAGGTTCTGCGTACGGGTGCCGGATCGCAGACCGATCAGATTGATCACGGTGAGCACCAGCACCATGGCGCACGCATAAATGGCCGATGAGTAGGTGCCCAGGCTGTAGACCTGCGTGGCATAGTCGCCAAACACATAGCCGAGCAGCGCGATGGAGCCGGTCGGAATGACAGTCAGCCGCGCCCAGGCAAACAGAAACGACAGCTTGTCGCCATAGGCCAGACGCAAGAAGTGGTAATCCCCTCCCGCGCTGGGATGCGAGGTGGCCAGTTCGGCATAACAGAGCGCGCCGGCGATCGAAATGGCCCCACCCAGCGCCCAGGCGATCATCATCTGCGTGACAGAAAACGAATTCGCAGCCACCAGCGATGGCGCACTGAAAATACCGGCCCCGATCACGATGCCCACGATGAGCGCCATGACGTCCAGCGTGCCTAGTAGTTTTCTTGGGGTCTGCGGCTGGGTATCGCTTGCGGGTGCGCTCATGGGACTCGATCAGTGAGGTGGGCAGGTCGGTGCACGGCCGTGCGCGATCAATATGCCAGCCGCAGCGGACCACGCGTAACCGATCACGTAACCGGACATGACGCCAAGGCCGTCTATTGCGATTACGGCGGTGCACTAAGTGACGCCACACTTACAACAAACTGAATAGCTGTCAGGGCTGACAGGTTGCA
>Ga0075364_10000428_pt1 | contig 21048 bp, 22 predicted proteins | sample EndMetdeltDD1764_FD_71517 | JGI IMG/M metagenome (GOLD analysis project Ga0075364, IMG submission 71517) | Populus endosphere microbial communities from Tennessee, USA - Endosphere MetaG P. deltoides DD176-4 | ecosystem: Host-associated > Plants > Roots > Endosphere | place: USA: Tennessee...
CGAACTCGAAGCCGACATGCTGAAGCATTTCGAAGCCGAGCTTCGCGAAGGCTACAAGATCACCCAGAAGGCTGATCGTTACGCCGCCATCGACGCCGTCAAGGCCAAGGTCAAGGCACATTACTTCCCGGAAGGCGTTGAGCCGAAGTACACCGCCGAAGTCATCGGCGCGATCTTCAAGCACCTTCAGGCCAAGATCGTTCGCTGGAACATCCTCGACACCAAGAGCCGTATCGACGGCCGTGATCTGTCGACCGTTCGCGCAATCACCTCGGAAGTCGGCATCCTGCCGCGTACCCACGGTTCGTCGCTGTTCACCCGCGGCGAAACGCAGGCAATCGTTGTTGCCACGCTCGGCACCGGCGAAGACGAACAGTACGTCGACAGCCTGACCGGCATGTACAAGGAGCGCTTCCTGCTCCATTACAACTTCCCTCCCTACTCGGTTGGTGAAACCGGCCGCATGGGTTCCCCGGGCCGTCGCGAAATCGGTCACGGCAAGCTCGCTTGGCGCGCTATTCGTCCGATGCTTCCTTCGGCTGAACAGTTCCCCTACACGCTGCGCGTCGTATCCGAGATCACCGAGTCGAACGGCTCGTCCTCGATGGCAACCGTTTGCGGCACCTCGCTTGCTCTGATGGATGCCGGCGTTCCGCTCGCAAAGCCGGTTGCTGGTATTGCCATGGGCCTGATCCTCGAGGGTGACCGCTTTGCGGTTCTCTCCGACATCCTCGGTGACGAAGACCACCTCGGCGACATGGACTTCAAGGTTGCAGGTACTGCCGACGGCATCACCTCGCTGCAGATGGACATCAAGATCGCCGGTATCACCGAAGAGATCATGAAGGTCGCTCTGGCCCAGGCACAGGGCGGTCGTACCCACATCCTCGGCGAAATGGCCAACGCCATCTCCGAAGGTCGTTCGCAGCTCGGCGAATTCGCACCGCGCATCGAAGTGATGAACATCCCGGTCGACAAGATCCGTGAAGTCATCGGTTCTGGCGGCAAGGTCATCCGCGAAATCGTCGAAAAGACCGGCGCCAAGATCAATATCGAAGACGACGGCACCGTGAAGATCGCATCTTCTTCGGGCAAGGAAATCGAAGCGGCCCGCAAGTGGATCCATTCGATCGTTGCCGAGCCGGAAGTTGGTGCCATCTACGAAGGTACCGTTGTAAAGACCGCCGATTTCGGCGCATTCGTCAACTTCTTCGGCGCCCGCGATGGTCTGGTCCACATCTCGCAGCTCGCTTCCGAGCGTGTTGCCAAGACCTCCGACGTCGTCAAGGAAGGCGACAAGGTCTGGGTCAAGCTGATGGGCTTCGATGAGCGTGGCAAGGTTCGCCTGTCGATGAAGGTCGTTGACCAGGCCACCGGCCAGGAAATCAAGAAGGCCGAAGGCGAAGCAGCCGAATAAGCTTTCGCTGATCGCAAGATCGAGGCGCGGGAGCATTGTCTTCCGCGCCTTTTCTTTATCCATACAATAAACAAAACCGCCCCAGATTCCCAAGGTCGCAGATCATGAGCCGAGACGCCCTCAAGACGCTTTTCCATCCCTTTGCCACCGATGCGGTGCCGATGCCGGGCGAGGGCGAGCGTGTGCTCTTCCTTGGCGCCGAGGCCGGCCATGCCAAGCCTTCGGATTTTCTCGGTGACATAACCGCCGTGCAGCCGTTTCGCCCGCTGTTCCGTTCGCTCGGCGACAATGCTTTCCCGGAAGCTGAAGGCGAGGACTACGATTTCGGTCTCGTGCTCTGCGGCAAACATCGCGGCGAAAATGAAAACCGCGTTGCCGAAGTTCTGGCCCGCGTGAAGGTAGGCGGCATCGTCGTGATCGCCGGCGGCAAGGAAGACGGCATCCAGTCGCTGCGCACCACGCTGCTGAAGCTTGGCATCGTTCTGGATTATGCGCCAAAATATCATGGCGTCGCCATCTGGTTCGGCCGCCCGGAAGATGCGTCTGCCAGCATCAAGGCACTGCGCAAGACCGCAGGCATGGTCGAGGGACGCTTTGAAACAATTCCGGGCATCTTCTCTCATGATCACGTCGATCCGGGCTCAGAGCTGCTCGCAAGCCGCCTGCCGACCGATTTCGACGGCAATGCTGCCGACTTTGGCGCGGGCTGGGGTTATCTCTCGGTCATGCTGGCTGAAAAGTCGCGCCGCACCAACCGTATCGACCTCTTCGAGGCCGATTGGCAGGCACTGGAATTCGCCAAGCGTAATCTCGCCGGCAATTGCCCGGATCTTAGCTGCCGTTTCTTCTGGCAGGATCTTGGCGGCGAGCCGCCGAAGGAAAAATACGACCTCGTCATCATGAACCCGCCCTTCCACGAGGCGCAGGCGGCCGATCCCGAGCTCGGCAAGACGATGATCCGCACCGCAGCCGCTTCGCTGCGCAGCGGCGGCCAGCTGCTCATGGTGGCCAATCGTGGCCTGCCCTATGAGCCGGTTCTGGCAGAGGTTTTCCGCGAGAGCGGCGAGACCTGCCGCAACGCCCGCTTCAAGGTTCTCTGGGCGAAGAAATAAGCGTCTTTCAAAATGCTGAAACGGAAAATGGCCGCCAGGGAAAACCTGAGCGGCCATTTCTTTTGATCGATGCGTGCGTTGCCGATTACTCGACGTCGGCCTTGCGCAGCTTGTCGAGCGTCGGCAGCGAGGTGATGCTGTAGCCGGCGTCGACATAATGGACTTCGCCAGTCACGCCGCGCGACAGGTCGGACAGCAGGTAAAGAGCCGAGCCACCAATGTCCTCGATGGTGGCTGTACGACGCAGCGGTGCGTTTTCCTTGTTCCAGGAATAAATCGCACGGGCATCCGAAATACCAGCGCCTGCAAGTGTACGTACCGGGCCAGCCGAGATCGTGTTGACGCGAATATCCTGCGGGCCGAAATCCGCTGCCAGGTAACGCACGGATGCTTCGAGAGCTGCCTTGGCGACACCCATGACGTTGTAGTTTGGAATGACGCGCTGCGAGCCGTTATAGGTCAATGTCAGCATAGAGCCGCCATTCACCATCAGCGGCGCTGCACGCTTGGCGATTTCGGTGAAGGAGAAGCACGAGATCACCATGGTGCGCGAAAAGTTTTCGCGCGTGGTGTCTGCATACTGGCCCTTCAGCTCATTCTTGTCGGAGAAACCGATGGCGTGAACGATGAAATCGAACGAACCCCAGCGTTCCTTGATGGCGTCGAAAGTCGCATCGACGGATGCGATATCTTCCACGTCGCACGGGATGACGAAGTCGGAGCCGACTTCGGCAGCAAGCGGCTTCACACGCTTGCCCAGCGCGTCACCCTGATAGGTGAAGGCCAGTTCAGCACCCTGTGCTGCAAGTGCCTTGGCAATGCCCCAGGCGATGGAATGGTTGTTCGCGACGCCCATGATCAGGCCGCGTTTGCCCTGCATGATACCTGTCATGGGATTATCCGTTATAGCGCTGGAAGACGAGCGTGGCGTTGGTGCCGCCGAACCCGAAGGAGTTGGAAAGAACGGTGTCGATCTTGGCATTGTCGATGCGCTTGCGCACGATCGGAACGCCGTCGAATTCCGGGTCGAGGTTCTGGATATGGGCGCTTTCGCCGATAAAGCCTGCCTGCATCATCAGAAGGCCGTAGATCGATTCCTGCACGCCAGCTGCACCCAGCGAGTGACCGGTCAGCGACTTGGTCGACTGGATGTGCGGGATCTTGTCGCCGAACACTTCGCGGATCGCGCCGATTTCCTTCGAATCGCCAACAGGTGTCGAAGTGCCGTGCGTGTTGATGTAGTCAACATCGCCCTTCACGGTGGAAAGGGCCTGACGCATGCAGCGGATTGCGCCTTCGCCCGACGGAGCGACCATGTCGTAACCGTCAGAGGTCGCACCGTAACCGGTGATTTCCGCGTAAATCTTTGCGCCGCGGGCCTTGGCATGTTCGAGTTCTTCGAGAACCAGAACGCCGGCGCCGCCGGCGATGACAAAACCGTCGCGATCAACGTCATAAGCGCGCGAAGCGCTTGGAGCGTTGTCGTTGTATTTCGAAGACATGGCACCCATGGCATCGAACAGGTTCGACATGGTCCAGTCGAGATCTTCGTGACCGCCGGCGAACATGATGTCCTGCTTGCCCCACTGGATCATTTCAGCGGCATTGCCGATGCAATGTGCCGAGGTCGAGCAGGCCGACGAGATCGAGTAGTTGACGCCGTGGATCTTGAACCAGGTGGCGAGCGTGGCCGACGCCGTCGAGGACATTGCCTTCGGCACGGCAAACGGGCCGATGCGCTTCGGGCTGTTGTTCTTGATGGTGATGTCGGCAGCTTCGATCAGCGTGCGGGTGGAAGGACCGCCCGAACCCATGATGATGCCGGCACGCTCGTTCTGGGCGTAGTCCTTCTCTTCCAGACCGCTGTCTGCCAGCGCCTGCTTCATCGCAACGTGGTTCCAGGCGCCACCCTGCGAAAGGAAACGCATGGCACGGCGATCGACGAGATCCGTCGTATCGATGTTCGGCTTGCCCCAGACCTGGCACTTGAAACCGTGCTCGGCAAAATCGGGGGAAAAGGAAATGCCGGACTTTGCCTGACGCAAGGACTCGGTGACTTCGCCAGCGTCGTTACCGATCGAGGATACAATCCCCAGGCCCGTGACTACTACCCGTCTCATGTGATCAAACCTTTGTTGTTTTCGTCGACCGCTTCTAAAGCGGTTCAGGCCGTCTTGTCTTTGGACAGACCGACGCGCAGGTCGGTTGCCTGATAAATGGTTTCGCCATCGGCCTTCAGCCAGCCGTCTGCGGTGCCGAGCACGAGGCGGCCCTTCATGACGCGCTTGAAGTCGATGCCGAATTCGAGGAGCTTGGTGGTCGGGCGGATCATGCCTTTGAATTTTACTTCGCCGGTAGAAAGCGCCATGCCGCGGCCCTGTTCACCCAGCCAGCCGAGGAAGAAGCCGGTCAGCTGCCACATGCCGTCAAGGCCAAGGCAGCCCGGCATGATCGGGTTGCCTTCGAAATGGCACGGAAAATACCAATCGTCCGGACGCACGTCGTATTCAGCGCGCAGATAACCCTTGTCGAAGGTGCCGCCGGTTTCGGAAATGTCCGTGATGCGGTGGACCATCAGCATGGGCGGGAGCGGCAATTGCGCGTTACCGGGTCCGAAGAGTTCACCATGTGCACAGGCGATAATTTCTTCGTAGCTATAGCTGGACTGTCTCGTTGCCATCAGGATTATCCATTACTCCGTCTGTCGTGGCCAATCGAAGCTATAGAGCAGGATCGGCACAAAATTAAGAGAGCTACCTTTAATCCGCTTATTGCCGATCAATCGGAACTACCCCATTCAATCACGTGGGCATATAGGAAGCGGAGCCGCCAAACCAGAGGTGTAAACACCGAATCTGCGTTTTTCCCTGATGAGCCGGGCGACGCAAAGGGGGGTTAGCGATGGCGCGAACATGTGCGCTATTGAAACCAATCGTCGCTAAAGTTATATCGAGTGTTGAACTTTATCAAAGCGGACAGGAGTTTGCCTGCATGATGGCTGAAGCCAGCATGGACGTCGAAACGAGATTGCGAGTATGCGGGCTGCGTCCTACGCGGCAACGTATCGCACTTGCAGATCTTCTGTTCGCCAAGGGTGACCGTCATCTCACGGTCGAGGAATTGCACGAAGAGGCAACGTCTGCCGGCGTGCCGGTTTCGCTCGCCACCGTTTACAACACGCTGCATCAGTTCACCGAAGCTGGCATGATCCGCGTTCTTGCCGTCGAAAGTGCCAAGACCTATTTCGACACGAACACCTCGGATCACCATCACTTTTTTGTTGAAGGTCGCAACGAGGTGCTTGATATCCCGGTCAATAACCTTGCGATCGACAATCTGCCAGCGCCGCCGGAAGGCATGGAAATTGCCCATGTCGACGTGATTATCCGCCTTCGCGAAAAGAAAAGCTGATCGCAATTTGACGGCGCTGTCTCGTCAGCGCCGCGCAAGCGCCATCTGGGAATATGAAAGAAATCCGCTGGTCCTATGGCCGGCGTGAGTGACCTTTTCAGGCCTGCCGTTTCCCGGAGCTATTTCCATGAAGCTATTGTCCATTTTTGCCGCGTTGATTTTTATCGCAGCTGCTGTGCCCGTTTCCGCTCAGCAACAATTGTTGAGCGACCCTGAGATTTACGAAAAAGATCATTTTCGCAAGGAATGCGGCACAGTCGAGTTCGGTGCCGATTTCATAACCCGGCTGGACATCAACAATGACGGCCTCATCGATGCGATTGCCAATCACGGCGCCTATACCTGCGATGGAACCAAGGGCCAGGCCTGCAATGAGGAAGGCTGCTCCTATAATTTCTATTTGCAGGTCAAGGAGGGCGGCTATTTCATGATCGCAACCGCCCGTATCTTCAGCTACGATTTCATCAAGCGTTTTGGCAACATGGTTTTCGTATTCAAGATGGCGCCCAAATATTGCGATCGCACCAGCGGTGATCCCTGCGAGATGACTGTTCGCGTTCGCGGCACCAAGTTCGTTACCATCTCGAAGAAATAATCAGCTTGGTAACAGCGATCCGGTTCGCCCGGAAAGGTAATAGCCGACCAGTCCTATCCATTCACGTGCGGCCGTTGCGGCCTGCTGCGCATTAAGCGAAGGCTGGGTGAAATCGAAGCCCAGTCTTTCGATGCCGGTGGTCCGGTAATCCACCGGCCATGGCGTTACCGTCAGTCCCGCATGACGAAAAAGCCCGAGCGAGCGCGGCATGTGAAAAGCCGAGGTGATAAGAAGACAGCCGGAAAGGTTCTGCTCCTTCAAAAGCACTGCAGTATTCAGGGTGCTCTCGAAGGTATTGCGGGATGTGTTTTCCTTCACCAGCCGTTCAGAACCGATACCGAAGCTGGAGAAAAGGCGCTCGGAAGCATTCGCCTCTCCCTCATATGCGCCACTGATCGAACCATCGCCGCCGGAAATCAGAATTTTTGACTGCGGATATTTTTGAGCCAGCCGCAGTGTTTCGACAAAACGATCGGCAGCCTGATTGAGTTCTATGCCACCGCGGCTGGTCGTCACATGGTTTTCCAGCGCGCCGCCAAGAACGATGATGCAGGAGAGTTCGGCCGGGTCCGCATCCGGTTTTCGCACATGATCTTCCAGCACCTGCAACGCGACGCTGCCTGTCGTGGTGTAGAGCGTCACGAACAACAGGAACGTGGCGGCGAGCGACAGGAAAACGCCTGTCTTTCTGAAATTCAGTAAGGCCAATAAAGCGCCGGACAAACACAGAAAAAAGGCAAGAGACAGTGGTTGCAGCAGCAGCCAGACAATTTTCGAGAGATAAAACATCATAAGAAAGAGCTCGTCACGGTCGATTCGACCAGGACTATAGCCTGAAATCCTGATGTGCGTTCAGCGAAGGGGTTAAGTGCGTGCCGGGCGTTGATTATAGCGATGCTGCAAGCTGCGCGGTATGAACAGCGTCACGCCGGCGATGCCGAGTGTCAGCCATGCCGCCATTTGCAGTGCATGATCGGGAAGACCAATAGCAAGGGCGGCACCGCAAAGCGCACCGGCTGCCATGCCAAACCATGGCACGATCTGGACAGTCCAGCTGAAATTGCGCTCTCCGAGGATCGTTCGACCGATGCCACGCCCGAGACGGGAAAGCGCACCCGTCACATAGGTCAGCCCGATCGGAAGACCCTCGATATGTTCGACGGCAGCGTTGACGAGACCCATTGCCAGCACCACTGCGTTGAAACGCCAGATCGACAATTCCGGTGCTGCCAGTTCGGAGGCGGCCGTCAGTATGAGGCCGACCGTGACCAGAACGGCAAAAATGCGCCTTTCAAACAGATGGGCGACGATGATGCCGAGTGCATTGCCAATCACGAATGTGAAGATCGCACCGACGAGCACAAGTGCATGGCTGTAATCTCCCTGTTCGAAAGAGATCGCGGCCCGCGTCGTGTTGCCTGTCATGAACGATACGAAATCGCCTGAAAGCTGCAATCCGATTGCGTCGGTCAATCCGGCGAGAAAAGAGATCGTTGCCACAAGTGTAATGCCCAGACTTGTTCGTCTGGTGCGTATGATCCGTCGCCGCCGCTGTATGGTCATGGTCCCTGTCCTTTGGTGCAGGTCCTATCAGGCGATGATGAACGACGGATGCATCCGGGTCTTGAGGAGTGTCAAGAAGGCGCGATCTTAAGCGTAGGAGAGCTCGCGATAAGGACGCCAGGGAGGGGCTTATTGGCCGGCTGGTGGCGTGTTGCTGGCGACGCGCCGGGTTGCCGCTTCGTAAAAGCTGGTCAACAGTTCCAGCATTTCCGTCGTCGATTGCAGGTTGTTGTCGGAGCGGTCGATCTTCTGGATCATCGAGATGAGAAGCTTCTCGCGCGCCGCGCTATAATCCCGCGTCAACTGGTCGCCAACGGATGTAGGAATATAAAGCGTATCCTTGCGTGATCGGCCTTTGACGCGTTCGATCATGCGTAAGCCCTGCAGCTTCTTGATCGCATATTGCACATTGGCGGTGTCATCGCGGCCAAGCAGCCGGCAGATTTCACTCAATCCCTTCGGCTTCTGGCGATAGCGGATCGTGTGCAGGACCGCTGTTTCCAGCCCGCTTATAGCGGTTCCGGCCAGATCGCTGCTGCATTCGGACTGCCAGCGCAGAAAAGCTGCGGAGATACGCCACAAGGACCATTCGAATGCCGTCAATGCATCGTCGGACTTGTTCAGGTCCGCGAGATGCTCTTGGGCCGCTCCTTCGGCGCCGGATATGTCGTTCATAGGGTTTCTCCACGCGTCTTGCGCGGTATATTGCATTAAGTTTTTCGAAAATACAGTAGTTTTCCTGTTTAAATACTGTGCTTTATTCGGTCATAAATGTGGAAATCACCCCGCGTAGAGCATGTCTGTGGCAAAAAGGGTGACAATACATCGGTGTTGAAGGTGCCGATGAGGAAAGTCGTCACGGAAACTTGCGGCTGACATGCGTTGATCCACGCAGTCCGAAACGCCAGGGCAGGTCCATAGCTTTCGATATGCCTATACGGGTATCGGTATCGACGATCGGTGGTGTTGCCGGTGGTGTTAGATTGAACGGTGGCTGCGACAAGAACATGCCGTCATGCTCTATGCCGATTGCCAAAGCCTGACAAAGCCGGCCGGGGCCGGAGCAGAGAAGCAGCGGATCCGCCTTGCCGCGTCGGACTTCCATTTCCTCCAGGCCGTAGGTCGGCTGCAACGCTCGGATCAACACGGCACTACCGGGCTTGCAGACAAAATTCAGGCACCAATGGATGCCATAGGAGCGGTAGACATAGGCATGCGCCGGCGGGCCGAACATGGTGCGGGTACGCGGTGTCATCCCGCGAAAACTGTGCGAGGCTGGATCGTCCGGCTCATAAGCTTCCGTCTCGACGATCAGCCCGCCCGCACCGGCAAAAAACAGTTCTGCGCCGATCAGAGCGCGCGCCACTTCGATTGAAGATCGGTCGAAAAATGTCTGCAGGTCAGCCATGTCCAGCCGTTTTCAAGAGGCTGTAATTGCCTTGTCACCGGCATCGAAGCGATGCATGCGGTTTTTGTCCGGTGTGGCGAATACGATGTCGTCCGCCGCATACCGATGTTCGCCGAACAGGCGTACGGTCAGAAGGCCGGTCTCTTCGCTTTCGAGATAAAGAATCGTGTCGGCACCCAGATGTTCGGCATGCACGACCTTGGCTTTCCAGTCGCCGCTTTCGCGAGACAGCGTGATATGTTCAGGACGTATGCCGATCGTTTTGGCCTGTGTATCGCCCAACTTGTCGGCCTCGATGAAATTCATCTGAGGCGAGCCGATAAAGCCTGCGACGAAGGTATTGGCCGGTTTGTTATAAAGCTCCATCGTCGAGCCGACCTGCTCGATTGCGCCGGCGTTGAGCACGACGATCTTGTCGGCCAGCGTCATCGCCTCCACCTGGTCGTGCGTCACATAGATCATCGTCGCTTTCAACTGCCGGTGCAGGCGGGCGATTTCCAGCCGCGTCTGCACGCGCAGCGCCGCATCGAGATTGGATAGCGGCTCGTCGAACAGAAACAGTTTTGGCTCGCGCACAATGGCGCGGCCGATGGCGACACGCTGGCGCTGACCGCCGGAAAGTTCGGCCGGACGCCGCGCTAGATAAGGGCCGAGTGATAACATGCGCGAGGCTTCATTGACCCGCGTCTCTATCTCGTCTTTTGGCGTGCCAGCCTGTTTCAGGCCAAGCCCCATATTGTCCTTCACCGTCAGGTGCGGGTAAAGCGCGTAGGATTGGAACACCATGGCGATGCCGCGCTTGGCCGGAGGTACCGTGGCAACCTCGTCGCCATCGATCTGCACGCTGCCGCTGGTCGCATCCTCAAGGCCCGCGATCACCCGCAAAAGCGTGGATTTTCCGCAGCCGGATGGACCGACAAAGATCACGAACTCCCCGTCCTCGACGACAAGATCGATGCCTTTTAGCACTTCGTGGTTGCCAAAGGCCTTTCGGATGGATGTCAGTTTCAGAGAACCCAAGAGCTTATTCCTTCACGTGGTCTCAAAGGCGAACCGGTTGACCGGTCCGCACGCTTTCGTCGGCCGCCAGCGCGATACGCAGTGATTGCACCGCGTCACCCATATGCCGCGCCAGATCGATGTCGTCGCGGATCGCCTTCAACAAATAGGCTTGTTCCAGATCGCAAAGCTCCTGATGGCCGGGCTCTCCGTCCATCAGGAGGTCTTCGTCTGGCGTCATGAAACGGCCATCTGGCCCGGTTTCGGCACGGTGCACGCGGATGACGGATGTTTTGGTGTGTGTGTCGATATCGGCCGACTTGGCGTTCTCATCGACGCGGATCGATACCGACCCCTTGGGCGACATCACGTCCTTCACGAAAAACGCCGTCTCCGACATCATCGGCCCCCAGCCGGCCTCGTACCAGCCGACCGAACCATCCGCGAACAGCACCTGTAGATGACCGTAATTATACATGTCGGTGGCAATCTCGTCGGACATGCGCAGGCCCATGCCACGCACTTCGACGGCGCGCGCATCGGTGATCTGACACATCACGTCGAGATAATGCACACCACAATCGACGATCGGTGCCGTCGTCTGCATCAGCGCCTTGTGCACATCCCAATGCGCGCCGGAAGACTGCTGGTTGAGGTTCATGCGGAAAACATAAGGCGGGCCTAGCTTTCGCGCTTCCGCGATCAGCCTGATCCATGAAGGGTGGTGGCGCAGGATATAACCGATCACCAGTTTTTTGCCCGCTGCCTTGGCGGCAGCCACCACGCGTTCGGCATCGGCAACCGTCGTTGCCAGCGGCTTTTCCAGAAAGACGTGGCAACCGGCCTCGAATGCCTGGATGGCATAGGCGGCATGGCTGTCGGAATAGGTGTTGATCGAGCAGACATCCGGTTTCAGTTCGGTAAGTGCCGTCTCGAAATTGTCGAAGAATGGATAGTCGCCGAGTTCTACCGGCAAATCAGGCTTGCTTCGGTTCACTAGGCCGACAATCTGAAAGCCCGGATTGTTGTGATAAGCGAGCGCGTGACTGCGGCCCATATTGCCGAGGCCGGCTACCAGCACGCGAAGTGGAGTATTGGAACTCATTTGACGGCTCCCGATGTGATGCCGCGGATCAGCTGGCGTGAGAAGATGACGTAGAGAACCAGAACCGGCAGGATGGCGAGCGAGAGTGCCGAAAGAACCGCATTCCAGTTGGTGACGAATTGGCCGATAAACATCTGCGCACCCAAGGTTACGGTCTTGGTTGCTTCGCCGGGCGCAAGGATCAGCGGGAACCACAGGTCGTTCCAGATCGGGATCATGGTGAAGACGGCGACCGTTGCCATGGCGGGGCGCACTAGCGGTAGGACCAGTCGGAAGAAGATTGAATATTCCGACAAACCGTCTATGCGACCGGCATTCTTCAGGTCGTCGGAAACATTGCGCATGAATTCCGAGAGGATGAAGATGGCGAGCGGCAGCCCCTGCGCCGTATAGACCAGAACCAGCGCCGTCAGCGTGTTGACGAGACCGGCGGCCACCATGCCCTGCAGGATGGCGACGGTGCCAAGCCGGATCGGGATCATGATGCCGAGTGCCAGATAAAGCCCCATCAGCAGATTGCCGCGAAACCGGTATTCGGACAGGGCGAAAGCAGCCATGGCGCCGAACAGCAGAACGAGAGCGATGGAAAGAACGGTAACGATCAGGCTGTTTTGAAAATAGCCAAAGAAGTCACCCTGGGCGAGCACGGTCTCATAGCCAATGAGGCTAAAGGTCGAAGGCGTCGGGATCGCCATCGGATCGCGAAAGATCGCGTTGCGGCTCTTGAACGAATTCACCAGCGTCAAAAACACCGGGAACAGCGCGATCAACGTATAGCTGATCAGAGCGAGGTGGATCAGTCCGCTGCGGACAAAAGAGGTGCGGGCCTTGGCCATATCTCAGCCTCCTCAGAACTGGTAGCGGCGGATACGCCGCTGAATGACGAAGAGATAAAGCGAAACGCCGGCAAGAATGATCAGGAACATCACGGTGGCGATGGTCGCGCCCATGGATCGGTCGCCCATCTGGTTCTGGAAGCCGAAGAAGGTGCGGTAGAGCAGGGTGCCGAGAATGTCGGTCGAGCCGTCGGGACCGGCCAGCGCCCCCTGCACGGTGTAAATCAGGTCGAAAGCGTTGAAATTGCCGACAAAGGTGAGGATCGAGATGATGCCGATCGATGGCAGGATCAGCGGCAACTTGATCTTCCAGAATTGGCTCCAGCCGGTAATGCCGTCGCATTCGGCGGCTTCCAGCACCTCTTCGGGAATGTTGAGGAGAGCCGCATAAATCAGCATCATCGGAATACCGACATATTGCCAGACCGAGATCAGCGACACGGTGATCAGCGCGCTGTCCGGCCGGCCGAGCCACGGGGCAAATGCCCATTTCAGCCCGACCATATCCATCATGCTGGGCGCAATACCCCAGATCGGCGAGAGGATGAGTTTCCAGATGAAGCCGACAATGACGAAGGACAGAAGCGTCGGCACAAAGATGGCGGTACGATAGAAGGTGGCGAACCTGAGCTTCGGGATCGACAGCATGGCGGCGAGCGCTATGCCCACCGGGTTCTGCACCAGCATGTGGATGACGAAAAAGACCAGATTGTTGCCGAGCGCGTTCCAGAAACTGGCGGAAAGGCGCGGATCGGAAAACAGCGTCACGAAATTGGAAAGGCCGACAAACGCGGTCTGCCCATCGACGAGATTGTAAAGTGACAGCCGTAAAGTCTCGATCAGCGGCAGGATCATGATCGCGGTGTAAACAAGCACGGCAGGCGCCAGAAACACGGCGATATGCCAACGGGTGGGGCGCTTGATCGGCACGATCGCAGGATTGGCAGTGTCGATATCGCTCATGATGTGAACTCTGCGTTTGCATGTGAGGCGTCATCCTCGGCCTTGTGCCGAGGGTGAGACCATGTTCATGATCTCAGGCAGTTGCAGATCCTCGGGACATCCTCGGGTTTAACCCGAGGACGAGGATCTGCAACTGAGAGGTTGGTGAGCCTTTATTCAGCTCACTTCGCCGGCTTGTACCAGCTGTCCAGGCCCTTCTGGGTCTCTTCTGCTGCCTGTTCCGGTGTCTGCGTGCCATTGATGACGTTGGCCGATACACGCCACATTTCCAGATCGAGGTTCGGCTTGCCACGGCCGACGATCGCCGCACTCGGGCGGATGGTCGGCTTGCAATTCTGGCGCCAGGAAACGAACTCCTGCGCCAGCGGATCCTCCATCTTCACTGCCGTCGAATTGAGGCTGAAGAAGCCCGGCAGCGAATTGGCGTAAAGCGTGGCGAATTCCGGCGAGGCGACCCAGGCGAGGAATTTTTTCGCCGCTTCCGGGTTCTTGCCCTTGGCGTTGAGGCCGATGCCGATGTCGTTATGGTCGGAAATGTAGCAGGTATCACCGGCCTTTTTCACTGGGGGCGGGAAAGCACCCATTTCGAAATCGGCCTGCGCCTTGAACGGCGCGATTTCCCAGGAGCCGGCCGGATAGATGGCGGCGCGGCCGAGCGTGAAGAGGTTCTGACTGTCCGGATAGGTCTGGGCTTCGAAACCGTCACCGAGATAAGGCTTCCACTTGGCAAGCGTCTTGTAGGGCTCGACCCAGTCGGCATCGGTGAGTTTCTGCGTGCCGGCGATCAGCGCCTTGCGGCCTTCCTCGCCCTTCCAGTCATTCGGACCGATATTGTAATAGCCCATGGTCGCGGCTTCCCACTGATCCTTGGTGCCCATCGCCATCGGGATATAGTTGCCGTCCGTCTTGATCTTTTCCAAGAGCGCGAAGAACTCGTTCTCGGTCTTCGGCACCTCGACCTTCAGTTCCTCGAACGCCTTCTTGTTGTAGATGAAGCCGTGAATGACCGATGCCATCGGCACGCAGAACGTGGTCTTGCCGTCGTCCGTGGTCCATGCGGATTTTGCCGTGTCGGAGAAATTGCCGATACCGTCAAGATCGTTCAGGGCCGCCAGCTGGCCCTTTTCGAACATGGCGAGCGACAGGTCGAACGGGCGGCAGGTGATAAGGTCGCCCGCCGTGCCGGCTTCCAGCTTGGCATTGACGGCGGAATTGTATTCGGTCGGCGCCATCGGTGCAAAAGTCACCTTGATGCCGGGGTTCTTGGCCTCGAAGGCGGGGATCAGCTTTTCCTGCCAGATCGACAGGTCGTCGTTGCGCCAGCTTTCGATGGTCAGCGCGGTATCGGCAGCCTGTACGGTGCCGGCCAGTGCCGCAGGCACCAGCACGGTCGTGGCAAGCATCAAACCTTTCAGCATGCGGGTCATGACGTTCTCCCGGTTATTGCGCCCGCAGGCGCGTTTTCAGTTCCCAGTTATTATCTTTCGAACTCGGCAAGGGCTTGCCGCAGAACCTGTTTGGAACGAGCGAGTGCGGCCTGCGCCGCTTCCGCATCTTTTGCGCCGGCAGCAAGAAGCACGGCAATTTTCACCGAGCCATCGGCGCTTTTCATCCGTTCATCGGCGGCATTCATGTCGATGCCGGCAATTTCGGAAACGATGCGGGTGGCGCGCTGGCGCAGCTTTTCATTGTCGGCACGCACATCGACCATATGTCCATCATGCACGTGGCCGAGCTTGATGGCGGTGAGTGTCGACAGCATGTTGAATGCAATCTTTTGCGCTGTACCAGCTCCCATGCGGGTCGAACCTGCCACCACTTCCGGCGGGGTTGCCAGAAGGACTGACACATCGGCGACGGCAAACAGAGGCGCTCCGGCATTGTTTGCCATGCCAATCACCTTTGCCTGGCGCGATCTGGCGATCTTTGCAATGGTGAGCGAGTAGGGCGTAGAGCCGCTGGCGGAAACGCAGATCACGCAGTCACCCGCGGTAATCACCGCTGCGTCTTTTTCGGCCAGGACGGTATCGTCTTCCGGCCCGCCGGCGAGATCGGTCAGGCTCGCCATGCCGCCGGCCATCAGCACAACGATCCGGTCCTGCGCGATGCCATAAGTGCCGGGCAGTTCGAGCGCGTCCGCCATGGCCATGAGGCCGGAACTGCCGGCACCGACATAGATCAGTCGTCCGCCTTGGCGAAGTGCGTTGGCAGTCAGTTCTGCCGCCGCAGCAATCGATGGAACGGCATCTGTTACCACATGCGCCGCCGCCTGTTGGCCCTCCGCAAGCAGCCGCAATGCAGCCGCCGGCTCAAGCTGATCCAGCCCGATAGCGCTTTCATGTCGTCTTTCGGTGGCATTTTTGCTCATCCGATTTCTCCCTCGGCGGAAATGATGCCAAAAAAATACCAATTGTCCAGATGCAAATTAACAAGCGCCTAAGTTGAATCGTTCTCAGGATGACGATTTGTAAAAATATGATGTGAATTCATGGAATTAGGTGTGAATCAAAATGCGCATTGCAAATTGGCCTTGGTTATTGGTACTTTTTTGGTATTGTTTTGGTCGGAGGTGCTTATGCCGGACTATATTCTCGGGATCGATGGCGGGGGAACCAGCTGCCGCGCGGCGGTGGCGGTGGCGGATGTCGATGGCCGGATTCTGGGTCGCGGCAAAAGCGGCGCCTCGAACATTCTGTCCGACCCCGACAATGCATTGCGCCATATCGATGAGGCCGCGCGTCTGGCTTTTCGCGATGCCGGCCTCTCCGAAAGTCTGGTTTCGTCTTCGTCCGCTATTCTTGGTCTGGCTGGAAACAATGTCGGCGATGCCGTCAACTACGTGCTGGCCCGGCTACCGTTCCAACGCGCAAAAATCGTCAATGACGGGCTGATTGCGCTCGAAGGTGCGGTGGGAAGCGAGGATGGTGCCATCGCCATTCTGGGCACTGGCACGATCTGCCTCGCGCGGCGTGGCGGCGAATTGACATCCATCGGTGGCTGGGGGTTTCAGGTCAGCGATCTCGGCAGCGGCGCTCGCCTCGGGCATGCCGCCCTGCAGGAATGCCTGCTCGCCCATGATAACGTCCGGCCGATGACACCGCTTTCTGCCGAACTGCTGGCTGAATTCGGCAATGATCCCGAGCAGGTGGTTGGCTTTGCCCGCAAGGCCAGTCCCGGAGATTTCGGTCGATATGCGCCACGCGTGTTTTTTGCCGCCGAACGCGGTGATGAAACGGCATTGCGTATTCTTCACGCCGCCGCCGGCGAAGTCGATGCCGCGCTTGATGCCGTGGCCCTCGTCATGAGGGGAGAGGGGCGGCTGTGCCTCCTCGGTGGTCTGGCTGCTCTTTACCCGCCTTATCTGGCAGAGCGTCATCGCAACCGCGTGTCCGAATCGCTGGCCGATGCTTTGACCGGAGCGGTTTCGCTTGCTGTCGCCGAACTGGTTGCAGAAGGAAGCAATCGATGAGCGAAGCGCTTTCCGTCCTCCTGCCGCTCGACGGTTTTCAGACGGCAAGCGCCGGTCCGCTTTATCTCAAATTGCGTCAGACATTGGAGGATGCCATCCGTTCCGGCCGGCTTGCCCATGGCGCAGCCCTTCCGGCCGAACGCGATCTTGCCGATTACGTCAGCGTCAGTCGCGTTACGGTGCGCAAGGCAGTGGATGATCTGGTGAAGGACGGTTTGCTGATGCGCCGTCACGGCTCCGGCACGTTCGTGGTCAAGCCGCCCTCACGTGTCGAGCAACCTCTTTCACACCTCACCTCATTTACCGAGGATATGGCGCGGCGCGGCCTTGCCACACGGTCGGAATGGCTGGAACGCGGGCTTTATCATCCATCTCCGGAAGAAAGTGTCATGCTGGGACTGGCGCCGGGCACGCGGGTCGCTCGCATCGGACGCCTGCGCATTGCCAACGATATGCCGCTGGCCATAGAGCGCGCCAGTGTTTCAGCCGAATTCCTGCCAGACCCGGCAAAAGTCACGACATCGCTCTACGGCGAACTGGAAAAAAACGGTGCCCGACCTGTGCGCGCCATCCAGCGCATTTCCGCCTGCAACGTCAAGAACCCGGATGCCGGGCTGTTGCAGATGCCTGTCGGTGCCGCGGGTCTATCCATCGAACGTATTTCCTATCTCGGTTCTGGCCGGGTGGTGGAGTTCACACGCTCCCTTTATCGGGGCGATGCCTATGACTTTGTCGCCGAGTTGACGCTCGGTGGCCGCTGATACCGGAGGATTTCATGACGACCCAGACCCATATGCGCCGCGAGATAAACGAGATCCCGCAAGCCGTTGCGCGGCTTCTGGAGCGATCTGCCAGTGATTTCAGATCCGCGGGCCTTGCCCTGCGTGAAAAGGATCCGGCTTTTCTCGTGACCATCGCCCGTGGTTCGTCGGATCATGCCGCCACTTTCATCAAATACGCGATCGAGCTTACCGCTGGTCGGCCGGTTGCTTCGCTCGGGCCGTCGCTTGCCTCCATCTATGGCGCCAAGCTGAAACTGGCCGGTGGCGCTGCCATCGCCATTTCGCAATCCGGCAAAAGCCCGGACATCGTCGCCATGGCGCAATCGGCCACCGATGCGGGTGCCGTTACCGTGGCGCTGACCAACACCTTACCGTCGCCAATTGCATCGGCCTGCACGCATGCATTGGATATCGAGGCCGGGCCGGAACTCGCGGTCGCCGCGACTAAATCTTTCGTCAATTCCATTGTTGCCGGTGTGTCGCTGCTTGCCGAATGGACCGATGACGCTGATCTGCGCATCGCCTTACAGAACCTGCCGGACGTTTTTAGCAAAGCCATCACTCTGCAATGGGATGATCTTGCCGCCGAACTCGGCAATGCCGAATCGCTTTATATGCTTGGTCGCGGTCCGGCTTTGGCGATCGCCAGCGAAGCAGCGCTGAAATTCAAGGAAACCTCCAACATGCATGCGGAAGCCTATTCTGCTGCGGAAGTTCTGCATGGGCCGGTAGCGTTGGTGGAAGACAGATTTCCGCTGCTTGCTTTTGCCGCTCGTGATGCCGCCGAAACATCGGTCGTCGAGATCGTCGATAGCCTTGCCGGAAAACGCGCTTTGGCTTTCGCAACGTCGGACAATGTCAAATCTGCCCGCAAGCTGCCTTTCGTCGCCACCGGTCATTCGCTTACCGATGCACTGGCGCTGATTGTGCCTTTTTATGGTTTTGTCGAATCCTGGTCGCGCAGCCGCGGTTTCAATCCGGATGCGCCGGTGGCCCTGAAAAAGGTAACGGAAACACGATGACCAAAAAGGCATATCTGGGCGCCCGCATTTTCGATGGCGGAACATGGCACGATGATTCGGCCCTCATCGTCAGCGGCGGCAAGGTGAAGGAAATCACCGCCGCCTCCGCCTTGGCTGCGGATATGGAAAGGGTGACGCTGGACGGTGGCATTCTTCTGCCCGGCTTTATCGATTTGCAGGTCAATGGCGGCGGCGGCGTCATGCTCAATGACGAACCGAATATCGAGGGCCTGTCGCGCATCTGTGCGGCCCATGCCCGCTTCGGCACGACGGCGCTTTTGCCAACCTTGATCACCGATACGCCGGAAACAACCCGCGCCGCTATGGAGGCTGGCAAACAGGCGAAGCGCGCAAATGTTCCCGGTTTCCTCGGCCTGCATCTCGAAGGCCCGCATCTTTCCGTTGCTCGCAAGGGTGCGCATGATCCGTCGCTGATCCGCCAGATGGCGGACGGCGATCTCGACCTGCTTCTGTCATCGGCAACGGACCTCGATGTTCTCCTGGCCACGATCGCACCGGAGAATGTCACCGAAGCGCAGGTCGAAAAACTGACGCAGGCGGGCATTGTCGTCAGTCTTGGCCACACCGAATCGAGTTTCGAGACAGCGGCGCGTTATGAAAAGGCCGGCGCGCGCATGGTGACGCATCTCTTTAACGCCATGAGCCCGCTTGGCCACCGCGAACCCGGCCTTGTTGGTGCAGCGCTGGAAAGCACAACGCTCCATTGCGGCATGATCGCAGACGGCATTCACGTCGTTGCTCCCTCCATGGCCATCGCTTTACGCGCCAAACAGGGGCGGGGGCGTATTTTTATCGTCACCGACGCCATGTCGCCCATCGGAACCGATGTAACCAGCTTCACGCTGAATGGCCGCGAGATCTTGCGTAAGGACGGTCGCTTGACGCTCGCCGACGGGACGCTCGCCGGGGCCGATATCGACATGCTGTCATCGGTGCGATTCGTGCATGAAAAGCTTGGTCTGCCGTTGGAGGAGGCTGTTCGCATGGCGAGCGTCTATCCGGCAGAAGCTGTGGGGATTTCGCACAAGGGATCGTTGCGTCCGGAAGCAGATGCGGATTTTGTGGTACTGAACGACGATCTGTCGATGAAAGCCACGTTTATCGGCGGCATCTGCGTGCATCGCCAATAGACGCTCTTCTGTCCCGGCAGAGCCGGTGTTATTGGCTGACTTATGTCTGCCACCAAGCCAAACATAGAAAGCCGAACCTGCGGCACTTGCACGCTTTGCTGTCGGCTGCCGGATATCGACTATTTCGACAAACCGGCAAACGCCTGGTGCAATCACTGCATCGAAGGGCAGGGCTGTTCGATCTATGCGGAGCGCCCGTCGCTCTGTCGCGACTTTCTCTGTCTCTGGCGCACGGATGATTCGCTGCCACCGGAATGGGACCCGGCAATCTCGAAAATGATGATCTATGAGCAGGGATCGCAGATCACTGTTCTTGTCGATCCGGATTACCCGGAAATATGGCGGGGCGAACCCTACCGCAGCCAGCTCGAATCATGGGCGGCAAAGGCCGAGCCATCGGGCGGTTACGTGATCGTGTTTTGCGGGGAAGAGGTGTTCAAGATCTGGCACACAACGGCGTTAGATGATCTTGTGTAAGGTGGAAAATGTCTGGGAAGATTTGGTGGAGCTAAGCGGGATCGAACCGCTGACCTCTTGCATGCCATGCAAGCGCTCTCCCAGCTGAGCTATAGCCCCATCAGGGTGGTCCGGTATTTTCCGGTCCTGGGAAACTCCGTGGCGGCGTTCGCTTCGGGAGTGGCGGCTAAGTACTTCCTGTTTCCGAGAAGTGCAAGCCGAAAAATGCGACCCGGTGAAAAAATCTTGTCCGGGCCGCATTTTAAAGAAGATCAGCCTTCTTCGTCGTCGCCGCCGACGCCGATAATGTCCGACATGTCGTCGTCATCGTCTTCTTCGGTTTCGAGGAAGGTGTCGTCGTCGTCGCCGTCGAGTTCTACGTCGTCATCGCCCAGATCATCCGGGATGTCATCGTTGTTGCTGCCGTCGTCGTTGTCGTCATGCGAAACCATTTCGGCTTCGTTGTTTTCGGTATCGACTTCCTGGACGTCCTCTTCCTCGGCCTGTTCCATGATGGCGGCCGCCGAATTTTCTTCGAAGAAAGAAAGTGGCCAGGATTTGCCGCTGTAAGGCGACACGACCGGGTCACGATTGAGGTCGTAGAATTTCTTGCCGGTATCCGGGTCTACGCGTTTGGTACCAAGTTCCGCTTTTGCCACTGTCGAAAGCCTCGTGAGAATGGGCCGAATGGTATCGGCAATGCCGCATTGTTGCGGTCGTCATATTCAGGTGAAAATGCTAGCCGGTCCCCTTAGTCGT
>Ga0075364_10000429_pt1 | contig 21031 bp, 16 predicted proteins | sample EndMetdeltDD1764_FD_71517 | JGI IMG/M metagenome (GOLD analysis project Ga0075364, IMG submission 71517) | Populus endosphere microbial communities from Tennessee, USA - Endosphere MetaG P. deltoides DD176-4 | ecosystem: Host-associated > Plants > Roots > Endosphere | place: USA: Tennessee...
TGCATCACCACACTGGCCAACTTCTTCTATCGCACGATCTACCACAAGGAGGCCGCGCTGACATGACCAAGACACCGGCGGCAACCGGAACGCCCGGCGTTACACGCGAGTTCGTCGGGATGGATTCGCCGACGGCACGACGGGCCGGGGCCGGCGGGCATCCGTGCCAGGGGCTCTACCACCGGGGCGTAGGGCGCAAGCCGAAGGTCGCGATGATCGCCACGCACTATCAGATCGATTTCGCGGAGCACTACCTCGCCGACTACATGGCCACTCGCGGCATCGGCTTCCTGGGCTGGAACACCAGGTATCGCGGATACGAGAGCAGTTTCCTGCTCGATCACGCGCTGGTCGACATCGGCGTCGGAGTGCGCTGGCTGCGCGAGACGCAGGGCGTGGAAACCATTGTGCTGTTGGGTAATTCCGGTGGCGGTTCGCTGATGGCCGCCTACCAGGCACAGGCCGTCGATCCTCATGTGACGCCGCTCGAGGGCATGCGGCCTGCGGCAGGTCTTGCCGACCTGTTGCCCGCCGACGGCTACATCGCCAGCGCCGCACACCCTGGCCGCCCCGACGTCCTCACCGCGTGGATGGATGCGTCCGTCGTCGACGAAAACGATGCCATCGCAGCCGATTCCGAGCTCGACCTGTTCGACGAGCGCAACGGGCCGCCGTACTCCGCCGAGTTCATCGAGCGCTATCGCGCGGCACAGATCGCTCGCAACAACGCGATCACCGACTGGGCCGAGACCGAACTCAAGCGCGTCCACGCCGCCGGTTTCTCCGATCGTCCGTTCACAGTGCTTCGCACATGGGCGGACCCTCGGATGGTCGATCCGGCGATCGAACCGACCAAGCGCCCGGCCAACATGTGCTACGCCGGGCTGCCCGCCAAGGCCAACCGGTCAGCACACGGCATCGCCGCCGCCTGCACGCTGCGCAACTGGCTGGGAATGTGGAGCCTTCGGCATGCCCAGACCCGAGCCGAACCGCACCTTGCGCGCATCGAATGCCCGGCCCTTGTGATCAACGCCGAACAGGACACGGGCGTGTACCCCAGCGACGCCCAGCGCATCTACGACGCGCTGGCCGGCACCGACAAGACCCTGTGCTCGGTCGACACCGACCACTACTTCACCACCCCGGGCGCCCGCAGTGAGAAGGCCGATACCATCGCCAAATGGATCGCGAAACGGTGGCGCTGAGAGTCCTCGCGCACTTCGTTCCGGGTGAGAAGGTCACCGAATTCCTTGCACCAGAAAAGGATTGGCTCGATATCCGCTACTGCGCCGAGGATGACAACGACACCTTCTACCGCGAGCTGCCCGAGGCCGAGGTCATCTGGCACGTGCTGCGACCCATCTCGGGGCACGACCTCGAGCAGGGCAGGCGGCTGAAACTCGTGCACAAGATGGGCGCCGGGGTGAACACCGTCGATGTCGAGACCGCGACGCGGTTGGGCATCGCGGTGGCGAACATGCCCGGCGCGAACGCGGCCTCGGTCGCCGAGGGCGCCGTGCTGCTGATGCTGGCCGCGCTTCGGCGGCTGCCAGCGCTGGACAGAGCGACGCGCGACGGTAAGGGCTGGCCGTCCGACCCGAGCCTCGGCGAGACGGTGCGCGATGTCGGTGGCTGCACGGTCGGGCTCGTCGGCTACGGCAATATCGCGAAGACCGTCGAGACGATGGTGACCGCGATGGGTGCCCGGGTGTTGCATACGAGCACTCGCGACGACGGCCATCCCGGCTGGCGGCCGCTGCCGGACCTGCTCGCCGCCAGCGACATCGTCTCACTGCACCTGCCGCTGACCGACGCGACCGCGGGCATGCTCGACCGCGCAGCCCTGGCCCGGATGAAGCCCGAGGCGGTGCTCGTCAACACCTCGCGCGGCGCCGTGGTCGACGAGGACGCGCTTGTCGATGCGCTACGCACCGGCGGGCTCGCCGCCGCGGGACTTGATGTGTTCGCCGTCGAACCGATAGCGGCCGACAACCCGCTGCTCAGCCTGGACAATGTCGTGCTGACGCCGCACGTCACCTGGTACACCGTCGACACCATGCGGCGCTACCTGGAACACGCCGTCGACAACTGCCGCCGGATCAGGGACGGGCAGGGACTGGCCAACATAATCAACGGCGTCAACTAGTAGTCTCGTTCCCAACCGACCGGTTAATAGGGAAGGCAACGCAGCTATGCCCATCGCGATCACTCCTGAGCACAACGACCTGGCCGATTCGGTGCGGTCCCTGGTGGCGCGGGTGGCGCCTTCAGACGTCCTGCACGAAGCCCTCGAAACCCCGATCCCGAACCCGCCGCCGTACTGGAAGGCCGCCGCCGATCAGGGTCTGCAGGGCGTGCACCTGGCGGAGTCCGTTGGTGGACAAGGTTTCGGCATCCTCGAACTGGCCATCGTGCTGGCCGAGTTCGGCTACGGCGCGGTGCCGGGCCCGTTCGTCCCTTCGGCGATCGCAAGCGCGCTGATCTCGGCGCACGACCCCGACGCCAAACTGCTCAACGACCTGGCTTCCGGCGCGGTGATCGCTGCTTATGCGATCGACTCCGGGCTGACCGCCACCCGGCACGGTGACGGCCTCGTCATCCGCGGCGAAGTGCGGGCGGTGCCCGCGGCGGCTCAAGCGTCCGTGCTGGTGCTGCCCGTGGCCATCGACAGCGGCGAAGAGTGGGTGGTGCTCGACGCCGACCAGTTGGAGATCGAGCCCGTCAAGAGCATCGACCCGCTGCGGCCGCTGGCCCATGTACGCGCCAACGCCGTTGAAGTCGGCGACGACCGTCTGCTCAGCACGCTGAGCCGGACGCTGGCGCGGGCGCTGATGTCGACGCTGCTGTCCGCGGAGGCCATCGGCGTGGCACGCTGGGCCACCGACACCGCCACCGGGTACGCCAAGATCCGCGAGCAGTTCGGCAGGCCCATCGGCCAGTTCCAGGCCATCAAGCACAAGTGCGCCGAGATGATCGCGGACACCGAGCGAGCCACTGCTGCGGTATGGGACGCCGCCCGCGCGATCGACGAGTACCGCGAAACCGGTTCGGAGGAAACCGCTTTCGAGTTCGCCGCCGCGGTCGCCGCGACACTGGCACCCGCCGCAGCGCAGCACTGCACACAGGATTGCATCCAGGTGCACGGCGGCATCGGCTTCACCTGGGAGCACGACACCAACGTCTACTACCGCCGCGCCATCATGCTCGCCGCCTGCTTCGGCCGCGCAGGCGACTACCCGCAGCAGGTGGTCGACGTCTCGACCAGCACCGGATTGCGCAAGATCGACATCGATCTCGACCCGGAGACCGAGAAGCTACGCGACGAGATCCGCGCCGAAGTCGAGGCGCTCAAAGCGCTTCCGCGTGAGGACCGCACCGTCGCGATCGCCGAGGGCGGTTGGGTGATGCCCCACTTGCCGAAGCCATGGGGCCGCGCATCGAGTCCTGTCGAGCAGATCATCATCGCTCAGGAGTTCAACACCGGCCGGGTCCGTCGCCCGACGATGGGCATCGCGGCGTGGCTCATCCCTTCGGTTGTCGCGTTCGGCACTGAGGAGCAGAAGCAACGGTTCCTGCCGCCGACGTTTCGCGGCGAGATGATCTGGTGTCAGCTGTTTTCCGAGCCGGGCGCCGGTTCAGACCTGGCGAGCCTCACCACCAAGGCCACCAAGGTCGACGGTGGCTGGCGGATCACCGGCCAGAAGATCTGGACCACCGGCGCACAGCTCTCACAGTGGGGCATGCTGCTGGCCCGGACGGACCCGAGCGCTCCAAAGCACAACGGCATCACCTACTTCCTGCTCGATATGGCCAGCGACGGCGTCGAGGTGAAGCCGTTGCGGGAGCTGACCGGAAACGCGATGTTCAACACCGTGTTCATCGACGACGTGTTCGTTCCCGACGAACTGGTGCTCGGTGAGGTGAACCGCGGCTGGGAGGTCAGCCGCACCACGCTGACGGCCGAGCGCGTGTCGATCGGCAGCAGTGAGGCGCCGTTCCTGGCCAACCTCGCCGGTTTCGTGGAGTTCATCCGCGACGGGCATTTCGACCAGGTCGGGCAGAACCATGCAGGCCGGCTGATCGCCGAAGGCCACGCCGCCAAGTTGCTCAACATGCGCTCGACGTTGCTGACATTGGCCGGCGGTGACCCGATGCCTGCCGCCGCGATCTCCAAACTGCTGTCGATGCGCACCGGGCAGGGCTACGCGGAGTTCGCGGTGTCTTCGTTCGGCACCGACGGCGCGATCGGCGATCCCGAGCAGCTCACCGGCCAGTGGGCGCAGATGCTGCTGGCCAGCCGGGCGACCACGATCTATGGCGGCACGTCGGAGGTGCAGCTCAACATCATCGCCGAACGACTGCTGGGACTGCCCCGCGACGCGTGAGAATGTGCAAACACCTCTGCGCGTCGGCTCATTAGCCGACCGCCGACTCGTTAGCCACGACTTCGTTTTCGGGACAAAACGGTCGCTCTCAGCTACCTCCAAGATGCCGCACAGCGTCGCAAGGCCGACACGTTAGCCGAATGTTTTGCTACCCAGGCTGTCCACAGGCATGATCACTGGTTAGAAATTCGACAAGGCAAGCGATTACCCACCGTTGGTTGCTAGCTTCTGCTGGTCAGCTGTGGGGGGAGTAAATGTGAAGCTTCGGCGGGCCGCACTGACGGAAAATTGCTCGCCGTTGCCTGCCCGAAGCCTTTGGCTAGTGGCCGGCGTGTATTTCGGTGTGGTCGCAATCATCGGATTCTGGCTGTGGCAAAGATGGGGCGGCGCGTTTGCGACCCGAGTGGTCGATGACGTTGGTTCGCTGGTCGGCATTCTGTTCGCAGCAGGTTGCGCATGGTGGGCCGCCCAGTCGGCGGGTGGCCGCATCCGGCACGGCTGGCTGGCCATGACGGCCGGCCTGCTCGGTTGGGCTGTCGGCGAAGCCATTTGGGGCTACTACGAGGTGGTGCTCCGGTACGAACAGGCGCCGTACCCATCGGTGGCCGACGCGTTTTATTTGCTTTACCCGGTCGGCGCCGCGGTTGCGGTGGTGTTTCTGTCGACCGGCAACAGCAGTCGATCGCGTATCCGGCTGATCCTGGACGGCCTGATCGTCGCGGCTTCGCTTTTCCTCGTGGCGTGGGTCACCGTGATCGGGAACGTCTTCCATGCAGGGGGCGATTCTCGTCTCGCCCTGACCGTGTCTTTGGCCTATCCGATCGCCGACGTGATCATCATTACGATCGCTTGGGCCAGCACCGTCATCGCGTACCGCCCGAGCATGGGTCTGCTCGTGGCGGGCCTGATCATCATCGCCCTATCGGACAGCATCTTCACCGCGATGACTGCGGTGAATGACTATCTCACCGGCAGCACGGTCGACCTTGGCTGGCTCGCCGGATGCGGTGTTCTGGGCTTGGCCGCGTTGCGCAGCATCGGCGAACCGCTGCGCGAGCGGACATCGGCGGTCATTCCGCCGCGCGCGCGACAGTGGCTGGTGTATCTGCCTGTCCTGCTTGCCATTTGCGTCGGGATGATAAGGATTCTCCCGCTACTCCATTCGATTCCCTTCGCCGCCGCCGTGCTTGTGCTCACGCTGGCGGTGCTAGCGCGCCAACTCGTCGCACTGGCTGAAAACCAACAACTGCTGTCCGCTGTCGGCCGCCTGGCATTCACGGATCAGCTGACCGGCGTGGCCAATCGCGCGCTCTTCCTTGATCGGCTCGACCAGGCGGTGATGCGCCAGCGACGCGAACCGCTCACGCTGACCGTGCTGTGCCTCGACCTCGATGGCTTCAAGGCGGTCAACGACGACCTCGGTCACCCCGCGGGCGACGAGCTGCTGATCCGAGTCGCAGAACGCCTATCGGCGAGCGTGCGCAGCACCGACACCGTCGCCCGGCTCGGCGGCGACGAATTCGCGCTCCTGATCGAGGGTCCCGTCGAGGACACCGTCGTGGCCGCGGAGCGGATCCTCGACTCGTTCGCCGAACCGATCGTGGTCGACGGTGTCGCATTGGCGATGCGACCCAGCGTCGGCTTGACGCTGGCCACCCCTGGCATGTCGCAGACCACGGTCAACAGCCTTGTCAGGCAGGCCGACCTGGCCATGTATGCGGCCAAGCGCGACGGTGGTGGGTGCCTGCGCAGTTTCGTGCCGGATCTACCCAATCCGTATGAACTGCCCAGGCGATCCCCGGTCGTCGTCGAGCCGCAAGCTACGTCAGAGGAACCTACGACGACACCTGACAATGGCGGTGGGCCGGAAGAACTGCGTCCGGAGGCGGCACCGGAGCAGCCGCGGTGGCCCCCACCGGGTGTGCGGGTGGCGCTGGTTGCGCTTTTGACTGGTCTGGTGGTGCTCGCGCTCTCGACTGTGCTGCGCGAACGGCCGGGCCGCATTGTGCTGCTTGATGTTTGGCTGAATTCGACTCTGCTGCTTTCGGCAGCAGCGCTGGTCGCCGCACGCTCGTGGCGGGTCGCCGCCGAGCGCTGGGCTTGGCTCCTCATCGCCGCGGGGATGTCGGCCACCGGGCTGGCCACGATCGTGTACGCGGTGTGGGCGCGTACGGGTCAGATAGCGTCCGTCGCCGATCCCCTATTTCTCGCGTTCTATCCGCTCGTCTTCGCCGGGGTGCTGCTCCTGATTCGCCAGCGATTGCCCTACGTGCCTCCCGGGATCCGCATCGATGCGGTCGTGGTCGCGCTCACCGTCGCCGCCGTGGCAACCGCTCTGACATCGGGACGTAGCGAACCGGCGACCGGCTGGCCGGTCACCGTGCTCACCGGATTCGCTTACCCGGCGGGCGGGCTACTGCTCCTTGCGGTTACGGCCGGGTCGCTCGCAATCTTGGGGTGGCGCACCGAGAAACGCTGGGCGCTGCTCGTCGCCGGGCTCGTGTTGTACGCCGTCGCGCACAATATCTACCTCTTCCAGATGCTGGGTGGCTCGAATGTGGAAGGGACATGGGTGGTTGTGTGCTGGCCGGCCGCCTTCCTGCTGATCGCCGCTGCCGCATGGGCGTCGGGAACGCACCCGGGCCTGCGACCGAAGACCGCACGGGCACCGCTGCTAGTGCCGGTGGTGTGCACGATCGTCGCCCTCGGCGTGACACTTCTGGCTGACGACAAACGGTTGCCTCTGATGCTGGCGGCGTTGAGCCTGACCGCGGTCGCAGCCCGGTTCGCGGTGACATTCCGCGACGTCAGCGCGCTGGCCGAAAGCCACCACCAGACCATGACCGACGAGCTGACCGGGCTGTCGAACCGGCTTGCGGTCGCCACTGCTTTGACGGCGGCCACGTTCGATGAGCCCGGCAGCACCAGGTGGGATCGTCGCGGCGCAAAGCTTGGGCTTGTGCTGCTGGGGTTGGACCAGTTCCAGGAAATCTCCGCTTCGCTCGGCCGAAGCGTCAGCGATGAACTGCGGTATCGCGTGGCGACCCGGCTGTCGAGGTCGGTACGGCCTGCGGATCTGCTGGCCCGCGTGGGTGCCGACGAGTTCGCGGTGCTGCTGAACCAGGCCGATCTGACGACCACCCGGGCGCAAGCCGGTGCGCTCATGGACGCACTGCGCGCGCCGTTTGCGCTCGATCACATCACGGTGCAGATAGACGTCAGCATCGGCGTCGCGATGTGGCCGGACCATTGCACTCATCCTCAGGAGTTGTTGGGGTGCGCCGAAGCGGCGATGGCGCACGCCAGGACGATGACCAGCCATATCGCGGTGTACGACGCGGCAGCGGATCTACACACCAACCATGACGGTCAGTTCATAGCGGATCTTCGAAGCATGCTCGCTCCTGATGGGCGAGGGGCGGCACCAGCCGACTCACGGCCAGGCGAAGAGGTACCCGACGCGGGCATGCTGATGTGTTACTACCAGCCCAAGATCGAGGCCGACGACGACAGCGTGCACAGTGTCGAGGCACTTGTGCGCTGGCGTCATCCGGCTCGCGGGCTGCTGCTTCCCGATCAGTTCCTGCCCGCAGCGGAACACGCCGGGCTGATGCGCCCCGTCGCCGCCCTCGTGCTCGACATGGCGCTGGCTCAGATCCGGTCCTGGCGCGACCAAGGCATCACGCTGACCGTCGCGGTGAACCTTTCCACCACCAACCTGCTCGACCTCGGGTTGGTGGAAACCATCGCGCGGTTGTTGCGAACCCACGACCTGCCCGCGCATGCGCTAATTCTGGAAATCACCGAAAGCACTCTGACGACCGATTCGCAGCGTGCTCTCGGTACGGTGGCTGCCCTGCGGCGGCTCGGCACCCGTCTGTCGCTTGACGACTATGGCACCGGGTGGTCATCGCTGGCGCGACTGCAGGATTTGTCCGTCGACGAGCTAAAGCTGGACAGGGTTTTCGTGGCACGGTTGGCCCGCGATCCTCGGTCCATTGCGATCGTGCGCTCGACGGTGGCTCTCGCGCACAGCCTTGGAGCCGACCTCGTCGCCGAGGGTGTCGAAGACGAAGCCACCCTGCACGCGCTGCGCCGGTACGGCTGCAACATCACACAGGGCAATGTGCACAGCGCGCCGCTTCCACCGGAGGAGTTTCAGCGCTGGCTGACGGCCCGGACCCGCACGCCGGCAACGGTGCGATCCAACCGGGTGGACGCTTCCGACTAATTGACTAGCGGGGTGGCTAATTAGCCAAGATGGGCTGCAGCGATCCTAAGAATTTGTCTGCGGTATCGCCATTACCGGCAAGTAGTTCGGATATAGGTCATAATCATGGGGTGGAGCGGCGAAGATCCGGGCAAATCACACGAGTAGCGGGAGCCGCTCTCGACCAAATGCCCGCCCGATTGGTGCTCGAGCGAATACCCGTACCGTCGCTGGCGATTGCTCGCGACGGTCGCATACTGTTTGCCAACGAGGCGTTCGCCGACATGGTGGGCCACTCCGCCGACAGACTGATGTCGATGGAGTTCTCGGAGCTGTTTCGCTCGGTGCCAACCGATGAATCGCCGGTGTCGGTGTTTCGTAAGTACGCAGACCAGCTGGTCGAGCTGATGCACGCCGACGGTTCGATGGTCCGAGCCCGGATGAGCAAGTCGGCGCTGATGCGCGACGACGACCCCTTGGCACTGGCCACCTTTCACGACCTAACCGAACAATTGTGGGCACAAGGGCGGTGATTGCCCTCGCCTCACTACGTCGGCATGGACTGACCGCGCCGGCGCAGCGACTCTCGGGCTAGAAACTCCTGCAGGTACGGCAGCGATTGCTCGGAGGCGACGGCAGGCAAGAGGAACTCCCACGTTCGGGTAACGCGCTCCATGAGATCTTCCCCGCCGGATACGGCGTTCGATATCAGCTCGGCGCCGAGCACTGTGCTGACGATGAATTCGCCTGCCGCTTGTGCGTCGATGTCGTCGCGCAGGTCGCCCTCGGCCTGGGCGCGCCGCGCCTGCTCACCCATCTCCGCGAGCCAGACACCGTAATTGACGGTGCTCGCCTCGCTGAACTTCGCGAAAATCCGCAACAGCACCGCACCCATGCGCACCAGCTTGTCGGTGTTGCCCAGGTTCACAGCGACGAAAACGCCGTGGATCATGCTTTCCAGCGCGGGCGCCGACGAGCGACTGATGCCTTGGAAGGTTTTCAGCAGGATGTCGGAGCCTTCGTTGATGATGGCCACCGCCAGCGCTTCCTTGGAATTGAAGTGGTGATAGAGAGCGCCCTTGGTCATCCCGGCGCGTTCGATGATGTCGCCGAGTCCCGCGTTGGAATAGCCAACGTCGTTGAACAGCTCCACCGCGGCGTCGATGATCTTGCGCCGAGTCACCTCGGACCGAGTCTGGCGTGCGATCACGCTGGACCCCGCTGTGGCAATACCTTTCCCGATGCCATTGCGGTCCTGCGACGGACGAACTGGCTCAGATAGCGCATCCGTTCGGGATTGGCGAACCCCGGCATCAGCAACGTCCATGCCTTCTCGATGTGCATGAGGAACTGCTGAGGGTTATCGAGATCGCCGGTGTGACGAATGCCTATATACGTTGAAACCAGCAGGCGTGCGATGTCTTCGGGATCGCGCCCTTCGGCGATGTCGCCTTCGTCGACCGCCCGCCGGGCGATCTGGGCGAGCGCGTCGATGACTTCGCCCAGGCTTCTTGCCTCGAGCCCTTCAACTCGGCCGATTGATTCGAGCAGATATAGACCGGCGCGGGCCAAGTCCTCGCCGGTGTCCAATACGGCGACCAAGTAGGAGAGATCGATCAGCGTCTCCAGCCCCGAGAGCTTGTTCGCAAGCACCCCAGCCACCGCCTCGTGCCCCAGTTTGTGGGCTTCATCGATTACCGCCGTCGCCAGCGCCTGCTTGGAGGGGAAATGGAAATACATCGCGCCCCTGCTGATGTCCACCGCCGCGACGACATCATCGAGGTTGACCAAGCTGTAGGGCTTGCGCGCGAATTGCTCCGCGGCAGCCCGCACTAGTGGACCCCGCGCGGAGTCCGCGCGCCGGTCGGCTGGCTCAGTCACGGTGCCTCGATCTCGACAGCTGCGCCGACACGCCTCACGCCCGCCGCAGCACACAGGTGGTAGCAGGATTCTGCCACTAGCGAGTGGCGCCACGCGGCTGGCAGGAGACGTCCCTGTCCATTGTCTCAGCCGACGGCTCGGCGGGCTGTGGATTGCGCTACCGGATGTTTGTCAGATCGGCAGCAACGAGAGATACCTTCTCGTGAAGGGAGCACCTCGCGGACAGCAGCAACCCTAGCGAGCGATGGCAGTGCAACCAGCTATTTGTCTGGCACCCCTTCCCAAATCAATAGAAAAGTATGTAGCATGCCGTAACAGTCAACTTCCAGTAGGTAATGCGGGCTCTCAACCGCATCCACGCCGATACGGAATCGCGGTCCGCGTGGCAATTGCGGGCTCGCACGCGGACTTTGTCCACGGGGGCCAAAAATTAGCAAACGCGACAATTTTTAGAGAGGAAGCGCAGACCCGGGGGACAGCGAACGATCGGCCGCAGCCGCTCAACATCCTGACAGGCCGACGAGCATCCGTTCTGGAGGTCCCTTTGAAGTACACCCGCACCGATGTCGACGGTGTCACCGTCGTCGACATCGAACCCCACAACGATGAGCGCGGGTTCTTCGCGCGCTCGTTCTGCGCCGATGAATTCGCCAAACACGGTCTGGATTCGACTGTCGCGCAGGTGAACTTCGCCTACAACCACGCACGCGGCACGCTGCGCGGCATGCGCAGGCAGGTTCCACCTTTCGCCGAAGCCAAGCTGGTGCGTTGTACGCGCGGCGCCATCTTCGCCGTGGCCCTCGAAGTCCGACCCGGATTTGCGACCTTCGGCAGGCAGGTCACGGTGGAGCTCACTGCCGAGAACCGGCGCGCTCTGTTCCTGCCGCCCTACGTCGCGCACGGCTTTCAGACCTTGGCCGACGACACCGAGGTCATGTACCAGGTCAGCGGTCCGTACGAGCCGAAGGGTGAGCAGGGATTCCGTTGGGATGACCCGGAATTCAACATCTCCTGGCCACTGCCGATCACCGTCATCTCCGATAAGGACGCCGGCTGGCCGCTGATCGCGGACGCCGGGTGCCTGTCGCGCTCAGACGTCTGACCGCGGCCGCGACAGCGCCACCGACGCTTCGGCAAATACTCCGCACGCAACCGAAGTTTCGAATATCAGCCACTCACTGGCGCCCAGCCTTCGTATTCTGGACATTCGCTGGGAAAAGCGCTCCTGAGCTGTTGCATACCTTCTGGCAAAGCTTGTGCATTTCGCTCAGATTGATAGATTCGCATCCTGAGTCGCGCGCGCGAAGGAGGTCTGAGACCACGAATCGTGTCGACTGAGGGCCCGGCCGGGGCAGGTTTCGGCGGGACGAATTGCCTTGTAACCAGGAGGGAGTGAGTTCACCATGACGAGACTCCTCCGCCGCGGCGAAGACCGCTCAGCCGTTCATCCGTACAGCGGGCATGATCAGTGGTACATACCGGTACGCGTTCTTAGCGCATCTGGCTACAGCAATGGAAATAGTGACCAGCTGCGGTGCGTGCGCAAATCATTGGAGTTTGCAGAGTCGTCAATTTGCGGAGGCATCCCGTGCTCCGTGAGCGGATGGCCAATATGACCGCTATACCCACACTCAATCCACAAACGCGGGTTCAGAACTCGTTTCGGTCAGCGGTGCCGTTCCTCGCGCAGGATCATTCGCGGTCATCGTGGCAGACCTGGTACCAGAGGGCGCTGATCATTTCCGATGCTGCCGTGATACTCGGTTGCGTGCGCGCTGCCCAATGGGTGCGGCTGGACCTTCCGCCAGGCGCTGTGCCGCCTCTGGTGTGGCTCTACTACACGGCGGTCTCGTTGATCATCGCGGCCACGTGGATGGGGTTTCTGTCCATGTACCGCACCCGCTCGCCACGAATCATCGGCGCAGGGACCGAAGAGTACCGACGGGTGTTCGCGGCCACACTTTCTTTCGTTGGAGTGACCGCGACGGCCCTTGTCATCTTGCGTCCGGAAGTGGCACGCGGTTACTTGGGTGTGGCATTACCCCTGGGCTGCTGCGCCCTGCTGCTGAGCCGAAACGTATGGCGCCACTTGATCGCTAGGCAGCGCATGAACGGGCGATGCATGTCGGCGGTCGTGGCCGTCGGCGATCCCCGTGCAGTTCAAGCGTTGGCGACGTCACTGGCCCGCGAACCCAGCCACGGCTACAGGGTGATGGCTGTATGCGTGCCGGGCGGCAGTTCTCTGACGACCATCGACGTGCCTGGCTGTCCGCCGCTGCCGATCCTCGGCGACGCGGATCGCATCGAATCCGCCATCGCCGAAACTGGTGCCGACACTGTCGCGCTGACTGCGACCGAACACCTCGGCCCGGATGGGATTCGCGACTTGTCCTGGCGCTTGGATGCGCTCGGCCTGGATCTTCTGGTGTCGCCCGGCGTAGTCGACGTCGCGGCTCCGAGGCTGACGATGTGGCCGGTGGCGGGACTGCCGCTGATTCGCGTGGACCGCCCGCAGTACAGCGGCGCCAAACGATTCCAGAAGCGCGCCTTCGACATCTGCTTCGCGACTTTCGCGCTGATCGCGTTCCTGCCCCTGTTCGTCCTCGTCGCCGCGGCCATCAAGCTCACGAGCAGGGGCCCGGTGTTCTATAAATCTGAACGTATCGGGTTGGACGGCAAGCCATTCGGCATTCTCAAGTTTCGCAGCATGGTGCCCGACGCCGAAGCCCGGCTGGAAACGCTGACCGACTTAAACGAGAGCGACGGCGGCGTACTTTTCAAGATGCGCTGCGATCCACGAGTAACACCTGTGGGCCGCATTATTCGCCGCTTCAGCATCGACGAGCTTCCGCAATTCGTGAACGTGCTGATGCGGCAGATGAGCGTGGTCGGCCCTCGTCCGCCGCTGCGTCGTGAGGTCGACATGTACGACGACCACGTCCGGCGCAGACTACTGGTACGACCCGGAATCACCGGCCTGTGGCAGGTGAGTGGCCGATCGGACTTGTCGTGGGAAGACTCAGTGCGGCTCGATCTGTCGTATGTCGAGAATTGGTCGATGCTCAACGACCTGTTGATCGTCGTCAAGACGCTGCGTGTAGTCGCCAACGGTGCCGGGGCTTACTAGTTCGCCAACCCACAGCCGTTGTGGCGCAGGGCGTCTGGGGCGGATCGATGCTCCGCCCCGCGGACTAGTTGAAGTGTGACTCGGGCGACCCGGATTCGCGTTCGGCATCCGGGTCGAGTGTTGTGGACAACGCGTAAAGCGCCCGTTGTTGCGGCCGGTGGTAGACATGCATCCCACGGCGCCGCGACTCGATGAGTCCTGCGCTGCGCAACTGCCGCAGGTGATGGCTGATGGTCGTCTCGGGCAGCCCTATCGCGGTAGCGAGGACGCGTCCACATTCCTCACCTCGCGCGGCGGCGAACAGCATCGAGAGGAGCTTGATCCTGACCGGATGGCTGAGCACCCTGAGGCGAAACGCCACCTCCATCGCGGCGACGTCGCTGACGGTGCCCGCGGCGACAGGCGTGCAGTGCAGGGGACCTGCGGTATCGACGGCTGGCAATTCGCTGTTCCTTTGTTCGCTCACCGGACCCTCCCGGGGCCGGCGATACCGGAGCGCTGACCCCGGGTTAAGCGTGCATGATGTTTGCTACTTGGGCAGTGTAGATACTTTTCGTCGGTTTTGCTAGGTCTAGCTTGTACATGTATTTGGTTGATCATGGCTTGAGGTTTCCGTCGCGCTGATATCGCGGGCTAACAGTCAGGCCGACACGGCCTGCGCGCCCAGGCCGTCTAGGAGTTCCAGCAGATAGCGACCGTAGCCGGACGTGTACTGGAGCTCGGCCCGTTCGCGTAGTTCATCATCGCTGAGATACCCACGCCGCCAGGCGGCCTCCTCGGGTACGCCGATCTTCAGGCCTTGTCGCTCCTCGATCGTGTGGACGTAATTCGCCGCCTGGAGCAGTGCGCCTGCGGTGCCGGTGTCGAGCCAGGCGGTCCCACGAGGAAGCACCTCGACCGAGAGCTTTTCCATATCCAGGTAGGCACGATTGACATCGGTGATCTCGTATTCTCCGCGCTCCGAGGGCTGTAGGCCGGCAGCGATGTCGACGACTTCGTTGTCGTAGAAATACAGACCCGGAACCGCATACTCCGACCGCGGGCACTTCGGCTTCTCCTCCAAGGAGACCGCCCGATGTCGATCGTCGAATTCGACGACGCCGTACCGGCCGGGATCGGACACCCGGTAGGCGAAGATAGTCGCCCCGTCGATGTCGCCGAACCTGCCGAGCCGTGTCCCGAGTCCCGGGCCGTAGAAGATGTTGTCGCCGAGCATGAGCGCCACGGGTTGGGTACCGATGTGATCCCTGCCGAGAACGAACGCCTGCGCGAGCCCATCGGGGACGGGCTGAACCGCGTAGGTGATCGAGATCCCGAACTGGGCACCATCACGCAACAGCCTGCTGTACGCGGGAGCGTCCGTCGGAGTGCTGATGACCAGTACATCGCGGATACCGGCAAGGATCAGCGTCGACAGCGGGTAGTAGATCATCGGCTTGTCGTAGACGGGCAACAACTGCTTGCTCGTGCCGACAGTGATGGGGTGCAGTCGTGAGCCGGTTCCACCGGCGAGGATGATCCCGCGCATACCCAGAGTGTGACGACTCTCGTGACGTTCCGCCAGCCGAATTCCCATTTGCCATCAGTTTCGATGGTTAACTCTTGGTAACGCCCCGGTACGACCCTTACCAAGTTTTTAGCAAACGTACTAATATTAGTGAGCGTATGTGATTGATGTTACCAAAGTGACTCTATTTAGGCGGGGGATTCGGCCCCCGATGTGACCGGACAACAAACTAACTAGCAGAGCTACTATTTCCTTAGTCAAATGCTTGCAACCTTTGCAACTCTCTTCTACATCGATCGATCGCGCGCTGGCTATAGCGCGAAAAGCACTTTGATAAGCATTTTCTTCACACCCTCTGCGAACTTTCTTGCAACCGTCCCAGCCTCGTGGGGCAAGCTCGTGCGTACTCACTAGCAAGGCGCGGAGTGTCAGATTTGTCCGACAGCTGGGCCGGCGGGCCCTGAGTTCAAGGGAAGATCGACCCAGGTTTGCTAAATAGTTAGCAACGCTTGCCTCAGCACGATAGCAAAGTATTCTCTGGGTCTAAATGCTGCTCGGTCAACGAGGTTGGACAATTATTAATGAATAGCTGCAACAAGCCGCCCGCGGGGCCAGCGGGAGGTGGTCGGCACCGCCCCCGTGCTGGCCACCTCCCAGCTGACCGCCACGTCCCGATGCCACGCAGGCTCGACGCATCTCGCGAGAAGTCGCGTGACTGCCCATGAGGGTCCTGGTCACCGGCCACCTTGGCTACATCGGCGTCGAGATGACGTCGTACCTTGCCGACCTCGGCCATGACATCGTCGGCCTCGATACCGACCTGTACGCCGAATGCGACTTCCTGGCCCCACCCGACCCGGTGCCGGCGCTCGACATCGACCTGCGCGACGTGGGTGTGTCTGACCTGCTCGGCTTCGACGCCGTCATACACCTCGCGGCGTTGTCCAACGACCCACTCGCGGATCTGAACCCGCTGCTCACCTACGCCATCAACCGCGATGCCTCGATCCGGCTGGCGGAGACGGCGAAAGCGGCTGGGGTACGCCGCTTTCTATTCGCATCGTCATGCAGCCTTTACGGGCGCGGCGGCGGAGAAGAACTCAACGAAGGAGCGGCGTTCAACCCCGTGACGCCCTACGGCGAATCAAAGGTCGACGTCGAACGCGCGCTCTCAGGACTGGCTGACGACACCTTCTCGCCGGTGTATCTGCGCAACGCCACGGCGTATGGCGTGTCACGCCGGCTCCGAGCGGATGTACTCGTCAACAATCTCGCCGGCCTTGCAATGACCAGCGGCATGGTGGTCATGCAAAGTGACGGATCTCCGTGGCGTCCGCTGGTGCACATTCTCGACATCGCCCAGGCTTTCGCCCAAGCGCTCGTCGCTCCCCGCGACGTCATTCACAATCAAGCGTTCAACGTCGGCAGGATCGGCGAGAACTACAGGGTGCGGGATGTGGCCAACCTCGTCGCTGCGGCCGTGCCCGGTGTCAGCGTCAGCTGCGCTCCCGGGGCAACCCCCGATATCCGCGACTATCGCGTCGATTTCGCCAAGATCCACCGCGCGATGCCCGCGTACCGACCGCAATGGACTGTGCGGCAGGGGATCGAACAGTTGTGTGCGGCGTACGTGCGTGGCGGACTGACGTCGGACATCTTCGCCGGGCCGCGTTACTTCCGGCTGAGGACGGTCAAACAGCTCATCGATCGCGGCGACGTCGACCTCGAACTGCGACAGGTCGCACGACGATGAGCGTAGACACAGCCACCACGGTCAACGGCAATTCGGCTGCCAGGGACCGTATCCCGGTCGCCGGCCCATGGGTCACCGATCTCGAGGTGCGGTACGTGGCCGAAGCCGCCGCCAACGACTGGTACGGCGCCGCCGCGCAATCGGTGGGTCTGTTCGAGACGGAGTTCGCCGAGTATCTCGATGTGGCGCACGCGGCGGCGGTGCCACACGGAACTTCGGCTTTGCATCTAGCGATGGTCGCCCTTGGCGTCGGCCCTGGCGACGAGGTCATCGTGCCCGAAGCCACGTGGGTCGCCAGCGCGGCACCCATCGTGTACCTCGGCGCCACCCCGGTGTTCGCCGATATCGACCGCGACACGTGGTGCATCGACCCCGACTCGCTCGACGCGTGCATCAGCCCAAGGACAAAGGCAGTCGTCGTCGTCGACCTGTACGGCAGCGTCCCCGATATGGGCGCCATCGGCGCACTCACCCAAGGCATTCCGATCATCGAAGACGCCGCGCAGGCCATCGGTGCAACATGGCACGGAGCCCTGGCGGGGACTCTTGGCGATATCGCCGCTTTCAGCTTCCACGGCACCAAGACGATGACCACCGGTGAAGGCGGGATGGTCGTCACCAATCGAAATGATCTGTTCGAGCGGATGTCGACGATGCGCGACCACGGCCGCAGCCGGGCGAATCATCGGTACTTCACAACCGACGAGATCGGCTTCAAGTACCGGATGAGCAGCCTGCAGGCGGCATTCGGCAGGGCACAGCTCTCGCGTATCGACGAACTGCTGGAGAAGAAGACCCAAATCTTCGGCTGGTATGTCGAGCGGCTCAACGACATCCCCGGAATTCACCTCAACTACGACCGGCCATCAGTGACGAATACGTTCTGGATGGTCACCCTCGTGGTTGACCGTTCCTACGGTTTGTCGACCAACGAGATGATGCGGTACTTCGACGGGCACTCCATCGACACCCGCCCGTTCCTCCCGCCGTTGAGTTCGCTGACCGCATTCTCGGAATACGAAACGGTGTGCGGCGCCGCAGATCGCAATCCGGTCGCCTATGACATCGCCGCTCGGTCAATCAACCTCCCGTCGGCACTGATGCTGGACGAGGCCCAGGTCGACCGCGTGTGCACGCATCTACGTGAGCTACTCACCTCGAGGAAGGAGCGGTAATGAAGGCGGTAATTCTTGCCGGCGGACGCGGTACCAGGATCAGTGAAGAATCCCAGGCTCGGCCCAAGCCGATGGTGGAGATCGGGGGCCGTCCGATCCTGTGGCACATCATGAAGATCTACGGCGAAGCCGGGATCACCGACTTCATCGTGCTGCTCGGTTACAAGGGCTACATGATCAAGGAATTCTTCGCGAATTACTTCCTCCACTCCTCAAACGTGACGATAGACCTGGCAACCGACACCATCACGACATTGCAGTCGAAGACCGAGCCGTGGAGAGTGACGTTGCTCGACACCGGTGAGGAGACAATGACCGGTGGGCGGCTGCTTCGCGCGAGGGATCACATTGGGGACGAGACGTTCTCGTTCACGTATGGCGACGGCGTGACCGACCTCGACGTCCGCAGGGTCATCGATTTTCACCACGAGGTGGGATCCGTTGCGACCGTCACCGCGGTTCAGCCGCCGGGTCGCTACGGGACCCTCGATCTCGAAGACGACAGCCATGCCCGATTCGCCGAGAAACCCAGGGGCAGCAGCGGTTGGGTGAACGGCGGATACTTCGTTGCCTCCCCGTCGGTCCTCGATTACATCGACGACGACGACACCATCTTCGAGCAGACACCACTGAACCGCCTGTCCGCCGACGGGGAGCTTTCGGCATATCGCCACAACGGCTTCTGGATGGGGATGGACACGTTGTGGGACAAGATCAACCTGGACAACCTGTGGAACAGCGGCAAGGCGCCGTGGAAGATATGGTCCGACGAGCCGGTCGGGTCACTCCGATGAAGAACATCTGCCGGCATTGCGGGTCGCCACTGAAACACTCGTTCTGCGACCTGGGAATGTCGCCGCTGGCGAATTCATACCTGACCGAAGCGCAGATGGATCAGCCCGAGACGTTCTACCCGTTGCACGCCTACGTGTGTTCGGACTGCCTTCTCGTTCAGGTCGGCGAATTTCAGCCGCCGGATTCCATATTCAATGACTACGCCTATTTTTCCTCCTACTCCCAGAGCTGGCTCGATCACGCCCGGACGTATGCACAGCGGGCGATAGCCCGGTTCTCCCTCGACGGCTCGACGCAAGTCATCGAAATCGCCAGCAATGACGGGTATCTGCTCAAGAACTTCGTCGAAGCAGGTATCCCGGCATTGGGCATCGAGCCGGCTGAGAACGTCGCGGCCGTCGCCCGCGGTCAGGGAATACACACGGAGACAGCATTTTTCGGCGCGAAACTCGCTCGTGAGCTGGTGGATGGTGGGAAACGCGCGAAGTTGTTGATCGGTAACAATGTGCTAGCGCACGTGCCCGACTTGAATGATTTCGTCGCAGGCATGTCCCTCGTGCTCGCCCCCGGCGGGGTGATCTCCATGGAATTCCCCCACGTCCTGCAGCTGATCGCGCAGAACCAGTTCGACACCATCTATCACGAGCATTTCTCGTACTTCTCGCTGTTGACGGTGACCCGCATCTTCGCCGCCTATCACCTCCGCATTTTCGACGTCGAGCAGCTCGAAACCCATGGCGGGTCATTACGGATCTACGCCTGCCACACCGACTTTGCCGGACACGAGACGACGGCCCGGGTCCGCGTAGTGGAGGACGCCGAACGCGCAGCACATCTCGACAGTCTCGAGGGGTACCTCGGGTATCCCGAACGTGTGGAGCGCGTGAAACGCAGGCTGCTGAGATTCTTGATCGACACGCGCGACTGCGGACTGACGACGGTGGCATACGGCGCGCCTGCCAAGGGCAACACCCTGCTCAATTACTGCGGTATCCGTGACGACCTGATCGACTACACCGTTGATCGCAGCCCACACAAGCAGGGTCATTTTCTTCCTGGTACGCACCTTCCGGTCTACCCACCCTCACACATCCAGGCGACACGTCCCGACTTCCTGCTGCTGCTGCCGTGGAATCTGAAGGACGAAATCATGAGTGAGATGTCCTTCATCCGGCAGTGGGGCGCGCGCTTCGTCGTTCCCATCCCCAGGCTGGAAATCCTCCAATAACGACCGCGATCGCGCCGTACGCATGAAAGGAAGCACGCCATGGCATGGGTAGTCTCGACCGAGAACAACTTCACCGACGACGAACGACGACGGCGACTCTACGCCGGCGAAGTGTTCTGCATACCGCCGCGAGAAACGGTAAAGGCGTTCACACAGTTCGCATTTGACATGATCACCCGAGCGTTCGGCGGGCACGATCCGCTCACCGCTCACAATGAACTGGCTGTCGCGGAATACGTGAAGATTCTGTCGACACTGAAGCCACGATTCACTCATCACTACAAGTCCAAGCAGCTTCTCAAAGACATCCTGGTCGACCTGGGAGCCGATCCGTCCAAGACCTATTTCGACCTACCCAAGCTGCGAGTCGTCCCGCCGTCCGATTACTTGTCGGCCGGCCTCGGCTACAACTACACACCCCATCGCGATACGTGGTACTCCGCCCCGCAGTGCCAGAACAACTGGTGGACACCAATCGCGGGCAACTCGGCGGCGACGGGTATGCAGTTCCATCCGGACTTCTGGCAGCGACCGGCCCCGAATACCAGCAACGATTTCGACGCCTACGAGTGGAATCGGACCGGACGGCGCGACGCGGCGGCCTACGTCAAAGACGATCCGCGACCCCATCCTCGACTGGCTGCCGGCCGGCCGGGGACAGAGCTTCGCATCGTCGGCGAGCCGGGATCGCTTCTGTCCTTCTCCGGAGCTCAGCTCCATTCCACTGTGCCCAACGTGACGACGACGGCCCGGCTGAGCATCGACTTCCGGACGGTCCACATCGATGACCTTGTTGCGCACGCCGGTCCGGACAACGTCGATTCGCAGAGCACTGGAACATCGGTGCGCGACTACCGGCGCGCCGCGACAGGCGAGTCGTTGCCGGACAAGGTGATTGCTCAATACGATCGCAATGGCAGCAGCGAAGGTGTGCTCGTATTCGATCCGTCGGTGCTCAATGCATGACTAC